>Ga0129333_10006734_pt1 | contig 10858 bp, 16 predicted proteins | sample CPB6_08_DNA_FD_94474 | JGI IMG/M metagenome (GOLD analysis project Ga0129333, IMG submission 94474) | Freshwater to marine salinity gradient microbial communities from Chesapeake Bay, USA - CPBay_Sum_0.6_0.8_DNA | ecosystem: Environmental > Aquatic > Marine > Coastal | place: USA: Chesapeake...
GGATTTGATACTGTTTGTTTGGATACAGTCACACGAGTGGAACAGTATCTTGCAGGAAAATCATTAACAAAACATTTCTATGAGCATTTATCTTGACCAGGATAAGATACAGGATCTAATCCAATTTAGAGACAAAATTTTTGCTGAGCATGCCGTGGCCTTTGAAAAGTACGGCATTGATATTTTGGCCAATGACATATTGAGCTCGTTGTCCACTTGGGAAATTGTCACGCAATACGACCCGGAATACAATACTAATTTTCATCGCAACGGCGAAGATGCCCGTAGCGGATCAACACTGATTGAACGCAAGTGTGCCACAGTAAAGCCAGGAAAACGCGGCGCCATTGGCAATAGTGGCTGGCAGTTTCATGCCCAAGAAACTGACAAGAGCTCTAGATATATCTTTGCAGTCAGGCGCAAGGACAATTTAAAAATTGTAAGGTTGTATGACATTGCCTCCGCAGAAGCAGTAAAGGCCGTGCGTGAGTGCCTTGAACAAGGTCGGCAAGGTTGGATCAACAAAGGCAAACCCAACCACGATGCTATTGTGGTTCCTGAAAAATTGCTGAAAACCTTGCCCGTAACCAAACAACTGGTCATTGACAACTGCATGGTTTATAAGCTATAAATACGTGACCATGAAGAAACTACTTTTTACGGAACAAGACTTTTTGTCATTGTTCACTTTGCCCAAACCCAGCTTTGATCAGTTCTGTAAGCAGATCCAGATTCTGGATATCTCTGACAAGTCTGGCACCTTTGCAGTAAGGCAAGACCTTGACAGCTTTATTGCCCGTGTGGCCAAGAAAGATGACCGTCAACAACGCTTGCCTGAGTTTAAGAAAAAACTCTATCAAATCCTAGTAACAGATGCAGAGCAAAATCTCAAAGCATGGTTTGGTGGACAAGGTGCTTTGCCCGAAAGCATTGACTACTATTTTAACATACCCTATGAGTCAATCTTAGAAGGCAAGGTCTTTGCTGGTAGAACCAATGCCAAGTATGGTAAGATTTGTAAAAACATCAATTTTCAAAACTACTACAATACACGCAAGTGGTATGCCAACGACAGCGAGTATGTGTTTGGCCTACTCAGGGCTATGATGGAAGAATTCAAACTGAGAAACAGCTTGGTGGGACCAGCCTTCTTTGATCAAATCTGTCGCTATGATGGAGATCCAGGAGATTTTTGGCGAGCCTTTCTCATGGGCGCCAATAGACCCAGCACATTTAATCCTGCCACCTACAAGGGCATATTGGATAACCTATTCACTGGTGATACCTTGTTTGCACCATGCATGGGTTGGAACGCCTATCAGTTGGCCTTCTATAGCAGTAATTTTAAAAAATTCATAGCCACAGATGTGATACCTGATGTGGTTGAGAATAGCGGACTCTTGCACCAAGAATTTTTAAGTTACCAAGGCTCACAGAAAGAAGCTGTTGTCAACAGCGTATTCACCACAGATCAAATCAGTAAGGAAGCAGAGTTTTATCTGTGTCCCAGCGAACAGTTGGCTCAACGACATAATTTTGATCAACGCTATCTAGAGCAGGTGGATGCTGTGCTATTCAGCCCTCCATATTTTGACTTAGAGATTTACAACAGCCAGGATCAAAGTGTCAGTAATTTCCCCAACTACCAAGACTGGCTCACAGGTTACTGGGAAGCCACTGTCAAGTTATGTAAAACAGTAATGAAACCGGGTGCAAGGTTTGGCTTTGTTATCAGCAATTATCGCAATGCCGATAAGGTTGTTACCTCAATCAGCGAAGATATGCGAGATATGGCTGCACAACACCTTGACCTTATAGATCATTATCGTGTACAATGGAGTGCAATCGGTGGTAGTCGTCAAGCTAAAAAAACACGCGGTGGCAACTTTGAGGACCTTTGGTTATTTCAAAAATGAAAACTAACTTGGATCAAATTAAAGCAGGTGCTGATATCCACGCCGGTGATGGCGGATATAGAACTAGCACTCATGAGGCGCAGGCCAAGTTTGCTCAGGCTCGCAATCAATCATTGGCCAGGTCACGATTTCGTGATCTTGCCATACAGGCTGATATTTGGTGTGACCAGAATTGGCACGACGAATCAACTTACAACTTGGCATGGGAAGACAAGTTCGCCGAGTTGATTGTGGAAGAATGTAGATATGTAATGGATTGTAATAAAGGCAGTGACCAGAATCCAGTGTGGAATCAAGCATTGTCGGAAACAAGCGAAAAGATTAAACAACATTTCGGAGTTGAAGAATGAGTATTGTAATCTCCACAGCACCGCCGCTTCGTGCTTTGCGTAACGACAGCGAGTTTTTCTTTATCAACAATGGCATTGCAATGGCACCAAGAGCTGGGTTTGAAATCAGCCAAGGCTGTCCTTACAATCATTTACAAATATTGCAAACTTGCATTGACCGAGGGTGGATCAAACCTGTTGCTTATGTAACAGCCGACGAATACATGATTATGCAATTAAGCCACTGATTTAAGGAAACAAAAATGGTAACCAAAAGCATTTATACCGAGGTTGAAGTGGATGTTGATCTGTCAGACTTTGACACGGATGACTTGATTGAGGAACTGGAAAGCCGCGGTCTGGACTACAACACCAATGGTGTAGACGGCGACGACATGCGTGAAACACTGGAAGCTGTTTGGTACAAGCGCAGGCTTGGCAAGGATTATCAAGAAGAACTAGACCGACTAATCTGGGGAGTACTAGGAAAGCTAATATGAACGCAGACAACACCAACTATTGTAGTGTGTGCCAATGTGAGTTTACTGATGCCGAAGGCGGCATACACGGCTATTTTGGCATGATACCAGTGAGCTTTTGTCCAACCTGTTTTAGTTGTATGTGTGACATGGTCAATCAAGTTGTATATTTTGAGGAGAACATCAATGAGTGAGTATGTTCCAGATCGTTGGATGCTGGTAAAGATTACCAACCAAGAAGCAAAATCTCACTACCGGGTGTTTGCTTCTTGGTATGGTGGTTATCTTGGTTCAGATTCGTGGAAGCTGAACTCAGGAGTTACTCAGGTCGATGAAGGTGAGAATTTTTATCTATTTCATGGATCCAGCGGATCAATTTACAAGTGCCATAAGACATCATATGGCATTTCTGGCTACGGTATGAGTGTGCTTTCCAATATGATTGCTGAAGCCAATGAAGATGGTATCAATATTGATATGCTGCCACATGACACCAACCCACTTCTATTAGAATACAGCTAAGGAGAAACCTATGAAAGTTGTTAGCGTAAACCCAAAGGGCAAGAAAGCCGAGGAACGCAAAATTGCGTTGCTTGAAGTAATTGAAGAAATGCGCGAACAGATCGAGTCTGGTCGCATACAAGAGTTTGTGGCTTGTAGCATTGACACCGACAGCGTTTGTCAAATCCATGCCAGTGCCTTAGATTTACCAGGTGCTGTTGGCCTTTATGAAATTGGCAAACACATGATGATAGAAACCATGTCCAGCGAAGATGAATAATTGACCTTATGCCTAAAACTAAGAAACACGAAGAAGACCTAGTCAGAGAACTAGATGAACTTGCAAGAGAATACGAGTTTTTAACAAAAGAGGAAACAGCTATGGCTAATAAACCAGTAAACCGCTTGTCCGACAAGCTGGTCAAGGTAAACGAAAACTTTACCATTAACATGTATGACAACGGCTTCATGATTGAAGCAGGTGGCCGCAACAAGAAAAGCGACTATGTAAATGCCAAGATCATGTGCAGTACTGTTGATGAAGTACTTGCTCTAGTTCGCGAAGCCTGCGAAATGGAACGCGACAGCTAAAGGAGAGTATTATGGCTATCTGGAAGATTGTAAATCAACACAAGAAGAACTGTGAAGAGCGGCAATTTTGGACCAAGGACGGCAAAACAGTTGTTCGCACCGAAGGATTCCGCTGGGGCAGTTTTACCGTAGAAACCACAGACGATAATCCACCTGAGGGTATCACAGCAGAAAATCCCGACGGCATTGACATGTACAGTTACACGGGAGAAAATGCTCCTGATGGTGCAGAGCTAGACATGATGGACGATGGTTGCTATGGCGATTGGGAATTTCCAGACGGCATGGATGAAGAGGAACAAGAGCGCATCCAAGAGGGTTGGGAAGAAGATTTTTATGACTTCATGGAAGGCGACGGATGGGTCAATGACGAAACCGAAGCCTGGTTGTTTGGCCCACTTGACATTGAACGAGTAGATTAAAATGCTGAATCTAGATCTTGCTCTACAATGGCCTCTAAGTTCTAGATTTAGCAATTTAAAATCCTGGCACGGCTCAACGCCCTTTGCTAACAAGCATTGGGAACTTGAAGTCTTAAAAACCACTGACATTGTTTCTGTTGAATTCTCAGTCAGCTTGCGTGGCCAAGCGGATCACGCAGGCATAAGATTTGGGCTGGGATTATTGGGCTACAATTTAAGTTTTAGTTTCTACGACAGCCGTCACAGAGATACAAGCTCAGTTCAACTGCCTTATTCTTTATATACGGTAATCTTTTTTCGGAAAAAAGAAGACGAGTTGGTTGCAGCCAGGCAGGAAATTTGTTATAATGTGTTTGAAGCTGAGCAATTGGTAGCTGACGAAGGTTACCAATATGACAAGGCTGTTATTATTCCCAGAGGTGGCGCATGATGCTGTACGAAGTGGCTTTGCTGTTGTTGTTTGTCAAACATTGGGCCTGCGATTTTGTGTTCCAGACCCCTGCAATGATTGCAGCCAAGTCCCAATATCGGTCATGGCCCAGCATACTGCATAGCCTGCATCATGCAGGTATGACCTTTTTGATTTTTGCACTGGGCGGTGTTGTTTTGGCTCTAGTCCTGGCGCTCATTGACTTTGTGCTTCACTATCATATTGATTATACCAAGGTGAAGTACGGAGAACCTGATTCAACCACCAGCCGATACTGGAATCACTTTGGTTTGGATCAGCTTGCACACTATGTGACCTATCTTATAATTGTGGCAATTTTTGTAAGGATCGTAGAATGATTACCCTCAAACAATGGTTTGAAACTGTAGATTATCGGATTACTGAAGGAGCCGATTATACTTGGCGCTGTTACGGGCCACATGCTCATGTGTTGGATTCCTGGAATGGAGAGCAAGATGGTCAGAGCTTCAGTGTAGTGTTTGACACCAAAACACAAGAAGTCTACGAAGTGCAGGCGCACGATTATCCGCGCGGTCGCGCTTATCGTTGGTTTAACTCTGGTTGCCAACAACGCTTTGAAGACGAGTGTAAAACTCACAACAGCATCGAAGACGAGGCCTGGGAAGGGGTGAGCTATGTTACCCTCGAAGTAGCAGAAGACTGGATGGAAAAGGCTCGTGCTATTGCCACCGGTGAAGAATATGACACCCGTGTACAAGTACCCATCGATTTCAGCGATGAAGAACTACTCAAGTACATGAAGCTGGCACATGAACGCGACATGACCTTTAACGAGTTTGTTGAAGAAGCCCTTCGGTTTGCCATTGAAGAACACAAGCTGGCTTTAGAAGACTAACAGTTATTGTTAAACTTACCAAAGCCAGTGGTCTGACCACTGGCTTTTTTCTATGGTAAGTAAGACGAAAGCCTACCATGAAATGATCATTTAATGAAAAAACCTTCTAATTTGTTTGACCAGGCCAATTTTGCCAATTCTTTTAGCGAAGAAAATATCAAGAAGAAGATTCTCTCTGTTGAAGAGCCTTTGCTGTACACCTACATGACCAAACAGCAACAACAAGAAGCCAAGGAAAAAATTACCCAGGTCAAGGGCGACGGTTCAATAGAAAGCGACGGTAAGACCGTTAGTGTGTACGGCAGCGATACACAAAAGGTATTTGACACACTTAACAAAATTAGCCCCAGCATGTGCTTGGCCAAGTGGTACAATGTCAGCATACACATACCAACGGGCAAAACACACAGTTGTTATCATCCTCCGGCGCACCGTATTCCATTAGAGGAAATTCGTATAAACTCTGATGCCATACACAATACCAAATACAAAAAAGAACAGCGTAAAAAAATGCTACAGGGTGAAAGACCCCAAGAATGTAACTTCTGCTGGGACATCGAAGACTCTGGCAACATGCTCAGCGATCGTGCTTATCGCAGTAAGGATGTGTATAAGCCAGGTATTCTCAAAGAATTAGCCCAGGATGGGTATACAGGAAATCCTACACCTCGCTATGTTGAAGTAAATTTCAATCAAGCCTGTAATTTTAAATGCGCCTACTGTAGTCCACACCTCAGCACTGAATGGCACAAAGAAATCAACCAACATGGCCCATACATAATGTCAGATGGGCGTACTCATAATGATGTTGAGTGGATGAAGCGTGATCGCATGATGCCCGACAACAGCCCAGACAATCCTTATCTAAAAGCATTCTGGGAATGGTTTCCTAAAATTTATCCTACCTTGCAGACTTTTCGCATGACTGGTGGCGAACCTTTGATGGATAAAAATACCTTCAAGGTCTTTGATTATGTAAACGCCAATCCCAAGGGCCGCGATCTTCATCTCAGCATTACCAGCAATTGTTGCCCTCCTGGAAACCAGTGGAAAAAGTTTATCAAGTCATTGAACGAGCTCGAAAAAAATGATGCCATTGACCACTTCATGCTGTATTGCAGTCTTGACAGCTGGGGACCTCAAGCAGAGTATATTCGCACAGGATTACATTTTGATACAATGTATCAAAACATCACTGAATACCTGAGAAAAGGACGCAAACACAGTCTTACATTTATTGTGACCTTTAATGCTCTAAGCATACCTGGCTGGATGAGTTATGTAAAAAATATTCTCAAGCTAAGGCAAGAGTTTAACACTACGCGGCAGCTAATTTGGTTTGATGTGCCAATGTTAATGGAGCCCAACTGGTTAAACCTCAAACTGCTGCCAGCACAACATTTAAAAGTGTTAGAAAAGTCAATCAAATTCATGAAAGACAACATTGAAACTTCAGATAATCCTTTCAAGGGTTTCAAGGATTATGAAATTGACAAGGTTCAAAGACTTTACGATTGGGCAATACAGCCCTGGAGCGAAGAAGAGCTGGTGAAACATCGTGCAGATTTTTATGCATTCTACACTCAACACGACCAGCGTCGCAACACTGATTTTGTTACGACATTTCCTGAATTAAAATCTTTTGCAAACATTGCAAAAAAATCATACAATAAGGTGAAAAAATGACTCTGAGACGAGAAGGACGATCAACAGATCACGACATTAAAGCATTGCTAGATAAGCATAGCCCCAGCATGTGCTTGGCCAAGTGGTACAACGCCACTATCTGGCTTGGGTCAGGACAAACCACCAGTTGCCATCACCCCTTGCCGCATCAAGCCGACGAACAAGAAATTAGGTTCAATCCCAAGGCCATACACAACACCGCACATAAGAAAAATGAACGCCGACAAATGCAAGACGGCGAGCGTCCACCGGGTTGCGAATACTGCTGGAAAGTAGAAGACATTGGCCGTGATAATATTTCAGACCGCGTATACAAGAGTGTTATCTACACCGACGACCTGCTAAAAGAAGCATGGGAAAGTGATTATACTGCTGATGTAGATTTACGCACACTTGAAATTGCCTTTGATCGAACTTGCCAATTTGCTTGCTCTTATTGCAATCCGGCATTTAGCACTACCTGGGTCAACGATTTAAAGAAAAACGGAAACTATATTAACTTGCACACTGATGGCCGTGGCCATTATGATCACCTACATGATGCCGCTGGAAAATACGATCACGATCCGGAAAATCCCTATATTGAAGCATTTTTCAAGTGGTGGGAAAGTGATCTACACAGAACTCTCAGCGAGCTACGAGTAACTGGAGGCGAGCCATTGATGAGCCCGCATACCTGGCGCTTGTTGGATTGGTTTGCCACAAACGAAAAGCGCAACAAATCCATGCGCTTGGCTATTAACAGCAACCTTGGCGGCAAAGATGAGCTCATTGATCGCTTGGTCGACAAAGCACAATACGTCGACGACCTTCAGGTCTACACCAGCAACGAAGCAGTAGGCATTCAAGCTGAATATATTCGTGACGGGCTTGATTGGGAGCAGTGGGTTGGCAACATGCACAAGCTGGCTCGCAGTGGAAATTTTAAAGCCTTGCATGTCATGTGTACTATTAATCTGTTATGCTTGGAAAGCCTGACTGAATTCCTAGACTGGATGCTGGATTTTAAAAAGCAGTATGGTTCGCATTTTCCTGTGTATTCATTGAATATCTTACGCTTCCCTAGCTTTCAAAGTCCAACAGTAATGCCCGACGCTTTACGCCAAGAGCGCAAAGAAAAACTACAGGCATGGTTTGATAAAAACAAGCACAATCCTTTACTGCACCAAATGGAACTTAATCAAACTCAGCGTCTAATAGACTATCTTGATGTGGTCAAGACTCCGCACAAAGATGCATTTGAACGCGAAAAGCTAGAAAAAGATTTCAAGAGTTTTTACGCTCAATATGATCAGCGTCGAGGAAAAGATTTTGCTGCCGCTTTTCCAAATCTAATGCCCTGGATTAACTCAATTGAATAAAAGCAATAGAACATTTACCCTTTTCCGTGAGGAAAAGATGGATCCCATCAGTACCAGCTTTTGCGGTGCCAAATGGTGGGAAGTCACAATGTGGTTGTATCAAGGTGGCACAGCCAGTTGTCACCACAACCCTTTCCACCAGATAGAACTAGATCCCAACGATCCCAGCAGTCTGCATAATACTCCGCAGAAGATCCGTGAAAGAGAAGCCATGTTGCGCGGCGAAAAACCTCGCGGTTGTGACTATTGCTGGAGCATAGAATCCAGCAATGAAATCAGTGATCGCTATGCCAAGACTCGTGCAGTTCCTGTGAAGATACTGCATCAATGGCTACGCGATAATAAACCACTGACTGCTGATCCATACATGATTGAAGTGGCATTTGATCGCACCTGCAATCTGGCCTGTGCTTATTGTGGTCCAACATTTAGCAGTAAATGGGCCAATGAAATCAAAAATCACGGCCCTTATATTGGGTTACAAACCGAAGGCAGATACTTCACTGACTCGTCAGAAGGTGTTTATAGAGACGATCAGGAAAACCCCTATGTTGAAGCCTTTTTAAAATGGTTACCAAAACTGGAAGCAACACTGGAATGGATCCGTGTCACCGGAGGCGAACCCACAATGAGTCCAAATTTTTGGCGTTTTCTTGACCGACTGCAAGTGGGTGAGTTTACTAAAAATCTTTCTATCAATACCAATTTGGTTTGCAAAGAAGAAATACTGCAAAGATTACTGAGTAAATTAGGCAGCAAGTATAAAACAGCAATTCATACCAGCATTGAAAGTAATTTTCAACACACCGAATACATCCGCGATGGATTTGAAAGAGAGCTGTGGTACAAGAATGTTATAACCATACTTGAATCACCTGTAGAGGTTGTTGATAGATTGAATTTTACCACCAGTATTAATAATCTTGGCGTATGGTCAATGATTGATTACTTGAAGATGATTGGTGACCTAAAAAAGAAATACGGCAAAGACAGAGTAGAATTGAACTGTAACTTTGTGCATTATCCGGTGTTTATGCGTGTACAATTAATTCCCTACGAGCTGAGAAAAACATTGGCCGCTGAATATCAACAATGGCTAGATGCACACAGAGATCTTTGCCATCCCACTGAACTAGCACACCTAGAACGACTAATTACAATTATGTCTCAGCAGGAACATTCATGGGAAACTGCTCCTGAAAAGAGCCGAGAACTTGCTCTCAAAGATATTAAATTATTCATTGAGCAATATGATAAACGCAGGAAAAAGAATTTCCGCACAGCACTTGACCCAAGATTTGTGAGTTGGTATGACAGCATCTGATAAGTGGTATTGTACTTTGCCTTGGACAGGATTCAGCAACGATCCTGACGGAAAGGTGCGTCCTTGTTGCCTATTTAAAGGTTACATCAAAGACGAACAAGGTCAAGAAATGTATGTGCAAACACATACAATTCAGGAGATATTTTCCAGCGATTATATGAAACGCCTGCGTGAAGAATTTCGCGAAGGAAAACAGCCACAGGGCTGTGAAACCTGCATAGTCGACGAGCAAAACGGTCACAGAAGCAAGCGACAAATTTATACTCGCAATATTGATCAGACCTATGATCCCTTGGTTGACTTTGATAAAGAACCGGGCAATCCCAGTGAATATCAGATGATTATCAGCAATGCCTGCAATTTAAAATGCCGCAGTTGCAGTCCCAGCCACAGTAACCTTTGGCAAGCCGAGCACAAGGTAATCTGGGGTAATACTGGTTATTTGCAACAGCACGGGCAAAGCGGTGACAAAAACGGCTTGCTATGGAAAAACCGCCAGGACTGGATGAACAGCGTGACCAACTTGGAAATTGTAGGTGGCGAGCCTTTTTATATTCAGCAATGGAATGAAATCTGGGACGAATTAGTAGAGTCAGGACGAAGTCAAGATATTCGTATTTCGCTGAGTTCAAATGCCACAATTTTTGCCGGTGAAAGGGTTAAATTTCTCAATGACAATTTTAGATCCGTAGGGTTGGGTCTCAGCATCGACGGCATGGGTGAAATGTACAACTACCTGCGTCACCCTGGCAACTGGGACGATGTAGAAAAAAATATTCGAGCTTATAGCCAAATGAAAGCTCAAGGTGAATTAGATAAAACCATTATTTCAGTTAGCCATACCATTGGTTGGCTCAATGCTTGGTATATTCCTGAATTCACCGCTTGGATCCAGGAAAACACACATGAATTTTTAATTTGGTACAATCTCATACATTTCCC
>Ga0129333_10006737_pt1 | contig 10857 bp, 8 predicted proteins | sample CPB6_08_DNA_FD_94474 | JGI IMG/M metagenome (GOLD analysis project Ga0129333, IMG submission 94474) | Freshwater to marine salinity gradient microbial communities from Chesapeake Bay, USA - CPBay_Sum_0.6_0.8_DNA | ecosystem: Environmental > Aquatic > Marine > Coastal | place: USA: Chesapeake Bay...
CGCCGAGACCTTCCTCGTGTGGGGCGGCACTGGCGGGAACGTGGTGGCCCTCGCAAGTCTCTGGCGGCCCGGCGGTGCGGTGCTCTGCACCGACTGCGCACACATCCATGAGGACGAGACCGCTGCGCCCGAGCGGATGATCGGGATGAAGGTGATCCCGTTCCCCAACGAGGGCGGGAAACTCACGCCCGAGCACATCGAGCGTCAGGTGCATCATCTCGGCGACCAGCACCGGCCGCAGGCCTGCGCAATCTCGCTCACCCAGGCAACCGAGTTCGGCACCGTCTACTCCCCTGCCGAGGTGAGGGCACTGTGTGAGACGGCACACCGCCACGGCATGAGCGTTCACATGGATGGTGCGCGGATCGCCAACGCGGTGGCTCACCTCGGCACCTCGCCTGAGGTGCTTCGCAGCATGACGACCGACGCCGGTGTCGATGTCATCACGTTCGGCGGCACCAAGAACGGGATGATGTACGGCGAGGCCGTCGTCTTCCTCACTCCCGGCCTCGCGGCGCACACGCCGTATGCCCGCAAACAGGCGGCACAACTCCCGTCGAAGATGCGCTATGTATCCGCGCAGTTCGAGGCACTTCTCGACGGGGACCGCTGGATCGCCCTCGCCAGGCACGCCAACGCAATGGCAGCGAGACTCTTCGACGGGGTGTCAGGGATCACCGGTCTCGACTGCCGTGCACCGCAGGCGAACAGCCTCTACCCGATCCTTCCCCGCGCCGCCGCTAGGCGCCTTCAGGCGTGGTGCCCCTTCTACGAGTGGGACCACGCACAGTCCCAATACCGATGGATGACTGCGTGGGACACCACGCCGGATGACGTCGACCGATTCGTAGCTGGCGTCCGGTACGTACTCCGGTGAGGCCCCGATGACCACGCCCGTCCCCTCCCCCTCTGGCTACCGGAGCCGCGCTCATCGCCGCGCTCGCCGACGGCAGGCCATCATCGGAGCCGCGGTCGCAGGCTTGCTTGCGGCCACTGCGGTGGTGGTGGTTACTGCGGTCTCGTCTGGCTCCCGTGCGGGCACCCTGGTCGGCGCCACCGGCATCGACACGTTCAATCCCAAATCGGGTCTCACCAATGCCGAGGTGTACATCACGGGCGCCGGGTTCACCAACGCTCAGGACGTCAAGTTCAACGGGGTATCCGTCACGTCGTTCAACGTCGTCGACGACACCCAGATCGTGACCCTCGTGCCGGCCGGCGCAACCACCGGACCGATCACTGTGGTCACGCCAGATGGCCCGCTGGTCAGCAGCGATTCCTTCTCGCCGAGCGCACCGATCATCAGCGGATTCTCCCCGACCTCTGCCGGTGCCGGCACCAGCGTTACCGTCACGGGAGCGAACCTCTCGGGCGTCAATCGGGTACGCATCGGTGGTCGGGAGGCCGTGCCCGCCTCCGTGAGCGACAGCACGTTGACGGTGACCGTGCCGCAGAACGCGGTCACGGGTCGGATCTCGGTCTTCAACGGCCAGACCGCAATCGACAGCCCAACGGACCTCACGATCACCTCCCCGGCGATCACCGACCTCAATCCTGCATTCCTGAGCTCGAACCGGGTGATCACGATCACCGGCCGGAACCTCGGCGGTCTCAGCGCCGTGTCCTTCAACGGAGCGGCGGGCACCGTGCTCACCGTCGCTGCTGACGGCACGTCGGCCACCGTCAGGGCACCGACCATCGTGAGCGCGGGACTGCTACGAATCACCGCGGGCGGCGGGAGCACACAGAGCGATGCGCCAATGCTGCTCTTCCCCACGCTGAACGCGAGTTCCCTCCCCACGGCTGCCCTGGGATCGGTCCTGACCCTCAACGGCACGAACCTCAGCAGCGTCACCGCCGTCGGCTTCCCCGGGCTGGCGCCCACGAGCAACGGGGTCACCGTGGTCTCGGACACGCAGATCAAGGTCGTGGTCCCGATGGAGGCGACATCGACGGGTCAGCTCACACTGGTGGGCAACGGAACGTGGACGGGTGGGTCGTACTTCGTGCCGAAGGCCGCGATCACCTCCATGTGGCCCGACACCGCACCGGTCGGCACCCAGGTGGTGTTCCGTGGTGCCCTGCTCAACGGCATTACCGGGGTGAAGTTCAACGGCACCCCGAGCTATGTCTTCACCACCGGCCTGCCCAACGAATTCCGCGTCACCGTGCCGCCCGGGGCAACCAGCGGCCCGGTCACCTTTCAGGTCGGCACGGCGGGGACGATCAAGTACTACACCTTTACCTCACCGTTCCAGTTCACCGTCGGCCCCCTCGCTTCGTCACCGGCGCCAGCACCACCGCCCGCCGGATCGATCCCATTTACGCCCGCCCCCGACGCCCCCGTGGGGGGCACGGACTTCTCCCGGTCCCCCAGCGTGACGCTCGCCGGCATGGTCATCAGCCAAGGAACCCCTAGTGGGGGTACCACCAGCACCACCGTGTCCTCGGCAACTACCTCCCCGAGCACCACCACCGTCGCACCGACCACGACTATCGCCACCACGTCGTCCACTGCGGCCAGCACCACCACCGGACCCACCACCGCAACGGCACCCCCTACCACCGGCGCGCCGCAGCCGCCCTACAGCGGTACGGCCACGGTGCAGTTCGGGAAGTCGTCCAAGGTCGCGGCACAGGTGACCTATCAGGACCCCTCCACCTGGAGTGTCACGGTCTCGACACCCGCGACCATCACCGTGCCCGTCGGCACGACGACGATGAGTGTCACCGGTTTCTCCGGTTCGGTACAGGCCGCGAACGGATCCATCCTGTGGTCATTCACCGGAACCGCCGCAAGTACCTCGCTCATCACGAGCAAGTTCACGTTCAATGCCGGCGCAGCAGTGAAGATCGTCGGCTCCTGTCCGATGAAGTCGGAAAAGCTCTGCAACGGAGTCGGCCCGTGGCTGAGTGTGAGCAGCGACGCCGGGTCAACCGGCTTTGCGGCAGTCGTTGGCAACATCGTTCCCAACCAGAGCGGCCTCGCCTACCTCGCAGGTGCCAACCTCACCACACAGGTGCTCAACGTCGAGGCGAGCTACCCAGTGGACAATCCCGTTACGGTGGTCAACGGTCGCCTGCGCATTGCGTACAAGGATGACCAGTTCGCCTTCGTCGACGACGACGTCACCCTCGACAGCGGCAGCGTCAACAACGGCCTCGACATCGTGTTCACCGGCAAGTCGCGCGTCGACGTGCCGTACCTCGGTTCGTTCAACCCGCCGTCGCTCACCGTTCGCTATGTCGACGGTGGGTCGCTCGCCGTCTTCGACTTCCCGATCAAGCGCGTGCTGCACGAGGCCTCGCTCGGTTCGGCGGCGTTCCTCACGGGCCACGGCGCCGCACTCAACGCCCGCGTGAAGGGCGAACCTGCCTCGCTGCCCGACGGCGTGTGGGTCTTCCTCGGCTCGATGCGCATGCCCACCTACATGCGCGAGAGCTTCAAGACCGAGGACGAGGGCGAGGTCTCGGTCATCGCCACGATGGAGACCAACGGGACCACGGAGATCAAGGCGCTCTTCGAGACGCCGATGAAGATTCCCGAGTTCGCCGGCATCAAGACCACGTTCGAGAGCTGGTCGTTCGCAGTCCGCTTCAACGAGAGCAATCCGGCACTCAAGGCGGAGGTCGCCATCGGCGCTAGCGGGACCATCGAGTTTCCCCTCGCGAAGCCCATGGGTGTGCTCCTCGAGGCGTCATTGGCCGTCACCGATGACGGGATCGAGTTCGCCATCTCGCTCACCGGGTCCGGTTTCGACGGCCGGGCCGCATGGCCGAACGTTCTGGGCGTCGATGGTTTCGACCTCGACCGATTCTCCATCCAGTTGGGCTGGACCAAGACATCGCTCTCCGCAGGACTCGCTGGTGCTGGTCGGTTGCCGGGCAAGCTGCTCGAGTACCTCGGCGCACCGGATGGGATCGACCAACCGATCAATTTCGTCCTCAACCTCTCCGAGGCGACCCCGTGCCTGCAGATCGAGGTCGGCACACCGGGCAACACCTCGCCGATCATCGAGCTTCCGAAGGGGACCGACGCGGTCAAGGTTCGCTACCTGAAGATGAGCGTGTCACCGTTCGGCTGCAGCGTCGGCATCTTCAGCGTTCCGGCCGGTGTGGTCATCGCACAGAAGGCCACGCTCTTCGGCATCAAGCAGGACGTCTACGCAGCATTCAACCCTCGACCCACAGGTCTCCCGGGTATGCCCAAGACGCCGTCGTTCTTCGGTTGGGTGAACGACAAGGGCACCACCGAGAACGGTGCCATCAAGGTCAGCCTGAAGATCAAGTGGGGCGGTGGCGGCAGCAATCCTCTCCCCTACTTCTTCATCGATGGCACCCTGAAACTGGGCAGCAACAACGAGATCGAGATTCACGGCGGATGCTCTCTGCTCAGTGGTTGTTACGCCAAGGGCAAGGGGGCAATCGACCTCGGCATCGGCGTCAAGACCGATCTCGACCTCAGTGTCGAGGGCATGGGGACGCCGTTGATGTCGGTGAGGGGCAAGGGCGACCTCAACCTCTTCGGGCTCAAGTTCGGCCTCGAGGGTTCGTTCAACTCGGCCTCGGGCGCACCACTTGGCTTCGACTTCGCCGCAACCGTCGACCTACCGGGGAAGTCGGCGTTGGTCGACAAACTGGGCATCCGCCTCGGGTTTGGGTTGCGAGCGACACCGGAGGGCTGCTCGGGAGCAAGTTGCACCGGCTGGACCACGAACCCACTCTTCGCCCTCACGATCGAGGGCAACACCGGCGGTCTCATGAAGGTGATCAACGGTGCGGCCGATGCCTTCGGTGCCCCACCGGTAGCCGACGGTGGCCGATACAAACTCCGCGCGAAGTGGAGCCCCGACCTCGCCAACATTCATTTCGGGGGCTCCTCCAGTGTCGACCTCGGCCCCCTCGGAACCGTTGGCGCGAGCCTCGACTTCTCGTTCTGTCTCGACCCGTCCTGCTTCGGCAACATCGACCTGGAGATGGCGTTCGACTACAGGACGCACGGCAAGACGTTCACCTTCAAGATCCCGATCGAGGCGGACTGGAGCTTCAACTACACGGGCAAGTACAGCAGTTCGTTCAGCGCATCCGGCCAGGTGGGCGACAGTTGGGGTGGGCTGAAGGGAACCATCAGCGGGAGCTTCAGCATCGGGCTCGCGATCAGCTCGCCCCCGTTGTCCGTCAAGGTCCCCCTCACGCTCAACCTCACGGCTTCCGGCTACCTCGGCAGTTTTGGGACCTGGAGCTACGTCGGTTCGCTCGACGTGACCGAGAGCAGCGGAAAGTTCTGCGTCAGGTACGACACCGGCGTAAAGGTCTACAGGTTCTGCGTCTAGCGCCGGGCCCCCTTACTGCTCTGGGCCGAGCAGAATGACGGATATGGAGCGCGCAGCCGACCAGCATGAATCAGCAGTGGTTGCGGCGTGGGCCGCCTACGGCGACCCGCGGACGATCCGGCAGATCCAGGAGGTCTCCGCCTTCGTCTCGACCAACCGCGTGTACCGCGTGGTGCTCGACGACAACTCCGCCGTCATCGGGAAAGTGTCGAACTACGGGTCCTACTTCCTGTTCGCCGAGGACCACGACCGACTTCACGCCTGCTCCGTCGCGCTGAGTGGCACCCGCTTCGACGGCATGCTCGCCGATGTACTCACCAAGGAAGGGCGCGCCTTCACCTGGTACGACGGCCAGTTATGGGCGGCGTTCTACCGCGAGGTCGAGCGTCGGGAAGCACTCCCCCGGGTGCTTTCCGCAACCGAAGTGGAGAACTTCGGTCGGGAGATGGCCGAGTTCCACCATGTCTGCACCCGAATCGCGCCGTCGTTGCCGCCGTCGTCGAAGTCCATCAAGTCCGATGCCATCCACCTGCTTGAACTGCTGGAGAGCCCGTTCGCGCCACGCAACTATGGCCTTGCACCCGAGCAGATCGGACGGATTCATCGCCACACCCATGCCTTCCTCCTGGAACTGGAACGCATCAGGTACGACTACTGGCAGAAGATCCCCGTGCTCATCGACTGGAACCTCGGCAACTTCTCCGTCGACCGACAGCCCGACGGGTCGTTCCGCCTCTTCAGCCGCTGGGACTACGACTGGTTCCGGATCGAGCCACGCCTGCTCGACTTCTACTTCTGCTCCCGCGTGTCGAGCCGGACGGGCGACCGCACCCAGTGGACCTACGGACCCCACACGCTGGTTGAGGACCCGTTCCTGCGCTTTCTCGCTGCGTACCACGAGGTCTTCCCGCTCAACGATGCAGAGGTCGAGTTCATCCCCGAGTCGTACCGCTTCTTCATTCTGAACTATGTGGTGAAGGAGGGAGCCCGATTCTTCCGCTCAGACCTCTGCGAGCAGTTCCGCCGCGAGGCTGCCACGCGCTACCTGCCGGCCTACGACGCCTTCGACATCACTCCCCTTCGGTCGTCGATCGGCCGAGGGCGAGTGTGATCCACCCGTCCACCACGATCGCAGCGCGCACTCGAAGCGGTACAAGCGCCGAGACCACGTGCTCGTACGCCCCCTCGAGCAAGCCGCTGATGATCAACACCTCGTCGGTGAGCCGAACCAGATGGGGCGCCAGCTCGATGAGGACCGGGGCAAGAATGTTCGCAAGCACCACCTCGAACGTGTTGTCCAGCACGTCGAGCGTGTCGAGCGACACCGTCACCTGACGTTCGACACCATTCAAGGCGGCGTTGGCCTCGACGATGGACACGCTCGCCGGATTGATGTCCACACCGTGCGCCTCGACGGCGCCCAGCAAGACCGACGCAACGGCGAGGACGCCGCTACCGGTGCCGACGTCGAGGACCCGACGCCCGGTGAGATCGAGCCCGCGCAGCATCCGGGCGCAGCCGACAGTGGTGGGATGGTTCCCGAGGCCGAATGTCGCACCGGGCTCGACCCGGACGACGATCCCTCCGTGCGCAGGCAGAGGATCCAGCCATGCGGGCGCAATGGTGAGGCCATCGTCGACGATCACGGGCACGACGAACTGACGCCACGTGTCTGCCACCCGGGCATCTACCCGTTCAAGTCGCCACGAGCGGAGGACCCGCCCAAGAGCGACTCGATCAGTTCGACATCTTCCCCCAACGACGTCCACAACTCGGCGACAAGGCCTGCACTGCGCTCCTCGACTGCGGTCGCTCCCATCGCCCACAACTCGTCGGACGCGATCTCCACCTCGGCCGGGTCGCAGGACACCACGACATTGAGGTGGTAGTCGGGGTTTGCCCTGCCGCTCAATCGAGGCGACGCAACTTGTCCCGGAAGCGCTTCGAGCGCTCGACGTACGAGGCAGCACCCAACTCGATCATCGGGACACGCGACTTGCCGCCCTCCTTGATGGTGGCGGGTGCCCCCACGGCGAGAGCGCCTGCGGGTACCGCCATGTCGTTGAGGAGCACGGTGTTTGCAGCCACCACTGCGCCGGTACCGACGCGGACTCGGTGCAGCACGATCGCTCCGACGCCGATGAGGCAACTGTCCTCGATGATGCAGCCCTCGAGGTGAACGAGGTGGCCGAGCACACACCCGTTGCCCACCGTGGTGTGGAACTCGTGGGTCGTGTGCAGTACGCAGCCGTCCTGCACCGACGTGCGCTCACCGATGATGATGGCCCCGTCGTCCCCACGGATCACGGCCGAGGGCCAGACCGAACTGCCGGCGCCAATGGTGACATCGCCGATCACCACTGCATCGGGGTGCACGTAGGCATCAGGGTGGATACGGGGAACGAGGTTTCCGAGTGCGTAGATGGCCACGCCGGAACCGTAAACGATCGGCCGCCGAATCGTCATCCCCGTGCCAATCGACCGGCCCTCTGCCCCATCCGCGGGCATCCGGGTGCCCCCACGCAGCATTCCACTATCTGAACGGCCACTTTCGGGTCTAGCGTGGTGTCCCTATGTCCCGAAGGATCGAGATCGAGTTGACGAGCGCGCGGCCCGATGGCACGTGGACCTGGCGTGCCGCCGGCGCACGGGAGCCCAAGGGCGTGGTCGACGCCTCGGTGCTCCCCGACGGATCGAAGGTGGGTGATGTGCTCAAGGTCGAGGCCGAAACCGGCCTTGATGGCACGGCAATCCTCTCGGTGATCACGTCGTCGCGGGCCCGCAAGGAGCCGACGCTTCTCGAGATCATCGTCCCGGACAAGCCGTTCGAGCCGGTCACCCAACAACTGGCGCGCCGCGAGCGCCGCGACGGCGAGCGCCGTGGCCCCCGACGCGACCGTGGCGATGGTGACCGCGGACCGCGCGATGGCCGCCCCGACGGCGAGCGTGGCCGTCGAGAGGGTCGCCCCGACGGCGACCGCGGACCGCGTGGCCCGCGTGCGGACCGTCCCACCCGTGGCGACGGCGAGCGTGGCGAGCGTCCGCAGCGCGAGCGTCGTGAGCCTCGCCCCCAGTTCACCCCGCCCCCGGAGATGCCCCAGCGCCCGAAGGCCAAGCGCCTCAAGCCGGGACGCACACACCGCAACGAGGTGCTTGCCGCCCTCCCCGAGGAGCAGCGTCCGATTGCCGAGTTGACCCTGCAGGGCTTGGCTGCAGTTCGCCAGCGTCTGCGCGAGGACAACACGAGGCTCAAGGCCGAGGGAAAGCCCGAGATGCCTGAAGCGTCGGTCATGAAGATGGCCGAGGAACTGATGCCGAAGGTGCGCGTTGCCGAATGGCTCGACCGCGCCGAGGCTGCCAAGAAGGATCTGGCAGAACTGGATCTGCGCGACCTCCGCTCCGTTGTGGCGTCCTCCGAGGACCCGATCGTGGTGCGCGACGAGTCCACCCGGGCCCTTGCTGCCGAGTTGAAGGCCGCCCTTGCAACGAAGCAGGAGCAGGCCACCAAGGACTGGCTTGACGACATCTCGACCGCTGTCGAGATCGGCCGCGTGGTCCGCGCCCTCAAGCTCTCCGGTGAGCCTCCCAAGGCGGGAACCCGCTTCCCGACGGATCTCGGAGCCCGCCTTGCCGCCGCGGCGGCTGCAGGCCTGACCGCCGACGCCTCCAGCGAGCGCTGGATCGCCCTCATTGAGTCCGTGGCCTTCTCGCCGGTGCGCACGCTCGTGACGCCGGCCGCGGCGCCCACGCAGGTAAGCGACGACCTCCGCCAGACCATCACACGGCTCGCTCCGGCGGTTCCGCAGATTGCTGCGCTCTTCGGCATCGAGGTGGCACCCGGCGCACCGATGCCCAAGCCGCCGCGCATTACCCGTCGCCCGGAGAAGAAGCCTGCTCCTCGGTCCGCCGCCGGTCCGCGCCCTGCCGCCGACGCACCCGCCGACGCACCCGCACCGGCGGCCGAGCCAGCAGTCGTCGCCGCAGCCGCACCGAGCATCGAGTCGCCGGCGGCTGAGTCCCCGGCAACTGAGGCAACGGCCACCGAGGCAACGGCCGAGTAGTCATGCGGCGCGGGTGCTGAGGCTCCTCAGCGCTTCGCCTACGATCCGGCTATGTCCGAGATCGTTCAGTACGAGAACCGCGGCCGCATCGGCCTCATCACGCTCAACCGCCCCGAGGCCCGCAATGCGGTCAACGCCGCACTCGCCCAGGGCCTCGAGGCCGCCGTCGACCGCCTCGAGGACGACCCGGATGCATGGATCGGTGTGCTCCGCGCCAACACCGAGGGACAGAGCAACCCGGTCTTCTGCGCCGGCGCCGACCTAAAGGCGCTCAACGATGGCGCAGGCGGCGCCGCTACGAGGCGAGGCGGATTCGCCGGCTTCGTCTACCGTGAGCGCAAGAAGCCGGTCATCGCCGCAATCGACGGCCTCGCAACGGCAGGCGGCCTCGAGATCACCCTGGCCTGCGACCTCGTGGTGGCGACGACCCGATCGTCATTCGGCCTCGCCGAGGTGAAGCGCAATCTCATCGCGGGTGCTGGCGGTCTCTTCCGCCTCCCTCGTGCCATCGGGCAGGCCGCCGCCATGGAGGCGATCCTCACCGGTGAGCCGATCCCGGCCGAACGGGCCTATCAGTTGGGTCTAGTGAGCAGACTCGTCGCACCGGGCGAGGCCGAGGCCGAGGCGTTCCGACTCGCCGAGCAGATCACGCGCAATGCACCCCTCGCCGTGTGGGCAAGCCGCAAGGTGGTGCTCGCCGCCGCCTACGAGGACGACGACACCCTCAAGCGACTCACCGACGAGGAGTTCGCACCGCTCTTCAGCAGCGAGGACCTGAAAGAGGGCCTGCAAGCCTTCGTCGAGAAGCGCCCGCCGAACTGGAAGGGTCGCTGACGGCTGAGTCAGCGCGCCGTCAGTACCGCTGCGCAATCACCCGGTGCTCGATGAGGAAGTCGGCGAGTCCGGGTGCGAGACCGGGGAATGCCGCAACATCGCTCAACGGTACCCAGGCGGCGTCGCTGGCGTCGTCGCCCGCCTTGGGTACCGGACGAGTGCCAGCGATCTCGGCCACGAAGTCGTGGATCACGAAGTGCCATGATTCGGCAATGCGCTCGACGTGGCCCAGATAGCGCCATCCATCGACGACGAGTCCGGTCTCCTCGGCGACCTCGCGCAGCACAGCCTGCTCGAGCGTCTCGCCGAATTCCACACGTCCCCCGGGAATGCTCCACATCCCCACTCCGGCGCCGCGGCCTCGACGGATGAGCAACAACCCGTCCGCGCACACCACGATGCCGCCAACACACACCTCGGGCTGCGCTCCCATGCGCCGCGAACTCTAGGCGCCAAGTTCGCGCCGCACCACGATCAGTCGTGCCACCAACCCGGCCCGCTCGAAGAGGTTTTTGGTCTCGCGGTCCCCCGGTAGTGCCAAGGCCTCGACGGCACGGGCACCTGCTGATCTCGCGGCCTCGAGCGCAGCGGCCACCAGACCGTCGCCCAACCCGATCTCGCGGGCGCCC
>Ga0129333_10006738_pt1 | contig 10857 bp, 34 predicted proteins | sample CPB6_08_DNA_FD_94474 | JGI IMG/M metagenome (GOLD analysis project Ga0129333, IMG submission 94474) | Freshwater to marine salinity gradient microbial communities from Chesapeake Bay, USA - CPBay_Sum_0.6_0.8_DNA | ecosystem: Environmental > Aquatic > Marine > Coastal | place: USA: Chesapeake...
ATCAATGAATCCCCTGCGACTCTATGAAATTATCGCAGGATATGCAAAAGAAAAGAACAAGAGCGTTCTTTACATTGACATGAGGACATTTCTTTCTCTTCCAGAAGAAAAGAGAGAGGTTATTAAACAATGGTATCTTGATGAGCAAATTCCACAGGATGAACATGCTGAGATATTTGCAAATGATATGACTTTCTATGAGTTTAATACAGAAACCAAAGCAACAGATGTAGCAATGGATTGGTTTCCACCAAGCTCATACTTTGAAGATCAAGATTATTTTATTCAAGTAAAAGTAATTACGCCAGGTGGTGCTATTTCTTATACAAATAAAGAGAATCCAAGACCATTGACATAGAAAACTGATTGGAGTAGACTATTGCAGGTTAATTGAATCTGTATGAAAGTTCCTACACAACCAGAATTGGTTCATTTACAGTTGCAGGCTATGCTGCGTGAGCATAATATCCCAGAAACAGAAGTAAAATATCTGGGTGATCGTGTTTATTCTAAAAAATTTAAAGCTCACCCTGAATACCATGGGCAAATGATGCCTTGGTATTTGATTGCCAATCAACATGAAGTGCCTGTATGTGATATTGCATCTGTTGATCGTGTGGACGATTGAAAAACTGTCACAGGGGGTCGCAAGACCCCTTTATTATGCTCTATATTATTCTCATCAACAGCGCACCACATGACGCCAACCCTACGCCCCCACCAGCAGCGTATCCTTGACGCCCTGCTGACCGCTTCTATCGGTCGTGTCACCTGCCCCACGGGCGGCGGTAAGACCCTTCCTATGATCCTTGACTGTCTGCGTCGCCTGCAGGATGCAGACCGCCCTCAGACCGTTGTAGTGGTCGCTCCTCGCATCCTGCTGGCAGTTCAGTTGTATGAAGAGTTCTTTGCTGAACTGAACGGCAAGGTTGATGTTTGCACTCTCCATGTTCACAGCGGCGAGATTGAGGGTAACAGCACCACCAAGATCAACGAAATCCGTTGTCATGATGGTATTTGCAAGGCATCTAACACTCATCAACTGATCTTCACCACCTATAATTCTCTGCGTCGTATCAACGAGTCTGGTATTGATGTAGATGTTATCTACTACGATGAGGCACACAATTCTGTGCGTCGTGACTTCTATATTGAGGTTGCTGCTGCTACTGTGACTGCCAAGAACGCATACTATTTTACTGCCACTCCTAAGTATCGTGGTGGTAACATCAGTATGCACAATACAGATGTGTATGGCAAGGAACTCATCAACATTCCTGCGCCTGAACTGATCGCCAATGGTAGTATCATTCCTCCTACCATCCAAGCTCACGTCGTTGATATTGAGCGTAACAAGTCTCTGCTTGCTGCTGAGAACGACCGTGAAGTGCTGGTAGATATTGTCAGTCAACTTGATGATGCTGCTGCCCAGAAGATTCTGGTTGCTGCCCCCAACACTCGTGTGTTGTGGCGGTTGCTGTCTAGCACTAATGTGATGCAGGAATTTGCTGAGCGTGGTTACGATGTGCTCCACATCACCAGCAAGTATGGTGCTTACATTAACAAACAGAAGGTAGGTCGTCAAGAGTTCTTTGACACTCTTGATGCTTGGGGTAAAGATCCCAACCGCAAGTTCATCATGTTCCACTACAGCATCCTGAGCGAGGGTATCAATGTTCCTGGTCTCACTCACTGTATTCTACTGCGTAATCTGCCTGTTATTGAGATGGCGCAGACGATTGGACGAGTGATCCGTCTTGACAAGCAGGATGCTGCTGATATACAATCTGGTAAGATTCCTGCAGGTCAACTGCAATTCTATCGCAAGCGTACTGGTTTCGTTACCGTGCCTGTGTTCAGCAACTATGGTCAACAGACCGAGAAGCGCCTGCAGCGTGTGGTAGACTCTATCTTTGTCAAAGGCATCGCCCCTACTGAATGACCATGTTTTCTCAAAAACTCTTAAAACTATCTGTTGACCGTGCCCTAGGACATCCCACTGAAACTCGGGATGAACTTTTTGAGGAACTGTATGAGATCTACATCAATGACTCCAATAGTTCTACGCTACGCGAACACATTACAGCAGAAGTTGCTGGGTGTGATCCCATTCCTGGTAAGTTGGGTCGTGATGCAAAGCATAAGTTGACTCTGGAAGAGAAGGAAGTTAAACCTAAAAACTATACTGGTAAAGCTACTAATGGTGGTGGATGCTTCAATGATTATACACGAGCACGTTATAACAAAGATCTTGCTGCAAATCTTCCTATCATTGCATCACTATTCGTAAATGGTAGGTTAGTATATGCTGTTGAGTTTAAGTTTGAAGATGTTGCAGCAGTATTAGATGCTCAGATTACTGAGAAGTGCGAGACTCAGAGTAATCGTTATGTTCGCTCTGCATCATGGACATATCAGGATTGGATTGATTCTCCTAACCTGACTATACATCACCTTGACAAAGAGTTCCTGCAACAGAATCAAATCAAGGGTGAATTCAAAGTTACTGGTCCATTCTATAAAAAACTTATGGGATTGTGACAGACGCGGAACTGTCCACTGGATCTTCCGCGTGCGTTCCGCGTCCTGTATGATTACAAGGTAATCAAGAGAGATCCATGACCGATTTCCCCACGCTGCAGTCCAAAGACGGCACCATGACGGTCACTTTTTACCCCGTCAAGACCCCGTTCGGTGATATTTCTAAAGAGTGGTGTCTTCAGGTTCTCTCTTGGAAGGGTGTAGATCAGATCTCCAAAAAGTTTCTCAACCGTGTTGAGAAGTCTGTTGCTATTCGTGAGCGTCTGGCATATGATTATGCTGTGATTGGTGATAACACCAGTCTGCCTCAACTTGGTAATCCTTTTTATGGTGCTTGCTGATGGAACTTCCCGCATCTTTTCCACATCAACCTCCCGCAGGTTATTCTTATGCTGTAGAGCAGTTCAAAGCAGGATATTTGAGTATATGGATCGGTAATCATTTTCCGTTCTCTTATACTCAGGATAGTCCTGTGTATTCTATTTGGGGATTCTATAGTATCAAGAAGAAAAAATACTATGCTCCCATCAATTCCAAATCTATTGGCAAAGAGGTTGACATTCAACTTACTTCGCCTTATACTAGTATGCAGATCTTAAAACCACTGCGCCCCAGTGTTTTATCATTTGTGTAGATATGAAACTCAATCCCAATAATCCCAACGAATTCACCATGACTGTTGAAGGACGCCCAGAAATTGATTATGATTGGAAAGCAGAATATGCAAGGCAGCGTAAAGATCGTTTGACTGATGCTGTCCATGAATACTTAGATGAGCAAGACATCAGTATTGATGATTTTTACCATGACTTGCAGGATATTCTTGTAGATATGCTTGAGTATCACAAAACCCTTGGCGAGAAAGCGGCGAATGCTCTGCTGCTCATCCATGGCAAGAGCGAGGAGAAAAAAGAAGAAAGTCCACGCTCGTATGAGTATTCTGCCGATATTAGTCTATCAGACATCCGTAGATTTCAACAAGGACATTAATTATGACCTATCCTTGCCCCTCTGTGGTCACAGAAGTGACCCTAGACACCCAACAGATCAAGGTTCTGATGGACCTGATGTGGGGTGCTCCCATCTCTGTGGTGCGTGACAGTTGTAAGCGTCATGGCGTTGACGAGGCAGAACTGGAGGGACACTTGGCAAAGTGTCTAGGTCATGCCCTCTGCGAACTGGATTGACCCTATAATTACAAGGTAATCAACGGACACCGCTCATGTGGGACGAAATCCAAGACATGCCTGGCGAAATCTTTGACATTGATGAGTGGGGTCATCCTATGGCAGAGTGCTGGCATGACATGGAGTTGAATGAGACAGATCAAGAACTGTCACAGCAACCCGCCTGACCCCTCCAATCCACCCTATACTAACTTCAGTTCAAACAAACACATGGCAACCCGCTCCCGCATCGGCATTGAACTCAAGAATGGTTCTGTGCTCTCTGTGTATCACCACTGGGATGGTTATCCCGAATGGTTGGGTCGTATTCTCAACACTCATTACAACACTCGTGCCAAAGTTGCAGAACTGATTGATGGTGGTGACATGAGTGTTTGCTGGAACGACAACAACCAACCCGAGTATTATTCTGCTCGTGGTGAGAACTGCCCTCCTCGTCATGATGCTGACCTGAACGAGTATCTGTGTGATGGTGAGGAGTATTGGTATCTGTTTACTAATGGTAAATGGGTATGCTACGCTGAGGATTATCGTATCCCTGGTGTAGTGAATGAGGTTCCCATTCCTGCTGCTGCTCTCGCTGGTTAATCATGAAATTGCGTTATTTTTTCCTTGGACTTGTAGGCATTGTTGCTTACAATATCTTTCTTGTCCAGCGTGATGAGAAGATGTTCAAATCGTATTACAAAGAGACTGCCAAACAAGAATACTGTAAGTCTCTGCCCCAACCACACCCCGATTGTACTGTAGAATGACTACTATGGAAGAAGTTTTGCTTGACCGTGAAATCCTGGATCAACTGGATGCCTATGATCTAGACCTTTCTGCCTATGATCCTTATCAGGATGTGCCAGTTGAGGAACTGTCACGTGAGGTCCTAGATCTGCTCTGATCCACCCTATACTGATTACATCAGCAAACGACAGATGACTGCCACCTTCGCCCAATTCGCTGCCGAGCAAGACGCTCGTAACACCATCCACCTCAACATCGTCAAGTATGGTCTGATGCTGTGTGATGCTCTGCAGCAGACTGCTCCCGATGGTTATTCTTACGAACTCAACTCTGACGGTCGTAAGTATCACAAAGTCTTCATGTATATTGACGGTAAGCGTGATAGCATCCACGCTTTTCTTGATAAGAAGACGGGTGAAGTCTTCAAACCTGCTAGCATCAAAGGTCCTGCCAAAGGTGCTCGCTACAACGTTCTCTCTATTCCTTCTCGTGAAGAGATGTTTGAGCGTTGTGACTGGGCAGGTGGTTATCTTTACGCTCGCTGATCTTGACATTCCGCATCTCCCCTGCTAAATTACTTAAGTAGTTCACTCTTTTTCACCATGTTCTACGTTGTCGCTAACGGTAACGCTTACGCACTTGATCACTCTAAGGACATTCCTTATGGTGCTCCTGTAAACTTTGATGGCACGATTGACTGGGACAATGCATACGAGTTCAACTACCATAACATGGAAGAGGACGACAAAGAGTATGTTGCCCATGTCATTTACCATCTGCAACAGATCGCTCAACTTTCCGAGGAACATCAGGAGGTGTTTGTAAAATGATCTATCGTTCGTATCATACCAAGACTAAACCACAATCTACTGCTCCCCTGATTGTGAGTCACATCAAACAACTCCTAGAACCCCTTCCAAACCGCTACAGTCGCGGTGAGTACACCGTTCAGGTAAACACCACTGCAGAGGCACTGTCGGACGACTGGAGGCGCTTCTGGCGCTATCAGGGACACTTCACGTTAGAGTTCGTGAAGGCACTGTGCGAATCGCTCCCCAGTGATGTAGAATTCATCAGTTACGACCACCTCAACAACACCCTTACCCTGAACAAACTATGACCACCGAAGTGCAACGCCTCTCTGCTCAACGTGACGAGATCTATGATTGGGCATGTGACCGCTTTCAACAACTGATTGCCGAAGAGCGTAATGATGATGCTCTAGCATTTGCTGATGAGTTCTTTGAGTGGTTGGATCCAGAACAAGCAGACGAAGAACCCATTAGTTACTATGACGAACGAGAACTTGAGCAACTCTACGAACAATCTCATTGATAAAGAGTTGAGAGACCTCATCCTCAGATACATGGAAGCATGTAATGAGGGTGAGTATTCTTTAGCAGAAACTATCTTACAAGACATCAAAGAGTACGAAAAGACATTGGAGGCAAATGATTGACGTTAAAGAAAACGAAGACGGAACGTTCACAATCTCGTGGGACAAAGACGACCCGAACGAAGCAGTCTTCAACGACTACACAGCGGAAGACTTCATCAACCTCATCCGTGACTACTGCGAAAAAATTCTCGCAGAATCTGGAGAACTTGACGACACCTTCCAGCAAGAGTTCATCCAGCACGAGCAAGCAATCAAAGAGTCCTACGAATACTTCATTGACCAAACCGCAGAGGAAGTCAACGAAGACATCAACACCGCCAAAGAGTTCATCCGCAAAGACGAAGACGAAGAGCGACTCCCTCGTTTATTCTTCTGATCTGAGTTTGTTTCCATATGTGGATACATTCCCATTTCGTTTAGAAGATAAGAGCGAGAACAAAACCTGTTATTTCCAATGTGAAAACCATGCCCGAAAATACATTGAACGATACCATCCAGAATACAAACTATACGGTTACTCTAGAGGAGCAGGGCGATGATCTCGTGTTGCCGATTCCTGACGCTCTGATGGATGAGCTTGGCTGGGAAGATAATACTATGATAGAATGGAGCATTGAAGATGACCACATTGTTTTGAGGAAAGTTGATGGCACTATCTGAATCAGTTTCTAGTTCATTGCAGGAGGCATCAGCGTCTCTTCGCAATGCTTTGGCATATGCTGCTAGACAAGAACGACCAATTGTTTGCACTCAGATCGCTAAGATGATTAATGATATTGAGCATATTGGATCATTTGATGGTATTCTAGATAAACTTGAAGAACATCTTGAACAATTAGGTGAGGAATGACATGAGCTTCTTACGTATCAGACACCGCTATGATATGGGGCACGATTGGTATCTTCAATTTTTGAATACTGGTCGTCATGTTCCTCAACCATTCAAATACAAATCATTTCTTCAAGCATCAATTAGTTGGAATGATTACGCATCATGGCCTTTCATTCAAATTAGATGTGGGGCAGGATCAGTATTCTCATTTATGATCTGGGTGTATAAGTTTGGATTTGATATTGGATTGATTGAACACACATGGAACTGGAGTGTCATTGATTAATGCTACAAGCAATCACTATTTTACAACTTTGCCTTCAAGGTAACTATATCTGTGAGAGAGATAACTCACCACCTCCCATGGAATATTATAAAAAAGGTGAGGCATGTTATATCAACGGAGAGTTTTATCAATCATGTCCTGGTATAGTAGAAGAATTGAAGGCACACAAAAGAAAACCGTGGGACTGAACTGGTTTGAATACTGGATCGGACACTGCTGGATGACTGGATGGCAGAGCATCAATCATTCATTCCGTAATTGGGCTGATTTGATAACTGGTAACTGGAAAGATTATGGGCTCATGTTCTATGATGATCCATATGAAGAATGCCGTGATTGTTTCTGGTCTTATCTTGGTGAGGATGATACCTTACCAAAAGACTTTCTAGAACACTTACAACAAATGGCAGATGATGTGATATCTGGTAAAGTCAAGACTGTACCTATGAAAGATGTAATGAAAGAACTTGAGGAATTATGTAATGAAGGAATTACCGAACAAGAATGACCTGGATATTATGTGGACGGTGGCGACCAGTGGCAGTTTAGAAACTGGCACACGCCCCCACTACGGGTTCGCCCAGCTGCTGTATGATTATCTCAATGAAACAGACCACCGATATGACCTCTATTCGCCAAAAGCAAGCACTCGTCAAGAAACTTGAGAATGCTTACAACACCTGTTTTGATTGTGGTAAAAAGTATGGTGTGTATTCTGTAGGTTGTTCTTCTGTTTATGAATCAACCTGTGATGTGTGTGGTGAGACCAAACCTATCACAGAGACCCGAGACTTTGCCTATTTTGTGACAGGCATTCGCAAACTCAAGATGGAGATTCTCAATGAAAAGAGTAACAGTAAAACCCAAAAGCAGCAAAGCGAAAAATCGTCTAGCTAACATGATGGGTAACAATCCGATCTGTGTTGTAGAGCAAGACAAGGGAGATGGTATGCTATTCCTCGCATCTGAGAATGGCAAATACTTCTTCTGGGTGAATACTAGCAACGATTGCCACTGGGAAACCGAATGGGAGGTATTATGATTACATTTTTTGCTGCCTGGTTTGCCCTTGCTTTTATTGCATTAGTATTCAATTACGCTTTACATCATAACAACCCTCAAGACTAATGAATTACCTATGCTTGCTTGATGGTGTGGTAGAATATGCTGCTAATGATTGGAACACATTCAATTATTATCAGTTTGTGTATGCTGAAGAGCACCGTGATGCTAACGTTCAGTATCTTACTCTGACTGATGAAGAGTATGATGCCATGTTCCCTGTTGATCCTGAAGATTTGGAGGAAGAATGAAACCTAGATTTTATCGTATCATAGAGCGAGCAATTGAAGAAGGTGTGCGTGATGGTTGGCGTCGTGCGTACAAACATACAGACAGTCCGCACGAAGATGCTGTCAAAAGCTACATTGAAGATGCTGTGATGTCTGCCCTGTGTGATTATTTTGTATTTGATGAGGATGAATACTCATGAGCTTGATTGATACGCTAGAATACTTCATTGATGACCAACGTGGTCGTCTGCAGGATATTGAATGGGAGATTCGTGAAGAAACAAACTATGATGACGAAGGGCATGATGAACGTATGGCAGATTTCTGTGAGCAATACGATGAACATGTAGAACGTTTAGAAGATCTCAAGCAAATCAAATCTATCATAGAGGCACAATCATGAGCGGCGGACATTTTGGCAACTGCGGTTATGATTACTACAAGGTATCACAGTTTGCTGATGAGTTGGAAGTAGCGATTGACAACAATGGTAAAGTAGATGAGTATGGTGACAAGCATGAGTATGACCCTGATGTGATTGATTACCTTGAAGCGCAAATACCCAAGATGCGTAAGATGGCAGAGATCATGAGGCACATTGATTATCTGTACTCTGGTGATCATGGTGATGATAGTTTCCTATTGCGTGTGAAAGAAGTGGAAGCAAAGTATGAGTAGAGAAGAACTCAAATCATTTGATCAATCATCAGTAGATCACTACCAAGTGGCATACAAATGTAACTTTGCCAGAGATCCACAAGAGTATCGCACACAAAAGCATGATACGATGAGAATGGCATTAGCAGCTGCTAATTTCCTTGACGCACGAGGACAATATACTATCATTTCAGTAACACCTATCTACAAAAACTACGGACAGGACTGATGACTAAAGAACAGATTGAACAACTGCGAGCACTCATTCAGTGTGAGATTGATTATGCTTTGAGAGAAGAGCGTGGTGATAAGTTTGCCTTTGAGCATAACGACTACAATACTCTTGCTTGGCAAACATTCATTGATAGCTTCAATCCATCATTTGATCTAGGTGATAAGTGATGAAACTATTTGATACCATACACTATAATGATTACGGACACGAGTGGTATTTTCAATTCCTCTCGTATTATCCTGTATTTGGACTGTTGGATGCTGTCGTCCAGTGGGATGATTACCCAGCAACTGAAATCTTCCCGATGCTATTGATTAGCTTTGGTAGTAGATCTGTGTGTGGATTTACGTTTAGATGGAAGTGGGTTCAGATCAGATGTGATATACTCACATCAGAACCACGCAATCTTGAACGATACAGGAGGGGAAATGATGACTGATGATATGCCATGGGTAGATCTCACACCAGAAGAAATTCAACAACTCCGCACCAACAAACAACAACTCACGGAATACGGTAAACAAAAGATCAGACAACTCATGATGAACCAAGAACCATACCCTGATGAAATGTTTGAAGAGGCAGAACGACGTGAAGCAGCAAACAAAGCATTAGATAAACTCCATGAAGAGAATGGTGATGCTCTCAAACAACTAGCAGAGATGGATGACAAAACACTCTACAATCCTGATGAATTCCTCCTGGATAACATCAAAAGCTATCACTATGAAGTGATGGATGAAGGACACCATGTATGGATGGCATTTTACCTGGAGAATGGTAACACAGGGCACTTGAATATTTTCCTGAATGATGGTAAAATCAATACACGCTATGAGGAATGGGTGAATGACTGATTACATGAGAGCTGTTGTACTTGGTGCTGTACTTGGTATGTCATCACTCACTCTCATCTATATGATTGGTGTGGCACTAGATACTAAAGAACCACAACCACCACAATCAAACTTTAATGTGATTGACAAATATAAGGGTTGTGATGTGGTACAATGGTCATACAGTCCCCTTGCTGAATACAAATACTTTTTACACTGCAAATCATGAAAATCTACGAGAGTCCTGATAAAGGAAAAACAGTACGTGAGCGTCCATTCCGCACACCAATCAAACAAGTAAAATCTAATTGGTATTATGTGTTTTGGGGTATCATGGCAGCTGCAGTTGTTGGTGGACAGATCTACGTTGGCACAGGATACCGTGAGATGGCAAGGGCTACCAAGTCCACTTCCATAGGTGTCACATGCATTCCCCAATACATCACACCATCCGCTACGATGAATAGAACTGGAGAATTTGAATGATTAAACAATTTCTTGCTCTCGCTGCTGTATTTGTTGCTGCTCCTGTATTTGCTACTCCTGAGCAGAAAGTTTATCGTCCATTTCGTTATGAAACTCCATGTGTGCTTGAAGCAGGACTTCAATCGTATCATGATACCTGTGTAGTGATTGAAACTCGTGAATCTGGTGGTGCATTGCGTACTCGTAATATCTTCTCTAATAAACATGGTCTCACGATCAAGGGACGATTTGATAAAGAGAAAGGATACATGACTTGGGATAGTCACAACAAGTTTGAATACAAGTGGGAGTATAAAGTTGGTGGTAATCAAGAACTAGGTGCCTGGACATATGTGATGCCTGGTTTCTTGGTGCAAAACGTAAGTTGGGAT
>Ga0129333_10006739_pt1 | contig 10857 bp, 30 predicted proteins | sample CPB6_08_DNA_FD_94474 | JGI IMG/M metagenome (GOLD analysis project Ga0129333, IMG submission 94474) | Freshwater to marine salinity gradient microbial communities from Chesapeake Bay, USA - CPBay_Sum_0.6_0.8_DNA | ecosystem: Environmental > Aquatic > Marine > Coastal | place: USA: Chesapeake...
ACTAGAGGGTATAATAAACTACTCTTGAGTAGTATAATCTACTTCTGTTACTATACTATAATCATCATATTCTACTTCTTTATTCTTTATATCTTCTTCCTTCATTTCTTGTATAATATATTCTTGAAATGTTAATGTATTAGACATAAAGATTACCTATTAAAATTTAATGTTAAAAAAAGTGAAAAATCTTAACTTTTGATTTTTTAAGATTTTTCACTTTTTGAGATTTTTGAAATTATTCAGTTTCTAGCAATTCAGGATAATACTGATTTACCTCTTCTGTCAATTCTTCATCGCTATACTTATCATAACCTTCCATCAAATAATCATAACACAGTGCCATCACTGTCTTAAGATCCATGTCGTCCAACATCTGCTGAACCAATTGATCTTGAAGTTCCTGACGATCCATCATTTCCGAAGGGGGGAATTGTAGTAACGAGTGAAGCATAGCACCAGGATGATGCCAGTGGAGATGACACCGACCAGTCCGAGAACTGTCACAGCATCACCAGTAAAGTTGTAAGTGTCAACCATCATACATCATAACAAAGGTACATTGCTTTTTCATCTTCATACATGTCGATCTCAGATTCAGTCAGCCAAGGCAATGTCAGCATCATGTTGAAGAAATCAACTTGCCAACCATTCAGCATCATGATGTCGTCGTGACGAGCAATGATGTTGGTGTTGAAGTAATCCATGTGGATTTCTCAGGTACAGATCAAGAATAACATGGGTGGGGGGTCATGTCAACCCCCCTGTGCCACTTCAGATAGCGGACTTGAAGCCACGGCTCCACAGTGCCAGCCTCATGGTGCTAGCCTTCTCCACTTGCTGTTGGGTACGCCCAGAGCCCAGGGCTGCCTTCTGGAGCTGCTTACGGGTCTCACGACCAGCGGTGTTGACCAGCACGTTACGGGCAGACTGGAGGAGTTGCTGAGAAGTCATTTTGAACCTCGGGTAGTGGTTGGTCGGGGTGTTCCCCCGATGAACATAGTATGGCACCCACCAGAGCCCTCTACAAGCCCCTCTGTGCCACCTCTAGAACTGTCACAGTGTCACACCACCGAGGCATCTCAAACGTGCTAAGAATGGCTTCTGGTGTAGGTATAAAAAAAGAGGGGCAATGCCCCTCAAAATATTACCTATTCCCAATCGCCATAGTCATCGTAATCCTTGAATTTGGTTTGACGCTTATTCCTTGTTGAATAACGTTTCTGATTTTGGACTTCATACCCAAAGTCTTCAAATTCTTCTTCAAGGGACAGATCTTTAAAAGATTCTGTGTACTTACGAGTGCTTTTTGCCATTTTTAACTCAATTTACTCCTGTTTTGTGGGTATTTTGTGATATTTATGTTCAAACAGCAACAATTTGAAGAGTTTGCTCTTCTTTCAGTGCTCGATTGAACAAACGACCAACACTTTGGTTGTTTTCAATAGCATTTTGAACAGAATCTACAAAATTACCAGTGGTATCACGGTAATTATAGCTATTACCACTATTAAATGTAATAGTGACAATGTTATCATCACTCATGCTAACAGCACTAATAGCAGTAGAATCAATGTTTTGAATGGTTTTCATGATTTATCGATTAATGGTTAAATGTTAACTTTGAAGTTTTTGGAAATCTCAAAAATCTTAAATTCTGAAGTTTTTAACTTTTTGAGTTTTTTGAGTTTTTGGGATTTCTCGATTTCTGAGATTTCCGAACTTCATGAATACAGTATAGGGCATCCTGCCAGGGTTGTCAAGGGGTCTGTGCCAGTCCCTGAACTGTCCTTCGAGGGTCTCCGAGGGTCTTAGAGTTAGACTGGGAGATTTGTCAAGCCCCTCTGTGCCACTTTGAGAACTGGCATATTTCGGCTTGACTTTCGAGTGGTGGCGGGCTTAGACAACAACACCTCCGTAGATTTCCATGCTTTCAGCAACAATTAACGAAAGCTTTTGTGAGGGAATCAAAACACTTAACTATGTTTTTTTAAACATTTATTAATATACTAGTTTTCCACAAGTTTTTCCACAACGTTGTGGAAAACTCAAAGGTATCATTGAGAACAACCCAGTCATACACTGGATACTCTACCTGCGGAAAGTAGCTGCCTTAATAGAGTTTTCTTGTGGTGTTGCCCATTCAAGATTACTTACATGATTATTTGTTGGTTCATGATCTATATGATTAACATAGATCATTTCACTTATAATCTCTTTGACTGGTGATGGTAACTCTTTCCAATATGTTTTCAATCTATGAGGTGGGTACTTTTCTATTGGTTTATATGTTTCTATTACTAACCTATGAACATATACTCTACGTTGATATGTTGTACAATTTAAATTTTTTCTTTTCTTTTGGTAGTGTTCATCATTTGGTAGTAATCCATATGGTATTGCTAGGCGAACACATAAGTAATCTTTCTTTCTATCCCATTTTGTTTGCTTCATTTCTACCATTGGTCCTGTTGTAACATATCCAGTATTCTTTCCTTTGTTTCTGATTCTGGTAGTGAATACACGCCCATCGGTGGAAACATAGTAACCAGGAATAACTTTACCACAAAATACTGCTGCTTTGATCATGCTACCATCCATTCATGAACAGGATAATCCATTTGATCAAGTAAACAAGCAGCAACTTCATTCATTGCCACATTACGATCTGATTTGTAGACATTGTGCTGTAGATCCATTGCCCGAACGTATAGAGCATCAGCAAGGGCTGTACGCTGCTCAGGAGTCAGTGTAATGGTAACGGTGGTGTTCATGTGGGTTGGTTGAACTGTGCTTATTGTAATGGGTGATAGGTGGGGTTGAGACTAGAAAGGGACAGCTTAGCAACTGTCCCTTGATTAAAATTATGATGATTGTTTTGCTTCATAATCCTGTTGGAGTTCTTTCTCATTATAATAGAGAAACACTTCATCAGGATATTGTCCTATCCATTCTAGGAACTCATCACCTATGGCAATAGCATTATCCATTTGGTTTTCTTCCATTAAATGTTGGAAGCGATCCTGCATGTATAATAAGATCTGATCTGATTGTTCAGATACAGACTCATACTCTTTTTCTTGTTGTCTTTGTTCTTCGTCTGGTGTCATTGGACCTCCACTGTTAATTCATTTTTTAAATGGTCATAGTTAATAAAAGTATAGTTCTCAGGGAGAGATTCTACTAAAGCTTTGACGAATTCAAGTGGGAAATGACCATGGTAACGCCAAAAGATTTGATTACGACGTTCATTTGATCCTGGTAATGGTTTAGGATGAATGATGTGTTGTCCTGGGGTGAGTTCAGGATAGGGCTCTAGTAGCTCTGTGACATGTTGTATCACTAAAGGTGATGGTCTAGTAGTAGATTGGCTCATTTGACATACATGGCAGGTGTGTACTGTTGAAGGAAGTCTACAGAAGCTTTGTACAACTGATATTGATCAGGCACAAGATCCATCCAATCAATCAGATCAAATGAATCCCAATCCACTGAACCATCATCATTGACATCACAAATGACGGGAGTGCCCATTTCGTCCAGCATGATTGCTTTATCTTCAATCACGAAATACATTTGGTCGTGTTCCATGTTCCTCCGTTGAGTGTATGTAGTGAGTGTAGCAGATCAGGTGGCTGATGTCAACACCTTGGGTAGACCTACCAGAATCAAGAATGACAGCAGAGCCACAACATCCCAACACTTATTCCGTATCATATACGGAAGTGCTAGGGCATTTGCTACCATGTACAACTTGGCACCTGTTACAGTGTCATGGTACATGGTAATATAATATGCTGTGACAACAAGAATAGATGATATGATTCTTGCTTTTACATCAGGTTTCATACTCTTTGAGGACAATGTTCTTTGATTTAGGGAACATATCTTCTCCTCTCATGACATATTCTACGAAACGCTCCACACGTTCGAGACTAGTATCGTGTGATTGTGACATCATCTCACTCGTATACTTCAACATCATGAAGAAATCATCACGACATTCTATCCAAATACCAAATCGTCGTACTTGAGCATGATACCAATGAATATCAGGATTGTTTGTTAAGGATGGCTTTCGAATAATTCTCATTTTCATGGTGTTACCTCTTGTGTAGGGGGCTCTGGAGGGGCTGGGGGTGTTTGTGGCGTGGGTGGCAGCTGTGGCATGATTGGAGCCTGCTGCTGGGGCATCTGGAGGGGGCTGGAGAGCTTTTCTTCTAGCTTCTCCTCCAACTGTGTGAGTTTCTGCTCAATAGCAGGTTGTGGTTCTTCTGGTTTATATTCTGGCTGATTCTGTGCCAGTTTATAACCAGCAGCACCAGCAGCGAAAATACTAGCCAGTGCTGCTACTGTGGAGACAGTTGATTGAAACTTACTCATTTTTGTTGATGATGGCTTTGAGTTCAAAGATGGCGTTACTTACAGTCGCCTCAAGATAACCATAACAATAGGGATACCCATGCTCATTTTGAATGGCAGGGTTCTTAGTCACCTTCAGGGCATCTTGGAGACCTTCCAGAATGCTTTCCAGATGCCAGGTGGTGACTTTGGTGCTGCTCATGTTGAGTTGGGTGAACTGAGATCAGTCTAGCTCTCTCAGGTCATCCAGCAGGTCTTCTGGGACAGTCTCGTAACTGTCCTCCAGATAGATGTGTTCAGCACTTTGTAGAATACTCTTTCTCATGCTGTAATCATCATACATGTATTCAGTTGTGTCAAAGTCAGAAAAGTAAGTCATGATTCGTGTGAATGGTTTCCTTTTACAAGTTCAAGTGTATCATACTGTGAGGGATATACAATTACACATACATCCCTCACTCGTTCAGTTGGAAATTCTCGTATACAAACTGTCATGTAATGTTCACAGGCAAATCTTACATGCCCATACATGCCTTTATAATATACTTCTGTTCCTACGGGCAGCATACTCGTACTCTGTAATTGGTCGTTCTCCAGCAGTTGATCCATCATTATCAGGGTACATACAATTAGCAATATACAATGCTTGATGTGGATTGTTTGCTACCACATATACATCAGCAATAATACAATTAGGCACATCATCGGGAGCATCTTGTAAAGGCAAATACACCTCCACAAGATACACTTTGCCGTTCTTTAAATGATTTTCAAAATCAATAACAAGATCAGACATCATACTCTTTATTCAATTCAGATGTGAGTTCAAAACGTAGTTCGTCAATCTCTTCACGAAGATGTCTGATTTCTTTCTGTAATCCAATGATTTCACCTTGTTGTGTTTTGATCAGTTCAGCATACTCTGCAATGAGAGCTTCTGCTTGTTCTAGGCTTGTCATACTAGTTACCTTGGGACAAATGATATTTAGTGTGTCGCTACAGTTGGATGTAGCGACACTATACAATCAAAGAGTATAAAACTCAGTGGAAGAGTAAATGTTTCTGTCGAGATATTCAAGAGTTGACGGGGCATACTCAAGGTTTTGAATAACATACTGTTTGTAGATTTCATGGATTCTTGCCAACGTTTGAATGTTAGCATAATCCATTTCGCCAGTAGCAATCTTGTATTCAATCTTGCTCTTGGCAATGGCATCATAGCCCATCCCGTTGGCAATGTAAAGGGTCCCCAGGAACGTATCGTAATTATTCGTTACGTTTGCTCCGTGAAGCGTTTCCATGTATAGTCTGGGTGACTTCACAATTTTACTCGTGAGGTCATCATCACTGATGAGTTTAACATTTTCACGGATTGATTTCCAATATGGAGTATCATCACGTTGAGAAAGCACATAGTGCATTGCCACAAAGTCTTTGAATTGTTCAATCGTATAATCAGCAAAATGATTAAACCCATCAATATCAATCAAGTTGATGTCACACTTACGACGCTCAAGAGCATTGATTAAACAAATAATATTCTCGTGAGCGGTGAGAAGACCAGTTGATTCAAGTGGCTCAATGAAACCATATGACAGACCAATGCCAACTACATTCTTCACCCATGCTTTTTTATGCTTGCCATGTTTGATCTTGATGAAATTAAACTCTAGATCATCCATATCAAATGATCGTACCATGAATCGAAGATCATATTTTTTTAAGATGTGATCCTTATACTCTTGGAGAGCAGTTTCATCATCAACAAACTTACTGGAGTAAACATATCCAGAGCCCATACGATCCCACAAAGGAATTGTCCACACCCAACCATTTGGCATAGACCAACAATCAGTATAGTTTACCAGCTCTTCGGGTTTATCTGAGTATGGGATTTTACAAGCAATTGCTCTGTCATTGTATAGAACATCATCAAATGGCACGAATTCTGAATTCATTTCTTGTTCAAGTAGAACAGAAGAGAATCCAGTACAGTCAATAAACAAATCAGCATACACTGTGCCATTTTGTTTTGTTTCTACACTGGTAACATAGCCATCATCTGACTTGTTGACCTTAACAACTGTATCTGAAATATGTTCAACACCATTCTTATCACAAATGTGTGTCTTGAGGTATTTGGCAAAGAGATCAGCATCAAAATGATATGCTGTATCACGATTGAAATTCAAATTCCTAATGGTGCTGTTGTCATTAGTGAGTTTGTTTTGGGTAGCAAGAAATGTTATTGGATTATAATACTCAGCAAATGTATCTGGTTCATAACTATTGTCGATATGCTTGATATAATACCAATCTTCCAAACCTATCTTGTTAGTCGAATCGAGTGGACCAAAGGGATAATGGAATCGTGTATTACGTTGCCTCCAATCAGTAAAGCTAATTGATACCTTGTATGTGGCATTACAATGCTTCATCCAATCAGTATCCTTCAATTTAAGCAGATGTAAATACTGGTTAAATTGACCAAGCGTAGACTCTCCCACACCAACAGTGCTAATTTCAGGAGATTCAATGATAGTTACCATACATGTAGGTATTCTCTTGGCGATGGCAGCAGCAGTCATCCAACCAGCAGTTCCACCACCAACAACACAAATTTTATTAATAATCATGATTTGCCATTTACTGTAACGTAATAATTATAACACATACTTGAACGGTTGAGAAGCTCCTCTTGGTGTAGAGTGTAACCAGCCACACCAAGAGCAAACAAAACAAAAATAACTGATTTCATCCCATACCTCGGGGGAATTCATGTTTACAATCAGGACACAACCAATGATTGATTCTATCCTCACCAAGAAACTCAATGCCAATCACACGAGAGTAGAAATAAGGCGGAGAATAATGCTGTCGATACTCTTTGGGGATGGGTTTATCCACCCAGTTTGCCCCACATTCAGGACAGTTCCGCATCTTAGTGATATTTGTGTACTTCATTCACATAAACTCCATCATGTAATAGTCTACAGTTACCTCAAGTTCCGCAGCTTTCTCCTCAATGGCTTGATCGAATGCGGAATCAATCTCAAATTGGTCGTGTTCCTGTTGTTCAGTCATTGGTTTCAAGTGCTTCCCAAGCAGTAAATAGTTTAGCATAGAGTTCGTTTCCGTCAATCTTTGTGTGATTTTCAAGATGAACCTGGATGTGTTGGTTGAGATACTGGAGAGCAGAGACAAGATAGTTAAGCTCTCCAGAATTGAGACGTACAAAATCCTCAGGCATCGTAGCCAGCATAGCGGAGCATGGCTCGTCGGGCATCATAGGCAGTGAACTCATTAGGGTAGACTCCAAGGCAGTGGCGAGTTTCACGATCAATGATCTCCCACTTGCTCGTACCAATCCTAGCACGAACGATCATGGGGTTGTCAATGCCCAGGGGATAAGGCTTTTTGGTAGTCATGCTCATTGGATTTTACCCTCGCTAATGTCGTTGATAATGAATCGAAGTTTGTCAATAGTCTCTTGATCAACATAATTGTCGATCATCGTGTCTGTGTTGTAACAGTCTACAATAAGCTTAGCAGCATCGTAGACAGCAGCAACAGCTTCGTCACGGGTTTCAAATTGAAAGTTGCTCATGAGGTGTTCTCTTGAGTACCCCCATATTATGGCATCCCTTCGTGGGCATGTCAAGGGGTGTGTGCCAGTTTCAAGACAGTAACAGGTGAGGTGCCGAATCGTAGGCTGCTTGTGGTACGTTCTTCAACTCTGCTGTAATAGCACTCTTGATTGTAGTAATTCCTTCAGAATAATCGTATATCTTGTAACCTTTCTTACTGATCACACCATATATGGTCAAGAATATACGTTGTTTGAGATATGTTTGATAACTCTTGCCACCAATGAAAGTAAACCACGCCAGCTGAGCATGTACATAGTGAGCTTCTATTCTATCATCTGTCTCTTGTTTAGTTGCTGGTCTAGTGATTTGTATTTTATCCTTATCTTTAGGTCCTTTCTTGTTTGGATTGGGTATCATGTCTTTCATAGTGAAACTAGCAAACTCATCTGATATTTTGATAGATGGACTTATCTGTTTCCTCACGAGATTGATTAAACAAACCTGATATGCTATGTGAGATTGCTGTCTACCATTTTCTTCATCATACAAAGCAAAAAAGTCTTTTAAGTTTTTGGATTGCTTAACAGTATATAATATCTTCTTGGTTACTAATTCACCTGTTGCTTTCGTGTAAAGTTGTTTCAACTTAGGCGAGAATGTTTTTGTGTCTACATTACCAGTTTCTTTCCCAGTTAACACATACTTAAATGCTCTCATTCTCATGTTGACTAGTTTTCTTATTACAGTAGAATACTCACTGTATTGTTCATAGAAATGTTCAAATGTTGATACACCACCGCCACCAGTCCATGGAGGACCTTGATGCCCAACTTGAACAAAACCATTCCAGCCAGCACCATATCCTTGAGCAAGGAATACAATCTTGTAATTAATATCACTCATTGGCTCAGCATCTCTACCAAATACTTTCTGTGCTGCCACTTTATATCTAAATGTCACAGGCAACTCCCATGTCAATACTTTAGGAGACACTTTAAACTGACCGTATTCTATTTTGATTAGATTTTCAATTAATGATTTTAGTTGTTGTGGTGTAGATGAAAGAGCCAGAACCATAAACTTAGTATATGGATCAATATAATCAGATACTTCTTTCTTTACTCTCTGTGTTCCAATAATGTTTATGTATTTCTTTTGTTCAATTGTGCCAGGTAGTTTTAATGATACTGGCACTAGTGATCTAGTATTAGATGAAGAATAAAAGTATCTGTTTAAAATTGTTCTGTATGTGTGACGATTCAAACAATAGTTCTTTAATATAGTAGCATCGTCAGCATTTATTATATTTGTGTTGATGTCATTCAATATTTCAGTTTTTTTATTTTTGTTGACAATAAACACATCAAAGCTAGCAAGCATGTCCAGTTTAAATGATAATCCAAACACATCTTTAATTCTATTCAAAGCAGCATCTTTGACAGTCATTGTAAAACTATCAGTCTGATCTAAAAATTCATAGATTGACCAGTTCTGTCCAATAACCTGAGAATCATATAAAGTTAATGCTACATCGTATACTTTTTGTACCGTAGAGTTAGCTGTAATCTTATTGTCTTTCTTGCTATATTTTGTTTTGAATTCATTAATCGTTTTTCTAAACGGAAATGATTTGCCTAGATTATGCCTGTATGATAGTAAATTTAAGTTTCCGAGACCAAGAGTTCTCCTATCATTAATTGGTAAGAAAAGCTGATAGAATTTCTCTTGATGTTCTTTGTACAGAGCATAATCTGTGGGAGACAACGGGCGGGTGTTGTTCCAATTTATTGGATTAGAGGCAAAATGAGCAAATGCCAAACACTGGACAAATTCTTTGGTGTTTCCTGTGTTACCTTTTGCCATGGGTCATAGTTTTTAACTATTTAGATTTACGCTTTGGCTTCTTCTGTTTTTCTCTATGTTTTTTCAGTGCCTCAATAGCTTGCTCATCTGTCTTGTGATCGCTAAGCTGCTGTCCATTGTATATTAAAACAAAACGGTCCCCCCAGGGGACCGTAGCATATCCATCTTTAGTTATCATATCCTAGTCTCTCTCTACAGTATTTAAACCGTTCCCATTCCTCGTCAGTGAAGTTATCACTAGCATATGGGATACCCACTACATAAGCACAGAATTTGTTAATTTGCTCGGATTGATTGCTAGAAGCAATAATAGCACTGGCGAGGAGTTCAATCATAGTTTCATTCGTAAGTTTTTACTACTTCTTCAGTTGTTGGACCTTTTTTGTTGATGTAGTGATCTAACCAACGCTCAACAGTATTCAAATCCATGTCATATGATTCATATGTTGAAATGAAAGGATGGAGGCGAAGGTCAACCCATACACCGAAGATATTACGTTGAGCATAATACCAATCCCATCTACTAACTTCACCACTACCGCTGGTGTTACGTTTTACAATACGGTATTTCATAATCACTTACCGTCGAAACCACCAGGCAGAATGTCCATCTTAGCACCGTTCACGATAATCATCTTTTGGATGCTACCATTCTTCATTGCTTCACGGAGAATCTCATTACGCTGATACTCAAGATAGGACGGAGTGATAGTCGAAGCAAGAGATTTGTTCTCGTTCGATTTCAGTTCAGCAGTACGATTCTTCACAATCTGTTCCTTCTCGGCAGATTGAGCAGTCACCACACGGTTCACAGCAGCAACCAGATCCTCAGGAAGATCTGCCTTCACAACCACCACAGATTCAATATCAATCTTACCAGCGAGGTTATTCTTCTCCAGAGCAAGAATCAGATTCTGTTTGATGGTATCCTGAATCTTATCCAAACTGCTGTTCACATCCAGAGCAGGATATTCGTCAACCGATTGGTTCACAGCAGACGTAATCAGACGCTTGATGAAACTTGCCATCAGTTCAATCTGAC
>Ga0129333_10006742_pt1 | contig 10856 bp, 13 predicted proteins | sample CPB6_08_DNA_FD_94474 | JGI IMG/M metagenome (GOLD analysis project Ga0129333, IMG submission 94474) | Freshwater to marine salinity gradient microbial communities from Chesapeake Bay, USA - CPBay_Sum_0.6_0.8_DNA | ecosystem: Environmental > Aquatic > Marine > Coastal | place: USA: Chesapeake...
CACATATACCCATACGTCATGCGTCTGGCCGCTGCGATGCAACCGGCCAATAGTCTGCTCGTACTCTTCAAGCGACCAGGGCAGCGACAGAAACACCAGCCGACAGCCCCCGTGCTGCAGGTTTAGTCCATGACCCGCAGATTTAGGGTGAATCAGCAGCAACTCGACCTTGCCCGCATTCCAGCGCTCGATGGCTTGCGGATCGTCTATCGTCACCGCCTGGGGATAGCGCCGGCGTAGCTCGGCCAACTCTTCGACAAACGTATACACGACGATGGTGTTGGCGCGCTGGTTGCCTTCCAGCACTTCATCCAGCAGTTCAAACTTGTGGCTGGAAAACCACACCGGCGTTTGTGATGTTGCAAACTTACCCGGTCGCGCAGGGTCGGGCTTGCTATCTGAGATGTAGACAAAGCCCGACGCCATCTGCTGCAACTTGCTGGTCACAGCCCCTGCGCTCATAGCAATAGCGCGGGCGTCGGGGAAGTCGTACAAAAAGTCGCGCTTCATCTTTTCGTAGGGCTCACGGTCTGGCAAGTCGCAGCGCACTTCCGTGACGTGCAGCGGCGGCAGCTTGTCCTTGTACTCGCCAGGCTCAAGCAAAAAGGTCGCGGGTTTGATGCGCGCCAGCACCTGTTCGAGCGCGCCTTTGCGCGGCATCCACTCGCCGTACTCGCGATTGATACAAACAAAATATTGCTGCAGGAAAGCGCCCTTGCTACGGCCAAGCAGCGCCTGATCCACGATCTTGCATTGCCCGAACACGTCTTCGAGCCCGTTAGACGTGAACGATCCCGTCAAGCCCCAGCGCAGTGTCATGGGCTCGACGACCTTCTCGAACGCCTTGAAGCGCTTGCCGCTGGGGTTTTTAAGCCGCGTGAGTTCATCGAACACGACGCCATCAAAGTCGAGTGCTTGCTCGGACAACCACTGCAAGTTGTCGTAATTCGTCACCACGACCTGCGCCTTCGAGCGCAGTGCCGCGCTTCGCTCGGCGGGCGAGCCGAGCGCAACTGCCAGCGTCAGCGCAGGCGTCCACTTAGCCTGCTCCACGGGCCACACCATCTCGCAGACGCGCTTGGGGGCCAGCACCAGCCAGCGGCGCACGACGCCCTGCGCGAGCGCGTCCTGCATGGCAACCAGCGTGAGCGCCGTCTTGCCCGCGCCCATCGGCGCGAGCACCATTGCCCGGTCGCGCTCGAACAAGAAATCAGCGGCCTTTTCTTGATATGCGCGTAATGAAAGCATCGACCTGCTCCGTGCTCCAAAGCACGACATAGTTCTGTTTGAGGGTTTCCATCTCGAAGGCAAATACCTTTTGCAGCGGCGCCAAGCGCCCGCGCTGCGTCTTCATCTCGACGAACCACGTCTGCCCGTCAGGCAGGCAGACAACCCGATCCGCAACGCCCCGATTACTAGGCGAGCGAAACTTGTACGCCGCCCCGCCCTGCATCTCGACGGCCCAGACCAAATAGGCTTCGATGTCTTTCTCTTTCATCGCCAAATCATAATTTATCAATGAACGCTTGACAACTGAAAAACGTGGCGGCAGACTGCGGCAAACGTCGTAAAGGAGAGTTCAGTGAGTCACAGTACTATCGTCGGCGGTAGCACCGCCAAGCGCGTCATCAAATGCCCTGGCAGCGTCAAGCTCTGCCAGCAAGTCCCGCCCCGCCCATCTACGTCAGATGCCGACCGAGGCACGCTGCTGCACAACGCTATGGCGATTGTGCTCGGGTCCAACGCCGACCCCACGAGCGTCATCGGCACCGAGTATCAGGACATCGTGCTGGATCAGGAGATGTTTGAGGACAAAATCCTACCTGCTTTGGAAGCCTTATCGGTTATAGACCCCCATGAAAACTTGGAATACGCGGTCGAGTCACATGTCAGCTTCGGCGACTTTCTACCGGGCGTGTTTGGTAGCTGTGATCTTATTGGCCGCGCTGGTGATACTGCCGTTGTACTGGATTGGAAATTTGGCGACGGCGTGGCGGTCGAGGTAGAGGAAAACCCGCAGCTTCTTTTTTACACCGCCGCCGCCATCCGCACGCCGGCGCTCGCGTGGGTGTTCGATGGCGCCAAAGACATTGAGTGCGTGATCGTGCAGCCGCCCGGCGTCAAGCGTTGGAAGACGAGCTTTGATCGCGTGCGAATGTTCGAGCGGGAGCTCGCATTCGCGCTCAAGCAGGCCAACAAGTCGCAGCCCCCGCTGCACGTCGGCGATCACTGTCGCTGGTGCGCCGCGAAGCCGATCTGCCCTGAGATGACAGGCGCCGTAGATCGGGCGCTTGCCAAGCAGGTCAAAGAAATCGACGCTGTGCAGCTTGGGCAGATGCTGGTGAAGGCTGATTTGCTTGAGGATTGGATCAAAGACCTGCGGGCGCTTGCGTTCACGTCGTTGGAGAATGGCGGCACAGTGCCAGGCTATAAGCTGGTTGCCAAGCGCGGCACGCGTAAATGGATCAACGAGGGCGAAGCCCAGCGTGCGCTGCGCGAGCTTGGTCTTACTGACGATGAAATTATTGAGCGGTCGATGGCGAGCCCCGCGACCGTGGAAAAAGTCTTGAAGAAACTGAAGAAGCCGTTGCCCGAGGGCATCTGCCATTCTGTTTCGTCAGGGTCAACGATTGCGCCCGTGGATGATCCACGGCCAGCCGTTGTACAAATCGGGCAGCAGTTGACTGCGGCCCTTTCTAAACTTGTGTAAGGAGTAGAGTCAAATGACAGGTATCGTAAAGTTCAGTCAAGCAGGCTTGCCTGCCGTATCCACGCTCTCAACCGCGCTGCGTAGCATCGACAACGATGTAGGCGCAGTCGGGCAGGCGATATTGAAGATGGATAAGACCGGCCACTGGGTCTTCGGCGCGGATCAAACCGAGGTCGAGGAAGGCAGCGAATGGGCCGTCAATCCTTTCAGCTTCGTCCACGGCTATATTGCTTGGGGCGATGGCGAGGTGCTCGGCGAGACGATGGTGTCGGTCGCGCAGCCCCTTCCCGAGCCGCAGCCCGCGCCGCCGCAGGCTCGCAAAGGCTGGGAGAAGCAAGTGGGCTTGGGGCTCAAGTGCCTGAGCGGCGAGGACACGGGGCTTGATGTGCGTTACACCACAACGAGCGTCGGCGGTAAGCGCAGCGTGCAGTCGCTCGCGGTCGCGATTGCCGAGCAGGTCGAGAAAGACCCCTCGAAGCCCGTGCCGATTGTCCGCTTGGGCAAAGAGCACTACCAGCACAAGAGCTACGGGCGCATTTTCACGCCTGTGTTCGAGGTCGTGCGCTGGGCATCGATGGACGGCGACGCTGCGCCTGCTGAGACGCCTGTGGAAGAAGCGCCGGCTGCAGCGCCCGCTGGTCGCCGTCGGCGCGTAGGCTAACGGAGAAGGGGCTGAACGTGGTCGTGATCCACTCCCCACTGACGGCTATTAGTAAGCCCCTAATCCTATGCTTTGGTTAGATTTCGAAACGCGCAGCCGGTATGGGCTCCGCACGGGCGGCGTGTATAACTACGCCCGCGATCCGAGCACCGAAGTGCTCTGCATGTCTTACGCGTTCGACAACGACGAAGTGCAGACGTGGGTGCCGTCGATCCCGTTTCCTGAGCGCGTCGCCAACTATAAGGGCCAAATACGCGCCCACAACGCCGCCTTCGAGCGTCTTATTTTTTGGCATGTGCTCGACATGCCTTTCGAGCTCACGCAGTTCTACTGCACCGCCGCGCAGGCGCGAGCGAATTGCCTGCCGGGTAGTCTCGAAGACCTAGGCCGGGCGCTCGGCGCCAGCATGAAAAAAGATCATCGAGGCGCGGCGCTCATTCGCCAGCTTTCGATCCCGAAGGCTGACGGTACGTTCCGCGAGGATGCGGACCTGATGGCCGAGATGGTCGCCTACTGCGAGCAGGACGTGCGGACGATGCGCGCAGCCAGTGCCGCGATGCGCGGCCTGTCAGAGACTGAACTCAAAGATTATCACGTCAACGAACGGATCAACGACCGTGGCGTATGCGTAGACGTGCCACTTTGCAAGGCGGCGGTCGCATACGCCGAGCAGGAGCTCAAAGATATTGAGCAGCTTGTCGTCGAGATCACCGAGGGCGCGCTGACTTCCGTTCGCTCACCGCGTATGCGCGAGTGGGTGGCCGAGCGCTTGGGGCCAGAAGCCCGCAAGCTGATGACCGTTTACAAGGACGGCGAAGCCAAAACATCTATTGATAAATCCGTGCGCGCCAATTTGCTTGCGATCAGTGACCCTGAGCAAGTGCCGCCGCATGTGGCCGATGTGATTCAATGCGCCGATGATTTGTGGGCGTCGTCGGTTGCCAAGTTTCAGAGGCTCGCGCAGTTAGCCGGGGAGGATGATCGTGTCCGAGGAGCGTTTGTTTTTGCTGGTGGAAGTGCCACGGGGCGCGCTTCAAGCTATGGAGCCCAGGTCCACAATTTCACGCGTCGCACTCTTGGAGACGCTGAATCCGCCCGCCATTCAATGGTCCGAGGTCACAGTATTGTTCCAGCCTACGGCAAACGGGTTACTGATGTCCTTAGAGGAATGCTGCGACCCGCTCTTATCCCCGCCCGAGGTCACGTTCTCGTCGTGGCCGACTGGTCCGCTATAGAAGCCCGTGCGACGCCGTGGCTGGCCGCTGACCCGCAGGCCGACGCCGTGCTCGATGTATTCCGCGCCGGCGAAGATATTTACAAGCGCGAGGCCGCAGGCATCTACCGCTGCACGCCCGAGGCTGTGACCGACGAGCAGCGCCAGATCGGCAAGGTCGCGATCCTAAGCTTAGGCTTTGCAGGCGGCGTCGGGGCTTTCGCCGCGATGGGCCGTAACTACGGCATCACCATGCGCGAGTCGGACGCGCAGCGCATTGTCGATGCCTGGCGCCGTGCAAACCAATGGGCTGTGCGTTATTGGCAGTCGCTCGAAAGCGCGTACATGCGCGCCATGCGAAACCCCGGTCGCGAATTCTCTGCAGGCCGCGTGACGTATCTCTACGACAAGTTGCATTTATGGTACATGCTGCCGAGTGGTCGCGTGCTCTGCTACCCCTTTGCCAAGATCGAAGAGGACGGCATATCCTACGTCAAAGCCGCTTGGAAGCCCGCGCAGGATGCGACCGAGTGGCCGCGTGCGCGGCTCTGGCGCGGGCTCGCGTGCGAAAACATCACGCAAGCGACGGCCAATGATTTGCTGCGCCATGCGCTGCGCGAGCTCGAAGCGTGCGCGGAAGTCGTCTTGCATGTACACGACGAAATTGTCGTCGAGTGCCGCGAAGAGGACGCGAAAGCCGTCGCGCAGCGACTAGAATCTTTGATGTGCACCGCGCCAGAGTGGGCGGCGGGCTTTCCTCTTAAAGCCGTTCCCAAAATGATGCGGCGCTATGGTAAATAAAAAGCCCCGGCGGGTTAGGCCGGGGCTAAGTGCGAGCTGATCTCTTAAGGAGCCAAGGTTCATGCAAACCTTCATCGACTACATATCACAGGCTGCGCCGGAAGGCGAGACAATTTTGCTGGTGCGGCAGAAGCCGCGAGTGTACGAGGGCAAGCCCGTCCTGCACGGGGATGGTACACCGAAGTATTCCTGGCCGCCGTGCTTACCGGAGCGATACAACGAGACGCGCCAAGCCGCGTGGTACGCCAATACCGCTATCTATATCGCCGACCGATTCAAGGACGGCAAGCTCTCGGCAGGCGCCGCCTATGCCGAGCACGTTGGGTTCATGGTGCTCGATGACATCGGCACCAAGTCCAAAACGCCGCCCGTCGAGCCCACGTGGAAGATTGAAACGAGCCCCGGCAATTTTCAGTGGGGTTACGTCTTCGACTACGACCAGCAACCCAAAAAGGGCGAGTTCGCCGCTGCGATTGTGGCGATAGCGGACGCCGGCTACACCGACCGGGGCGCGATCAATCCGGTCCGCAACTTCCGCATACCGGGCTCGATCAATCTCAAGGCCGGTCGCGATAACTTCGCCGCCAGGCTTACCGAATTTCACCCCGAGCGTTTTTTCGAGTTGGCATCGCTCTGCGCCGATTTTGGCGTCACGCCTGCGGCGGCAGATACCGCAACGCACGCGCATATCGCCATCGAGGACGACGGGAACGATCCGATTCTGGCGTGGCTCACCGAACGCGGGCTTACGCTTGCGCCGCCGAACGGCGAGGGCTGGGCGGGCGTTGTCTGCCCGAACCACAGCGAGCACAGCGACAACAACCCCGAGGGCCGCTATCACCCGGTCCATCGGGCGTTCGATTGTTTTCATGAGCACTGCGGCGATTGGACGAGCGAGCGCTTCCTGCGCTGGGTCGAGGCCGAGGGCGGACCGAAAGCGGGCTACGGGCTGCGCGATGATTTACTGGCCGTCACGATGGAATCGGCGCTTTCCAAGCTCACGCCGACCGAGGAATACCCGGACGCCGCGCAACAAGTCATCGAGGAAGTTGAACGGCGCGAGCTTGGCCGGATTACTAAGGCTGAATGGTTCGAGCGCTTTGCGTATCTGCAGGATGATGATGCGTACTTTGACATGATCGAGCGTCGCGAAATCTCGCGCTCGACATTTAACGCGCTCTTTCGGCATGTACCCTGCAAGAGCATCCGCACGGGCCGCAGCATCGAAGCGTCGGTTTGTTACGACGAGCACCGCCAGGCTAAGGGCGCGCATTCGCTGATCGGCGTCACCTACGCCGCCGGCGAGGATATTTTGGTTTCGCGTTCGGGGCTGGTGTACGGCAATCGTTGGCGCAACGCCCGGCCCGCGACCCGCCCCGGCGCTGTCGACTTATGGCTCGCGCACGCCGAGCGCATGATCCCCGACGCCGCCGAGCGGGCGCACGTGCTCGCCGTCATGGCGTACAAGGTCCAGCACGCAAACCGCAAAATCAATCACGCCGTGCTGCACGCTGGGCGCCCCGGCTCGGGCAAAGATACGCTCTGGTCGCCATTCCTATGGGCCGTTGGCGGGCCTATGAACGTGAACGTGGCGCTGGTGCGCAATGAGGAGCTCGCGAGCCAGTGGGGCTACGCGCTCGAATCCGAAGTCATGGTCATTAATGAACTGCGCCAAGCCGAGGCCAAGGACCGGCGGGCGCTGGAGAATCAGTTAAAGCCCATCATCGCAGCGCCCCCTGAGCTCTTGAGCGTCAACCGCAAGGGGCTGCATCCCTACGACGCTTTGAACCGCGTTTTCGTGCTCGCATTCTCGAATGAGCGCGCCGCGATCAGCTTGCCGAGCGATGATCGGCGTTGGTTCGTTGTCTGGAGCGAGGCCGAACGCTTGCCCGAGGCCGACGCCGAACGGCTCTGGAGTTGGTACAAGTCGGGCGGGTTCGAGGCTATTGCCTGTTGGCTTTCCTCTTACGACGTGTCCGCTTTCCAGCCCGGCGGCACGCCGCCCATGACTGAGGCCAAGGCCATTATGATCGACGCCGGTATGTCCACCGCCGAGTCGTACTTGGTCGAGATGATGCGCGCCCGCGCTGGCGAGTTTGCACGCGGCGTCGTCGGCTCGCCATTCCACGCGGTTTGCGATAGGGTCGCGGGCGCCATGCCGACGGGTATCAAGGTGCCCCAGTCGGCGCTCTTGCACGCGCTCCGCGAGGCGGGCTGGGCTGACTTGGGGCGGGTCGCGAGTAGCGACTATCCGTCGAAAAAGCATCTATTCGCCGCGCCCGACATGGCCGGGCGCAGCAAGTCGGAGCTGCGGCGCCTCATCGAAGCGCCGCAGAAACCACCGGGCTTGCAAGTCGTGAAATAAAAACCCCCGCCGGAGCGGGGGCCAAGTCAGTCGGTCAGCAGTTCAATTATGATTGTCACGATAACGGCGACCAGCAGCGCGGTCACTTTTTCCCCTCTATGTCCGCCAATAATCGAGCGGCCAATTGATCGAGCCCGAGCGCTGTCGCCGCGACGCTCTGCAGCAGCCAGACTGTCGGGCTTTCACTCGCGCAGCCCAGAATGCCCCGCAGCGCTTTTTCGTATCGCGCTGCGCGTATCTCAGGCGGCTCCCATGCGCGGGCCGCTGGGCCGCTTGGCGTGTCCTCGGGCTCCCAGAGCGCCCGGCGTTCGTCGTCGGATAGATAAATACCCATACGCTCACCAGTAGACGCTGGCCGCGTGCCAGCGTCGGCTGCAGCGCCAGTTGGGCGGGGGCACGTGCGCCCATTCCCGGCGCAGGTCGGCACGCCAGCGCGCCAGCCATCGGCGCAGGGCGCTCATGGTAGGCGCCAGAGCGCAGCGGCGGCGGGCCCGCGTGGCACGCCGTCAAGCTTGGACACGGAAACAAAATGCGTGGAGCTCTGCCAGGTTTGCCGCGTGCACGCCGGCGTCATGCGCCAGTCGCACGCCCGTGAGCCGTCGGCGTGCGGGTCATTTTTAAATACCATTACTAAGTTGCGCGCCAGTCGCTCGGCGAGCTTGCGTGTGGGGGCGATAAAATTTTCAGTGTGGGCGCCGCCGCGCACACCGAACTCGATTACGTATTTCATAGTTGATTCTCACTTTGTTTGCGGAGTTGCTCGGGGCTTGTGACCAGCGAGCGCAGCAAGTCTAGGAACGGGTCGACGCCCGCGCCCATGCAGCGCGGGCAGTCTACTGCGCGCCCGTCGTCGTCGATCTCGGCGCACGCGTAGCCGGACCCGTCGCAGTCCTGGCAGGGCGGGCGATTGTTGGCGCGCATCATGACGCACCGCCCGCAGTTTTCGCTGTCCGGTCAAAAATGCGGAAATACTCACGCGCCTGGCGCGCCGTGTCGCAGCGTATGCTGTCGTGCACGTCGCCACGTGCGTCGCGCACGCTCGCGCAGTACCAGCCGCAGGCTTCATATAGCAGCGCTGTCCAGCCGTTAGGGTAGGTTTTTATTTTGGGGGTCATGGTGCACCGCCTGCGCGCGCGATAGCGGCGCGTATCTGCGCGTCAATATCGGCGGGTGCGTCACCGCCGGCCCAGTAATCCGCCACCGCTTGCAGCGCGGCCAGTAGCTCCGGCGCTGCGGCGATTAAATCCGCGTTCGCGCAACATTCGCCGGCCCGGTTGTGCTCGAATGCGCCCTGGTCGCATGCGGCGATGGGAAAGCCGTCCGGCCCCCATATCCAATTTCCGGCATCAATTTTCCACGGGCCGGGCGTATGGGCGGCGATCATCGGAACCACCGACCGGCAATCGAGCGCCCGAGCTCACGCCGTGCGGCGCTGCGGATAACGTCGGCGTCGCTGGCGTCGTCGCGCAAGTAGTCCCAGATTACGGTCGCAAGCGCCCGGCACGCCGCTGCGCGGTACTCCGTCGGCCAGTATTGGCACGTCGTGTAATCGAGCCCGCGCCCCGGCGTGTAGGTCAATCGATTGTAGAGCGCGGCGTGTATATCGGCGCCTGTGATCGATGGGCGCAACTCGATATACCGCAGCATGGCGGCGGCGTCTTTAAATTGCTGGGTAATCTTGCGACTATCGGCGCGGTACGCGGCGCGCCCGGCGTCGTCGTCCCAGCTGCGGACATAGGCGCGGGGCTCTAATCCGGGGCGCTGGGCTATCCAGCCCCAGAGCGCGGCCAAAATGTTATCGCGCAGGCTATCGGCGCTCGGTTGGGGCTCAGGGCTGAAGGTGATCGAATGTGCTTGCATGGTTTTAGTGTCCTATAGGTTATTAGCGAAAGTAATCAAACAGCGCCGCGGCGGCCACAGCGATCAGCCCAGCGAGTGCAAGCTCGGGGCTCCAGAGTAGGGCGCCGGCGATGACGACGGCGAGCCCGACCCAGGCGATAGCGTCGGAAAGCTGGCGGGCGCTCATGAGCGCACGTCCCATCGCGGCGCCACGTCATGGAGAATGCTGGCGGGCAAGTTGGGGCTATGGTCGGCAACAACATCTTCGTCGCCGTTATAGATAAGCTGAATCCAGCCGGCGCGCTTGCCAGTCGCGTCGCGCAGCTTCAGCAAATCGCCAGATGTCGAGCACAGCGCGCCAATAATCTGCGCGGCGTCGCGACTGTCAGTGACGACTTGCTCGCCGTCGACGACGCCGAACGGGTCATCGATCACGGTGATCGAGTAACCGGCAACAATCGCACGACGAACAATTCCAAAGATGACGGAAAACTCAACTTCGGCCATAAATTCAGGGCGGGCGATTACGGCGCGGTAATCGGCTGCAGCCTGCCGAATAGCGCGCAGTTCATCCGTAAGATTTAAGCTAATTTCGTGAGTCATGTTGTGCTCCTGGTAGATAAGTAAAAAACCGACATGCGAATCCTGACGGAATTCGAACGTGGCGTCAAACATTACTTGTCAGATTGTTGTTGGGTCATAGTTGGGTCGCGTTGGGTCGCGGGAATTGGCGAATGTGGCCTATGGCGCGGGGCTTGAAAACATGGGGCTTGGGGTTCGATTAGGTCAATTAGGTCATGGTAGTTGTTATCTTAAAAACCAAAAATATATGTTATATAGTAACAATCCGTGGCGCCGCGCTCGCAAATCCGCGAAGCGAGCTTGCGACTGAAAATAGGCTGTCCAGATGACCCAATGACCCAAAGCCCCCAGCCCCGCGCCCCCAGCCCCCAGCTTTTAGGTCACATAGGTCATGACCCAGCCATGACCCAACTGACCCATGACCACATGGCCGCATGGCATGGGTCACTTGGGTCATGACCCAGCCATGACCCAACTGACCCAAGCCCACAGATACACGCCGGGGCTCGGAGCTCGGGGCTCGGGGCTTGGGGCTTGGGGCTCTCGGCTGATAGCTTGGGGGTGGGGGGTGGGGGTACAGGGCCAGAGCCACCCCCGGTTACAGTTACAGTAGGGGTCACAAGAAATTTTTAATTTTTTGCAAAAAGCCCCAAGCCCCATGTACTCTCGCAAGCCATGAGCTTTC
>Ga0129333_10006743_pt1 | contig 10856 bp, 8 predicted proteins | sample CPB6_08_DNA_FD_94474 | JGI IMG/M metagenome (GOLD analysis project Ga0129333, IMG submission 94474) | Freshwater to marine salinity gradient microbial communities from Chesapeake Bay, USA - CPBay_Sum_0.6_0.8_DNA | ecosystem: Environmental > Aquatic > Marine > Coastal | place: USA: Chesapeake Bay...
ACACGCCTTAATATAGTGTCTAAATCTACAGGATCTTCTGCTGCACTGGCGCTAGTCATGTCTGGTAAATTATGTGTTCTAACTGGGCTTGGAATAGTACCTTTTGCTGACGTTCTAGCTTCTACAGGTAATAAAGCAATTTCAGCTTGATCTGCTGTGCTTGCTCCCGGAGCACTAGCAGCTCCAGGGCCGTTCATATGAATTTGTGGAGCAGTCTCGATTATATTGCCACCGGCACTGGTTTCGTTGGTACCGCCGGAAGTGTTATAAATGTGGCCGCCTGCTTTAACATCAAAATTGCCGCTGGCCTCTTGATAGAAATATCCTGATGTTTTTACGTCAATATTTCCACCGCTGAATAGTTTGTAATTTGAAGGTGTGTATATATCAACATTGCCCTGCGTTGTTTGTTCCCAAGTTCCGTCAGTACTAATGTCTACATCACTCTTAATTTTAACCTTCAAATATCCGTCAATTGTATGATCTACGTTCACACCCACGTGTTCAATTCTAGCGTCCTTGTAAATTTTTATATCTAAGCGATCTGGTGTCTCGCCGTTGACATCTTGCACTGGACTTGTAGCTGCATCGTCGTTTGAACAAGGATCTGCAGGATCATTACTTGCAGGTTCAAACGGTGCAAAGCCCGGGCCGGCGGAGCCTGACCCCATTGAAAAACTCATACCCTTAGCAACTTTAAAATCCATTCTACCGTCAACATTATGAGTGTAATCTTTAGCGTAATATTTTTTAACATCGTCATTTACTGTCTGCCGATATTGTTCATCTACAGTTTCATCTTTGCGTCTTTTGATATGAACCTTTTGGTCTCGATCAACTACTAAAATACTATCCTTTACCACGTTGGTATACATTTCGCCAAATACTTTAGTGGTAAAGTTTCTACCTACTTCTAAATTAAAATCTCTGTCACATCTGAAATTAAAGTCTTGTTTTGTTCGTACACTAATACTATCAGCACTAAAAATGTCGATCTTACCGTCACTTGTGAGTTCTATCCAAGCTGTTCCTCTAGCATTACCAATGTAGATAAAATCTTCACTATTATGTAAAAGTATTTGATGGCCTGTGCGAGTCCTAATTCTAAAATGCTCGTTGTAAGGCACGTCTGTTAATCCTTCCGGATTTGCCAGGTAATTTGGCGGACCTTCAACTGGATATGTTTCTCTAAAATATCTATCGTCGCCGTCATCCATTATGAATTGCGTTCCGCCAAGACGATTAACTGGCATTGGTTCGGGGGTTTTACTTTGTCTGTTTCCTAAAAACTTTTTCTTCGAATAACGATTTAAGGGACCGGGGCTACTCATACCAAAAACCATATTTGGAATATCTCGCCTTGTGGTAGATGTTGTTGTACCTCTAAATTCGTCGCGTATTAAACCTTGTGCTTTAATAACATAAGCGAATGGATGTACTGCCCTTGGAATTTTATCTATTTCTAAATTTTTGTCTAGCGCATTTGCTTTTCTATTATGTTCTACTACAGGTAATGGATGTTCGGCTTGATCTAGGTCGTCTTCAGTTTCATAGTTTTTTGAACCTGCAATGCCAGGAATCATATGATTTTGGAATGTATCTTGTATACTACCTATCCAAAAACCTAGGTCGGCGCGGCCGTCAATAAAAATAACTATACCAACTACTCCTGGATCCGGGGGTACTCCCCAAAAGCCGTAAGATTGTTGACTATCTTCGTAGGTATTATTTTTTCCTGCAAATTCAAAAGCTGTGCATCCGTAGAAAGGACTTGCATATCTTACCACATAAGTTTGATTTTCGTCAGCAACAAGGTTACCTGATTCTCGTAACAACGTTACTTCAAGGCCGCATTGATAATTCTCATCAAGATGATTTACTATCTTTGCTAGGTAAGGGGCGCCGGTTAAATTGCCTTTAGCATTTTTACTAGCAGATGATCGTTTCTCTTCGTATGACATTAATATTATCCTGGTCTGTTAAACACTTGTCCTGTATCCTGTTTTGGTTCACCTGTCGTAGTTGGGAACACAGGACCCCCCTCAATATCTTGAGCTGGCATTCTAAATCCTATTAACTTTTGACTAAAAAAGTTATTTCTAAAACTATTTTCAACTTTTGTCAGCTTCCAGATGCCGCTAAATGGATTTGGCGCATTTCCGTCTGGGAAATAATAAAATCCTCCCTTCTTACCTGCTGCGCCGCCTGGATCTGGATCAGCAGGGGTCCTCCAGTTAACAACTAAAAATATATCCGTTCCGTCTACATTTATACAAGCATTTGGTCCTCCAAATGTTTCATCACCTTCAACACTAAGATTACAGTTTCCGTTTTCTGGAAGGAAGTCGGGATCACCAATAATTTCCATGTCTAAATTAATTTGATTACCCACGCTATTCAAATAAGCTGTGTAAAATTCGTTAGCAATCTTTTGTGTAGTTGTAATGTCGCCAGCGCCGCCCTTAAATGGTAAATTACCTGCTCTTAAATCTACCTTGGCAGCAACAGCATTTCCGCCCACCGACGGTTCTGCTGCACCAGGTTCTTGTTCAGATTTCAATGGTGCAGTATCTACTCTTCTGTTTACACCGGCTGATGCCTGAGTGGCGGTGTCTTCGTGCTTGCTAGGGTCAACCGCAGTAAACATCATATTTTTAATGTTGATATCAAATTTCAATATATCGGTGTTTAGACCTGTGTAGATATAATTGTATTCTTTAGCTGCTAGACTCCTACAAACACCTACACCCTGTGAAGAACCTTCGGGGTGCAGATACATGCTATGGTGTACCTTAAACACATTAACTCTAAACGTAATCGTTTTTGGATAGTCTTTAGTTTTTGGGTCAACTTTGTCACCTAAAAGAACATGCACATCTTGTTTCCACCAAGTCACTCTTCCTGCATCGTCAAGTTTACCAGGCAATGTGGCATTCTCTCTAGCTTCTTTTGAACTCAACACCACAGCATCTATAATGTTAGTAATACTCATTCCTTGATCAAACTGCAACGTTTTTTCTTTAGGATTTATAGACATCTGGCCGCGTTGCACTTTATCTCCGTCAACTACGTCGCCTGCTCTTTTAGCAATAGCTGTTCCACCTTGGCTGTCCGGTTTGAATTCTAGATCGTTTCCGGGAGCTTGGCCAAACGGATTATCTCCGCCAACAAATTCAATTTGGTAGACGTCTTCATAGGTTTTCTTTCCGTCTTCGCGTAATTTTCTTTCCCTAGCATTTAAAAAGGATACAAGACTGAATTCATTATTTTCATCAGCCAATACTTCATTAACTGTTTTACCTTGTAATCTTACATCGTTCATAATTTTGTTGACTTGATCAGACAGGGCAATATGATTGTAAGGAAAACATTCTACCTTATAATGACTACCAGCTTGATCTACTGTAAAATTAATATTTTTTAATCGTACAAGCCAATTGTAAGGACCTACACTTGCTGATTCGTTAGGTCCTCTCCAACCTTTAAATTCTATTCTAAACACATAAGGACAGTTATCAAGATACGTATTAAATCCTGCATCTACTGCTGCTGCCTGGCATGATTGCAAAAACAAACCCATACTATAAGGTTCGTAAATATCAAATTCTAATTTGGTCCAAGGACCGTTACCTTTATTTGGTGTTGGGGCAATTACTGTGTCAAATCTTACATTGTCAATAAAATATTCTGGGGCGCCAAACGCTGTTTGTATTCTTTCTTTATCAAATCTTCCTGCAGATGCAAAAATAACTCTTGGTAACGGATCTGTTGTTCTGTAAGATTGAGAATTGCATTCTCCTGGAGTTGCGGCTGCTAATGTAAAAAGACAATTAACCGTAGCGAATTGTTCAAGCTTATTGATTGTTGGCATTTAATTACTCTTTTGGGTAGCAAGCGTGGCATCCACATTAGTTTTTTTTGGTATCTTAATTGTTGTCCCGGGAACAAAATCGTAAATAGGATCTTTTAATATTGATCTATTTCTTAATACCAACACCCACCACAATTTTGCGTCGCCGTAGAGGTCAAAAGCTAGTAAATCAGGACGATGTTTATAACCGTTTTCTATGATATAATCCTGATCGTCGCTTTCGGCGGCGACGGGCCTGAGACTTAAAAGTTCAAGATATAAACTATTTTGCTTAGTTGTATAATAAGGTGAAACTTTTCTATATGTTGCCATAATTTTTAATAAGGAATATTTCCTCTACCAGAAGCATAGCTAGCCCAATCAAATCCTCTCAACGAAGCTTTACTGTAAACTGCCATTAATGTCATTGAGATAGTACTTAACCTCGGAACATAAGCACCACCAACATTCATATAATGCACATCATCTTTAAAATCAACTTTAAATTCTTTGACAACAACTGGTATCCTTTGTAACGTACCTTCGTAACCAATCAAGTCGCATATAGGCGGGGGATTGCCTAAATTTTGGCTAGAGCCGTAAAACATTTTAGTGAGTGCTCTTCCTAGTTTTGTAATTCTATACCATTCTAATGCATCGGTTGTTGTTTCAACTGGCCATTCGCAAGATATTTGAATATCTCCGGACGAGCTGGCTGTGTACACCGGATGCGAAAAGTTAGCATGAACTAATTGTTTAGTATCATAATTTGCTGAATACGTTAAAGAAAAGGTTGGTGTTACTGGAAAACAAATGTCGCCAGCAAAAGACTGTACTTTTACACGCCAATCGCCGTCATCGTTGGGATATACGGCAACTATTGAACCAGGTCTAGTCAGCTGTAAAGTATCGGCAGAAGGAATATTTTTTGATCTAGCTGCCGAAATTAAATCAGCTGCGATAGATGCAAATATATTTCCCTGCGCACCTGCACCTTGTAAAGCACTTTGCAACAAGCCTGTGGCCAGTCCAGGGGCACTAGAAGCTATATTTTGAACTTGACTTTTTAAAACATTTACTCCGGCACCTAATGCTCCGGAAAGAGAATTGACAGCGCCAGATCCCAACTTAGATTGCACAGTTCCAGCTAAATTACTAGCAGCACTACCATTAAGTTTGCCAGTAATGCCGTTTAAAGAACTTCCTATAGCACCGCTTTTACTTGCAATTAAAGCATCTAACTTGGCTTTACTTGCATTGGTATTTGGAACACCTATATTACCGCCGACCTGATTGGCTGCTGTTGCAATTGCAGAATTTACGGCCTTGCCTATGGCCTTTGAAGGATTGAGCGAAAGGGTCATTGTTTTATCCGTTTTAGCTATTTATTATTAACAAAATGTGCTATTATAACGAAAAGGATTCTTGTACTAATGACAGTAACACAACCAAAAATAAAATATCTAACTAACAAAGACCTATTAAAAGAAATACATTTAAGTAAAAGTACCTACTGTATTTTTACTGACAAGATATATGCAGACTATGATATGATTGTATCTAGTCTAGCAAAAATAAACATCAGGACTATAGCAGAAGCCAAACGTAACAGGGCCGCTAAACTAAGCAAGCAAGCTTACGAGGCCGCCCAAGGTCAAGGTAAGAAAGTCAGTGCCAAAGACTTTGAAGTTGACTATAAGAAAATATCCAAACAAGATGTAGTCTTTCGTGTTATGACTTTTGAACATATACCGCTAGCTCCGGGCCGTAAAAAGACTTTAAAGAATACAGCCGACAGTCACGATAAGGTCAATTTTCCGCCATTTCAACATTGGAAATTTGACGATAACGACAATTTAATTTGTGTAGGTAAAAGCCATTGGAAAGGCGACCTGCACACCGGAAAATTCAGCAAAGATCACGGACGCATGACTGATAATCTTGCTCGCATGTTCTTAAAGCTTTGCGAACGTTACGCTACCCGAGGTAATGTTAGAGGATATACCTACAATGACGAAATGCGGGGACAAGCAATTTTACAACTAACACAAATAGGACTTCAATTTGATGAAAGTAAATCTGATAATCCTTTTGCTTACTATACTGCTGCTGTCACTAATTCATTCGTTAGAATTATCAACATTGAAAAGCGTAATCAAAACATTCGAGACGACATTCTTGAAATGAACGGCATGAATCCAAGTTGGACTAGACAAAACAGCGGTTCCAACAACGGCATGACTATTGAACGCAACTTTGGGGGCGGTGGTGGTGGTGACGATAACTGGGATTGACGGATATTTGAATCGCAGCTAAAATTATTTTAATATGAATCTATTTAAGAAAGTAGCCTGTTTTACAGACATACATTTTGGTTTAAAGAGTGGTAGTAGGACGCATAACAACGATTGCGAAGACTTTGTTAAGTGGTTCTGCGATACAGCTAAAAAAGAAGGTGCAGAAACTTGTATATTCTTAGGCGATTGGCATCACAATCGTAACACCACAGATGTAAGTACCATGAACTATACAGTCTCTAATTTAGAGAGACTGAATAATTCTTTTGAACGTGTTTATATTATCCTAGGTAATCACGATGAATATTATAAAGACAAACGTGAAATTCACAGTCTAGAATTTGCTCGACTGTTTCCAAACATTGTGCTAGTTAACGAAACTATTCACGACGGCGGTGTAACTATTTGTCCTTGGCTAGTTGGAGATGAATGGAAGAATGTGCCCAAGTGGCAAAACCGCTACGTGTTTGGTCACTTTGAATTGCCCTTGTTTATGATGAATGCTATGGTACAGATGCCCGATCACGGACAGTTGCAAGGCGACCACTTTGTAAACCAAGAATACGTTTTTAGTGGGCACTTTCATAAACGGCAAGCTAAGAAAAATATTGTATACATTGGCAATGCTTTTCCCCACAATTACGCAGATGCAGGAGACGACGATAGAGGCATGATGATTTTAGAGTGGGGCGGCAAGCCTGAATATCGTATATGGCAAGATCAACCGGTCTATCGGACTTACAAACTGAGTCAAATTATCGATAATCCAGACGGATTACTGCGCGAAAAGATGCATTGCCGTGTTACCATTGACTTGCCTATCAGTTTTGAAGAAGCAAATTTTATCAAAGAACAATTTGTCCCGCAGTATAAACTACGCGAGCTTATGCTAATTCCAGAAAAAGTTGAAGTGGATGTTAATGCTACTCCAGTAGATATAAACTTTGAAAGCGTTGATACTATTGTTATTAACCAGATCAATGCTCTTGATGTTAATGCCTACGACAAAAACATGCTGTTGGACATTTATAAGGAACTATGATTAAGATCAAGAATCTCACAGTTAAGAATTTTATGAGCGTGGGTATGCAAACTCAGGCCATCGATTTTGACCGCGGACAGCTGACCTTAGTGCTAGGTGAAAATCTAGATTTAGGAGGTGATGACACCGGCGCTCGTAATGGAACGGGCAAAACAACAATCATCAACGCACTAAGCTATGCTATCTACGGTCAAGCCCTAACCAACATTAAACGAGATAACCTTATTAATAAAATTAACAATAAGGAAATGTTGGTTACCTGTAGTTTTGAAAAGAACGGTATAGAGTACCATATTGAACGCGGACGTAAACCAAATGTGCTAAAATTTACCGTTAACGGTGAAGAGCACGAAGGGCTAAATCAAGACGAAAGTCAGGGTGATAGCAGAGAGACACAAAAATATATTGAAGATGTATTTGGTATGAGCCCGGACATGTTCAAACATCTTGTGGCTTTAAACACTTATACAGAACCGTTCCTAAGCATGAAGGCAGCTGATCAACGTGCAATTATTGAACAGCTTCTTGGTATTACAATTTTAAGTGAAAAGGCAGAGGCACTAAAAGAAGCTATTAAGATTAGCAAAGACAATATTTCTACAGAAAACACTCGTATCGAAACTATCAAAGCCAGCAACGAACGTATACAACAAAGTATTGAATCATTAGAACGCAAGGCTAAACTATGGTTAGATCAGCACGAGACCAGTATTGAAAATATTGCTAAGGCTATTGAAAAGCTCTTAGACATCGATATTGAACAAGAAATTGCTGCTCACAGAGCACTAGAAGTTTACAATAACAAACGAAAGACTATTAGTGATCTTAACAGTCAAATCAAACGTAATGAGCTAGACCTAGCTAGAGAAGAAAAAGATCTTGAAAATCTGAAAACAGAAATTGCTACATTAGAAGATCACACTTGTCATACTTGCGGAAAACCATTTCACGATGAAAAGCAAGTTGAAATATTAGCTAAGAAAAACAAAGACTTAGACACAGTAAAAAAACAAGTAGCTTCTTTAACAAATACCTTAATTGAACAAAATCAGGCCTTAACTGATCTTGGCGAGCTTGGTGACTGTCCTACTGTAGAATATGATACGCTAGAACAGGCACTGAATCACAAGTCAAGTTTAGCTGGTCTTGAAAGAGATTTAGAAATTAAAGCAGCAGAGGCTAACCCTTACACAGAACAAATTGACGAACTAAGACAAACTGCTGTTCAAGAGATTGATTTTACTATTGTAAACAATCTAGTTAAAGTAAAAGAACATCAAGAATTTTTACACAAACTGTTAACCAGCAAAGACAGTTACATTCGTAAGCGTATTATTGATCAAAACCTAGCATATCTCAATCAGAGATTAACTTATTATCTAGATAAGATTGGTCTCCCGCACGTTGTTGAATTCCAAAACGATCTATCAGTCATAATTACCCAGCTAGGACAGGATCTTGACTTTGATAATCTAAGTCGTGGTGAACGAAATAGGCTAATTTTAAGCCTAAGCTGGGCGTTCCGCGACGTGTGGGAGAACCTCTATACCAGTATCAACTTGTTGTTCATTGACGAACTTGTTGATTCAGGTATGGATGCCAGTGGTGTTGAATCTAGCATTGCTGTGTTGAAGAAAATGACACGCGAGAGACAAAAGAATGTATTCTTAATTTCGCATAGAGATGACCTAACCAGTCGTGTAAATCATGTACTCAAGGTTATCAAAGAAAACGGATTTACCAGTTACTCAACTGATGTGGAGATTGTTGAATGAGCACTGATGCTCATGAGCAATTAATCAGAGCTGTGCAAGAATATTGCAAGTGGCAAGACAAATTTGAGTACGAAAATAATGATGCAGCAGGCATAAAGGCAAGATTTTGGCTATCAGAGGCTCGTAGATTTGAAAGTATTAGGCGTAAAGAAATACAGGCCAAAAGAATAGAACGCAACAAAACCAGAATTCGTAAACCAGGAAGACCAAGAAAAATAACTAGTTGATGTCCTGGTACTACCAGAATCAATTAGTTGACAGTTTACCTGAAGATTGCGTTGGATTTGTATACATTATAACAAATCTTATTTCTGGACGAATGTACATAGGCAAAAAATTAGCAAAATTTAAACGAACAACTTATAAAACAGTAAAACTCAAAAACGGAACCAAAAAGAAAAAACGCATTAGAGGCAAGATTGATTCAGATTGGCAAACTTATTACGGCTCAAACGATCAACTTAATATAGATGTACAGGCATTAGGCACAGAAAACTTCCGTAGAGAAATACTTTATTACTGTAAAAGTAAGGCAGAATGTAGCTACGTAGAGGCTAGAGAGCAATTCTCAAGGCGTGTATTAGAATCAGACGAATACTACAACGGGCACATACAAGTAAGAGTCCACGGCTCACATATTAAAGGCAAAGTACTAAACGGTTAAAGCTTGCGCAGGCTAATTTCGTGCGCCTATGATAAGGGGTTTAACTACACCCGGACGGAAATCTCTTGCCGTTAAGAGTGCTCAACCACTACCCGCGAGGATGAGGATCACTTAAGACCTGTGATTTGGTTGTTTGAAAAGGATATAAAGGCAAAATGAGCAGGGAGAACCTGCACTTATACTGCCCTGATAGCGTAGAGTAGTATAACGCCGTTGTGTAGACGTGGCTCGAGGTACCGGACAACCGCCTCTGTAATGCCATAACGCTGTGTGACTTGCCGTACTCGGATAATGTCTTCTAGGCCCTTAACGGGCTTAGTGTGACCATTAGTATCTGGATAATATTTAAACTGCTTCGCAGTTCACTCTAGCACCACTTGTAAATTCTCGAGAAGAAAAAAGCGTTGAGCGCAAGCGAAACGCAAACGAGCGCAAGCTCGTTTCTTAAAATAAATAAGTAATCGACTTAGAGTTACTCATGAAAATTCAAAATCTCATAGAAAATCAGCTTCAAGCAAATAAAAAAATACTAACAGAATCATGTCGTGGTCTTGATGAACAGCAAATTCTGATTGTAGAGGGTATCTACAAAGACCTAGAAATATTAATCGAAGCTAGTCTAGCACCTGATCAAATTGAAAAGATCTTTGGTGCTGTTGAACAAGAAGTTACAGCAGGTGGAGATAATCGTACACTAGCCGGATTAGGTGTCGATGCTGTAAAACAAGTAGATCAAACTATCAATAACATTGGTAAATGGCTGCAGGACACACGCCCTGTACAGGCATTTGATCAAAAGTTTGAACAGTTAAAAGATAAGATAGCACAAAAGTTCCCTAAAGTAGCTGGTCAAGTGGCCAAAATGGGTGACTGGGCCAAGGCCAATCCTGGTAAAACAGCCGCAATTATTGGCGTATTAACTGCCATTGCTGCTCTAGGTGGCGGACCAGTTGGCGGTGCCATAGCTGGTCAGATTCTTAGAGGTTCTGCAGAATTACTCAAAGGTGAAAAACTGTCAACTGCTATAGGTAAGGGCGTTAAAACTGCTGCCTATGGTTTCATTGCAGGTAAGACCTTTGAGCTTATTGGTGATGCTCTAGGAGCTGGAATTGATGTTGTAAAAGATAATCTATTCCCGGGTGCAGTTAAAATGAACATAGGCAGTACCTTTCGAGAAATAGGTACCGGCGGAAATAGATTTGCTGATTTTAGAATCAAAGATTTGTAT
>Ga0129333_10006745_pt1 | contig 10855 bp, 7 predicted proteins | sample CPB6_08_DNA_FD_94474 | JGI IMG/M metagenome (GOLD analysis project Ga0129333, IMG submission 94474) | Freshwater to marine salinity gradient microbial communities from Chesapeake Bay, USA - CPBay_Sum_0.6_0.8_DNA | ecosystem: Environmental > Aquatic > Marine > Coastal | place: USA: Chesapeake Bay...
CTCTCGTATTATATGGAGAATGATGGTCGATCTAGTGGCGGTGGCGGAGCAGGTGGGTATTCTGGTAATGGGGGTATCGGGGGAGCACATTTTCAAACTAATAATACATCAACTGGAGCGAACGATGGTGCAGGCGGTGGCGGAGCAGGGGGTGTAGCAATATCGACCTCCGGTTATGGAAGCGGTTCAGGTGGTGGCGGTGTCGGTATTTTAGGCGAAAGTACTTCTGGTACAGCCGGTGTACATAGTGGAGGTTGGGGAGGCTGGTCTTCTTCTGGTGGTGGCGGAGGCTCTGGTGGTAGTGCGGGCGGGGCAAATTCAGGCGTAACCTACAACTCATACGGTACATGTACAGGCGGCAATTATGGTGGTGGTGGAGGTGGGCATGGATTCTCTGGGGGTAGCGGTGCGGTAAGAATAACGTGGCCGGGCAAAAAAAGAAATTTCCCCTCCTTAAGAACAGCAGATTTATAAGTATACTTACGGAATAAAAATGACGGGATCTTTATTTACCTTTGTATCTGGTAGTGTCGGAAATACAAATAGAAAAAATGTAATACTAAGTGAAAATAGTTATACTACGGCGGGCACATATAGTTGGGTTGCGCCTGCAGGTGTTACATCAGTAAGCGTGGTTTGTGTGGGTCCAGGGGGCGCAGGTTCGGTGGGGGGATCTAATAATGGATATGCCACAGGTGGCGGTGGCGGCGGTCTTGGTTATAAAAATAATATATCGGTTACACCGGGGCAAAGTTATACTGTAGTTGTAGGTACAGTCACATATGGAAGTGGAAACCCCGCTGCTACAGGTGAAGCATATGCATTATATAATGGTAATGCATTAGCGGGGAATGCAACAGCTAGTTATTTTATAAACACATCTACTGTTATGGGCGGCCCTGGGGGTCGAGGTGAAATATTTGCTTCAGGCGTAGGGGGGGCTTATGTGGGTGATGGTGGTGGCAATGGAGGTAATGGCGGTACCTGGGCTAACCTTACTTCTAGCTCTTTTTCTGGTGGCGGTGCAGGTGGATATTCTGGAAATGGTGGCAATGGTGGCGCAACACTCGGTAACTACGGTGGTTCCGGGCAATCTGGTAGTAATGGGACAGGAGGTGGCGGTGGCGGTGGCGGTGGCGGTGGATATTATACAGCGGGGTCTGGCGGCGGAGTAGGACTCAACGGGCAAGGCTCTAATGGTTCTGGCGGTGCATCCAATAGTAACTATGGCGGTCCGGGCGGCGGAGGATCAGGGGGATCAAGTGCCTCTACAGGCTTTGGTACTTCAGGTATTTTTGCCGGTCCAGGCGGAGTGTATGGTGGCGGTGGAGCAGGTGTTAATGCTAGAGCTGCGTCTGTAAGTGGTAGATCATGGAGTCCCGGTGGCGGAGCAGTAAGAATAATATGGGCGAATAGCGGGGTAACTCGCGCATTCCCCAATACGTTGACTTAGGAGAAAGTAATATGTTAATAATTAAAGTCGAAAATGGTCAAGCTGTTGACCATCCAATGATATTAGATAATTTTCAACAAGCATTTCCAGATTTAGATGTTAATAACCTACCTGCAAATTTTGCAGTATTTGAAAGAGTGCAGCCACCTCAATTGGGACCTTATGAAAAAAACCAAACAGTTAGATATGAATTAGTAGGTAATGTATATAAAGATGTTTGGTACTGTGACCAAATGTCTGATGAAGAAAAATTAAATAAACAAAATTTTGTTAAGCAAGAATGGGCTTCTGCAAATGGTCCACAATCATGGATATTTAATGAATTAACTTGTAGTTATGATCCTCCTATTTCTTATCCAACAGACGGTAAGGATTATCGATGGGATGAAACTGTAGTAAATTGGGTTGAAATAGCAAAATAAATATTAAATAACCCTAATTAAAAGGTAATGTAATGGCATATCGAAGCATAGATATTACACAAATAAATGCTGGTAATGTAAATAATGGTAAAACTGTTATAGTACAAGGAAATACTTTTGTATTTTCCGATTCTGCACCTAGTAATACCTCCAATGTAACTGAGGGCACTAATTTATATTTTACTAATGCCAGGGTTTATGCCAATGTTATCGGTCTGCTTAATGGAAAGGCCAATATTGCTGATTTAACAACAAGTAATATTATTGAGGGGGCTAATCTATACTTTACAAATAACAGAGCAATATCCGCATTCACTGCAGGACAAAATGTAAGCATTGCAGCTAATGGTTTAATATCTGTAACTAATCAACAATTTTCAGGCAACACTGACACAGTACCAGAAGGAACTGCTAATTTATATTTTACTAATGCAAGAGCTAGAGCAGCATTTGCCTCAGGTGACAATGTTTCTATAGATGCAAACGGCGTAATTAGGGTAACAGTTTATGCAAGTAATGTTATAGAAAACGGAAATACAACTTCCGGCAATGTATTCTTTACTAATTCAAGAGCCAGAGCAGCATTTACTGCAGGCAATGGAATTAATATTGAAGCGAACGGAATGATTATATCTACATCGTCATTCTCCGGTAATACAGATTCTGTATCTGAAGGCACTAGTTTATATTTCACTAACGCAAGAGCAGTTGCAGCTATAGAATCTGCAAACACTCTTTTATTAGGCAATCTGATTCCGAAATCTTCAGGCCAAACTTTAGGTAACGCAACACATCGTTGGAAAAATTTATTCCTTGAAGGCAATACCTTATCAATAGGCAATTTATATCTTAAAGATATTGGCAATCGTTTAATTATTACTACCGATCCAGATGGTATTACAACTAATGCTCCTTTAGATACAGGCAATGTATCAGAAACTTCTTCCAATCTTTATTATACTAATGCAAGAGTTTATGCAAATGTAATACCTTTATTAAATGAAAAAGCTAATATTACCGACTTAACAACAAGTAATGTTATTGAGGGTACTAATTTATATTTCACAAATGCAAGAGCAATATTGGCTACTATCCCCGCAGTAACTCAGTTAAATATATCTACGCCGGTATTTAATTATAATATAGATCAATATTCGGGTGATAATCCTACCATATATGTTTCTGCCGGTGAAACAATATCTTTTCAATTAAATCAATCTGCATCTCATCCTCTAGCTATTAGAGTTTCTAATGGTGGCGCAAATTATGATACCGGTCTTACGCATGTTGGTTTAGATGGCACTATTAGTACCGGGTCATCTGCTCAGGGAAAAACTTCAGGTAAATTATTTTGGAAAATTCCATATGAATTAGCAGGCAATACTTATGTTTATCAGTGTACTGTGCATTCTAGTATGGTCGGTAGTATTATTATTCAGAAACAGCAATACACATTAACAACAACTGATATTTCTGAAGGCGCTAATTTATACTTCACAAATGCAAGATCCAGATCGGCATTTGTTGCTGGCAATAATATTAGTATTGACGCAAATGGTTTAATAACTGCAGCAAACCAACAGTTTACAGGAAATACAAATGCCATACCTGAAGGTTCTGCTAATTTATATTACTCTAATAGTAGAGTAAAAGGATACTTAGCAGCTGGAGATAATTTTAGAATAACCGGAAATCTTGTGATTGAGGGTAATTTATATGTAACCGGCAATACTTCGCAATTTAATGTTCAAACATTAGTAGTATCTGATAATCTTATACATTTAAATGCAAATAGCAATACATCAAATCCAGATATAGGTTTTGCTGGAAATTATTTTGATGCCGGATTATATGCACATGCTGGATTGTTTAGAGATGCATCTGATGGTGGTATTTGGAAATTTTTCGAAGGTTATCAACCTGAACCACAAGGACAATTTATTGATACCAGCAATGCTACATATAAGTTATCTAATGTAGCCGCCAATTACATTTTTGGTAATATAATTGGTAGAATTGATAGTTTAGCAGGATTGACAACTGATAATCTAATTGAAGGTACAGGTAACTTATATTTTACTAATGCAAGATCTAGGTCAGCTTTTGTTGCAGGTAACAATATAACAATTGCAGCCAATGGTATGATTGTCGGTGCAGCACAATCATTCTCCGGTAATACCGATATAGTGCCTGAAGGTGTAAGTAATCTGTACTACACGAATGCAAGAGTATACGCAAATGTACTAAATATATCTACTTTTGCAAATAAAACACTAACAAATGTACATCATTCTAGCAATATACAGGATAGCCTAGGAACAAATACCTACGTTATAGGTTATCGTAACGTTCCCCAGAATCCTAAGAATGCAGCATATACATTAGTTAATTCTGATGAAGGTAAGCATATTTATTATACTGGCTCAAGTGCTACTATACTAGTGCCTGTAGATGGAGGCACTTCTGGTGGTAATTTTGCTAATGGTGCCGCAATAGCTATTGTTAATGGAACAGGTAACAACCTATATGTCAATTCTTTAGCTACAATTAGAATATTTGGTACTCCAATTACTGGCAATTTAACATTGCCTGGAAATGGATTTGTTTCTTTATTGAAGGTATCTGCAAATACTTGGTACGCTAGCGGCACTGCAGTATTGGATACTGATTCAATTACAGAGGGCTCTAATAATTTATACTTCACAAATGCCAGAGCAAGATCAGCATTTGTTGCAGGCACAGGAATTACAATTGCGGCTAACGGATTAATAACGGGTACAGCTGCATTTACCGGAAATACTGATGCAGTTTTAGAAAGTGCATCAAATCTGTATTATACAAATGCTCGTGTGTATGCTAATGTTTTAAACATTACAACTCTTGCAAATAAAACATTTACAAATGTTCATCATTCTAGTAATATTCAAGATAGTTTAGGTACAAATACTTATGTAATTGGTTATAGAGGTGTTCCGCAAAATCCGAAAAATAGTGCATATACATTAGTTAATGCAGATGAAGGTAAACATATTTACTATACTGGTTCTGGCGCAACATTAACTATACCGGTAGATGGTGGCACTTCTGGTGGTGATTTTGCTAATGGTGCTGTAATTGCCATTGTTAATAATGGTACAGGTTCCGTATATGTTAATAGTTTAGCCACAATAAAAACTTTTGGATCAAGTTTTGTTGGTAATATAACTTTACCGGCAAATGGTATTGTTTCCTTTATGAAGGTATCTGCAAATACTTGGTATGCTAGCGGAACATCTACAACAGATTCGGATTCTGTAACTGAAGGCGCAATTAATTTATATTATACCAATGCAAGAGCCAGAACAGCTTTTGTTGCAGGTAACAATATTGTAATTGAAGCCAATGGCATGATTGTTGGCACAACACAAGCATTTAGTGGCAATACTAATATTGTTTCAGAGGGTTCATTAAATCTTTACTACACAAATGCAAGAGTATACGCCAATGTTATTGGTTTAATTAATGCTAAAGCAAATGTAACTGATTTAACAACAAGCAATGTAACTGAAGGTACCAATTTATATTTCACAAATGCTCGCGTTTATGCAAACGTAATCAGTTTAATTAATGCTAAAGCAAATGTAACTGATTTAACAACAAGCAATGTAACTGAAGGCACCAATTTATATTTCACAAATGCCCGTGTAGCATCGTATATAAATCAATTCGTTTACGCATCAAATATTCGTGAGAATGGTGATACTACTTCAGGCAACGTATATTTTACAAACGCAAGAGCCAGAGCAGCATTTACCGCAGGTAATGGTATAACAATTGCAGCAAATGGTATGATAGTATCAACTGCTACTGGCAGCAGCGGATCATCAGTATCATCTGTATTGGTATTAAATGAATCACAGACATTTACATCTGCAGCAAATGGTAATGTAGCATCCTATTTGATGACAACCAGCCCTTCATCGGCAGCAAATATATTAGTTTCTCTTGATGGTTTAATTCAGATACCTACAACAGATTATACTGTATCGGGTACTACTATAACATTTAATGAGGCACTGCCTGCAAGTACAAATGTTGAAATAAAATATTTCGGTGTCAGTGGTTCAGCAATAGATGCAAGAGGTTATTTCAGTAAGAATATAGATCAATCAGTTGGATATGCCGTAAGTAACACATTATCAACCGCAGTTACATTCCCATCAGGTACAAATGAATATATTGTACATTCAGTGCATGTAACAAATATTGATGCCAATTTAAGTACAAATGTAGCAATAACTGCCAGATTTGACTTTAGCGCTACAGGTGCAAATGTTATATTTGCTTATCAAATGCCAGTTGATGCAAGAGGATCTTTAGAGTTATTAAAGAAACCACAGATAATGAATAGTAATGATAGAATAATGTTGCAGGCATTTGACAATGGTGTTGCGGCAAATAGTAATGTATTGCACGCAATTATAGTTTACGAAACAAGAACTACACCTGATTATGTCGGAACAGGTGCAAATATTTCAACAATAACATCTAATGTCTATGTATCAAATAACTCACCTACAATTATTGAAAGTATTAGACTTGTTAATACATCTACTTTAGGTAATACTGCGGTTACTGTTTCCTGGACAGATGCAAACGGTGTTATACAAGCATATTTGTGTTTTGGTATGATAATTCCGACAAATGCATCTGTCGAGTTATGCGAGACACCCAAACGTATTGCGTCAAACCATATGATTAGAGCATTTGCTTCAGGTAATAATAGTATCGGTTTATTTGTATCTGGAAGAACACAACTATGACATTGAAAGGTAATAAAGATATACAAGAAGTATATCACGCAATTGAAAGTAATCAATGGGTCAGAGATCCGGATCAAGACCCGTTATTTGCAAATACTATTTTGTTTATGTCTAGTGTTGGTAATAATGGCGCAAATAATAATGTTTACTTAGATTCAAGTACTAACAATTTTACAATAACTAGAAATGGTGATACATATCAAGGTTCAAATAGCCCATTCAATCCAAATGGTTGGTCGGTATATCTTGATGGTACTGGTGATTTTTTAAATGTGGCGGACGATGCCTCTATTAGATTGACTAATAGTAATTTCACTATAGAATGTTGGTTTAACGAATTTGGAGTAGTTGCAGCCGGGGCACCCCACTTATGGCAAATCAACGGGAATACTGGAGCCTGGGCAGCAGCAAGAGTATTCTTGACTCCGTCTACTAGAACAATTGGACTCCTAATGACAACAGACGCAGTTAATTGGCAAGTCAATGTCGAATCTACTGCTACATATAACAGAAATCAGTGGAATCATTTAGCACTTGTTAGAAACGGTACTTCTATAAAAATGTATCTCAATGGTATTGTAATAATTGATACTACATTCTCGGGGACTTTTATGGCAGGGACTCTTAATTACATAGGAAATTTGCAATTTAGTGCCTCAACATGGACGTTTAATGGATACATTAGTAATTTTCGTATATTAAAAGGCACTGCACTTTATACTAGTAATTTTATTCCCGCATCTGCGCCATTAACTGCTGTAGCTAATACTAGTTTGTTGACTTGCCAAACTAATGGATTTGTTGATAAAAGTACAAATAATCTTACTATTACTCGTAACGGTGATGCTAAAATACTACCATTTAGCCCGTTTAGAATGGATACATATTATAATGCAAACTCTCATGGTGGATCTGCGTATTTTGATGGCACTGGGGATTATTTAACAGTTGCTAATAACTCAGCATTCATACCATCTAATTCTGATTTTACATATGAAGTTTGGGTTTATCCTACGGCAACTCCTGCTATATATAATTCCATTTTTTATAAGCGAGCTACCAATGGTTATGCTGGCGTAGGAGTTTCTGTAAAAAATACTGGATTTTTTTCCGTTCTTGCTACATCTGCCGATGGGGTATGGAATATACTTAATGATGAATCAAGTATTGCAGTAACTCTTAATGCCTGGCAACATATTGCAATAACTAGAGAAGGTAGTTCGTGGAAAGTGTTCAAAGATGGCGTTCTAAGAATCACAGCAACAAGCTCGGCTACAGTAAGAGATACTGGCTCAAATCAAGCAATTGGTGCTGGATCGGCAACTGGGGATCAACCGTTCAGTGGTTATATATCTAACTTTAGGTTCGTGAAAGGAACTGCACTTTACACAGGAAACTTTACTCCTCCATCTGCCCCTGTAATTACTTCTGGTACTTCCACTATATATGCTTCAAACGCCAACGTAAATACAACATTCAGTTCAAGTAATACATCTCTATTATGCAATTTTACGAACGCGGGTATTATAGATGTAACGGGTAAAAATAACATTTATACAGTTGGCGCAACACAAGTAAGTACAAGTGTATATAAAGATAGTAAGAGTTTTTATTTTGATGGCAGCGGTTATTATTATTTTACCGATGATGTTCAATATATGTATGCTAGACCGATTACAATTGATGCCTGGGTATATCCAACTACTAGCGGAACTACAAGAACTTTACTTGAAGAAAATACAGGCGGCGATAACGGCGAACAATTTATAGGGCTTACATCTAGTAATGTGTTTTATTTTGAACAAAGATCTTCGCATGGATATCCTGTAGGTGGTGCATCTACTATTGGGCTTGCAACAACGGCAACTGTCAATTCAAATACATGGACCCACGTTGCTATAGTGTTTTCGACAACAGGCGTTAGAATGTATGTGAACGGTGTATTATCTGGATCAAATGCAGGAGTCCGTTATTGGAACAATGCTGCAAGAAAATTAAACATGGGCATAAATGGATACGCTTTAGGTAACTATATAGGATATGTAGAAGATTTAAGAATAACATTAGGTGAAAGATACACTTCGAATTTCACACCAAGTAAGTTTAAGAGGTACTAATATAAGGATTTATTATGTCAATATTAATAGGAATGCCCTGCTATGGTGGCATTGTTAGTGATAAAACTTCATTGAGTTTATTTAATTTAGGGAAAGCGCTGGTACGTAGAAATATAGATCATGGTATTTTAGTTACTGCTAACGAATCTTTAATAACAAAAGGTCGATCAACAATAGCAAATTATTTTTTATATAATACTAATTTTGATTATTTGTTTTTTCTTGATAGCGATATAGGGTTTGATGCTAATGATGTAATAAAAATGTATGATTATAATCTTGATATGGTATCAGGTCCTTATCCGATGAAATCTATTCCATTAAAGTGGAACTACACAATATCAAATCCAAGAAAATCTAATCCACCATTAATAACCATAGATAGAATTGGCATTGGGTTTACTTTAATACATCGAAAAGTGTTTCAAAGAATTATAGATAAATTCGGAAACAATTTAAAATATATTCCATCAACCTCGGAAATAAAATCTAATATAGCATACCATTTTTTCTCAGAGCTATACCATGAGAACACATTTTTACCCGAGGATTTAAGTTTCTTTGAAAGAGCAAAACAAACAGATACCACTGCTTGGATGGACACATCAGTAAAATTAGTCCATGTTGGCTCGCATGTTTTCAAGGAATAAATTATTATGAGACAACGAATAACAATAATAGATGATTTTTTAGATTCTCCGTATAAACTAAGAAAAGAAGCATTGGGCGCCGAGTATGCCGCCGACGATGGTAAAACTTATCCAGGCAAAAATTCATTGCACTCTCATCTAACAGAAGAAATATTAAGTAAATCGCAGTTTGTTTTTGGTAAAGAACTAGTACCATCAAAAGGGTCTGCTTGCGGGCAATTTAGATTGTCATTAGCAAATGATTCTTTTTTACAAGACGTGCATGTAGATAATGATACTGATATTGCGGGTGTTCTATATTTAAATTCTCCCCAACATTGTATACCTGAAGCAGGTACTAGTTTTTGGCGACATAATAAATTACAAATGGATAGGTGCCCTGAAAATTTAATTGAAGGTAAGTGTTATGGATTTACTGAATTTGAGGAAATATATAATGAAATAATTTGCAAAGACGGACTAGATAGATCTCTTTGGACTCGATATGCATATGCACCAATGAAATATAATAGAGTCGTATTTTTTGATCCTTTATTGTGGCATAGCCACGGTGATAATTTTGGCACTAATTTACAAAATGGTAGATTAGTTATGGTTTTATTTTTTGATTTTAAAAAATGAAAATACCGTATTTTGTTCCTAATTTCCCCGTTAATAGAATAACGATGACAGGCGAAGATGGTTGGTGCCATATGCCAAATCACCCTCGAAGCAAATATCGTTATTTAGATGCAGTTCTAGAGCATATAGATAATTCAAAAAGAATTGATCCGATACTGATTATAATACACGATGAGACCCAGGTACACGCTGGACCTAGCGGAGTTTCTAGATTATTTGCTTTAATGAATATTAGAAAATATGAATATGTGCCTGCAATTGTAAATTCGCCTTTTAAATATAATTGGTTAGGAGAAGGTGTAGAGCAAATTAGAGATGTGCCTCATCTATTATCATTTTTTGCCGAAGATTATTTACCTAAATCGTACAGTGTAGACAAAAACGGAGCATTTTGGCATAATGGCAATGTATATAAACATGATGTAGAAAGATCATTTAAAGTAAGTCAAGAGACAAAAAATAGAATTTACCAAATGATTAAAGAGTCTGATTAATAAATATAAAAAACAATCGGAAAAAATATGGCAGATACAAACATTAAAGGTGCTTTCTGGGGCTCTGAAGTTAGAAAGCGTCAATCTAGAAATTATTGGCCCACTATAGTTGAAAATGTAGACGGCACTGATATGAGTAGTGCCAACGTAGTTTTATTATTAAACGGCGAAGGTGCCACAAACGGGGCACAAAATAATACATTTTTAGACTCAAGTACAAATAATTTTACTATAACTCGTAATGGTAATGCTACACAAGGTAGTTTAAATCCCTATAGTCCTACGGGTTGGTCTGC
>Ga0129333_10006746_pt1 | contig 10854 bp, 15 predicted proteins | sample CPB6_08_DNA_FD_94474 | JGI IMG/M metagenome (GOLD analysis project Ga0129333, IMG submission 94474) | Freshwater to marine salinity gradient microbial communities from Chesapeake Bay, USA - CPBay_Sum_0.6_0.8_DNA | ecosystem: Environmental > Aquatic > Marine > Coastal | place: USA: Chesapeake...
ATTACAGCAACACTTAAATATGGTCGATCAAATGGCGATGAGTTTTTATAAGATATAGTGTAGTAGAAGGATATGGCGGTTGAATTGGCAAAACAATTACGAGATCACACACGTTCCGATGCGATCGAATCCTATCGTGAATTAAAAGAGACTACCCCTACTATGCCCGATTTTAGGAGAATGGGTCTAGCCACACTGGACTATTTCTTTCTTCATCATCGCATTAAAGCGAAGACGAAACACCATTTTTCGTTTTATGATGCGATGAAAGACGAAACCATGAGAAAGAAACTAACAGATTTGGTGGTTCGTTATAAAAAGAAGCCCTTGTCTTCCTATGATGACACAGGTCTAAAAAAGATGCAGTATCAGGTCTTTCAACTGTATTATGGATCGATCAATCAATTTCGACCCATTGTCGCAAAATGGGTCTATGAGCATTTTCAACCGAAACATGGAATATTGGATTTTAGTGCGGGATGGGGTGGTCGCGCCCTTGCTGCGCTGAGTTTGGGTATTCCCTATATAGGAATCGATGCGAACAAACAACTCGAAGCCTCTTATCATCGAATGATTGAAGCCGTCGAACCCGATCCATCCACTCGATCTTCGATTCGTCTGTATTTTCAACCCTCTGAGACGGTGGATTTCTCAAAGTTCGATTATGATCTAGTCTTTACGAGTCCGCCTTATTTTATGATTGAAGAATATGAAAAAATGCCAGCGTATGGATCAAAAGAAGCATTTTTAGAGAAGTTTTTTATTCCAGTGACCTTATCAGTATGGAAGAATTTACGAAGAAGAGGTCATATGGCGCTGAATATGCCCGAAGAGATGTTTGATGCGATAAAGGACCATTTACCAAAAACAAGTGAACGAATTAAAATGCCTCTGTCAAATCGTCATCCGACGAATGCGGTAAAAAGACAGACGCTTGGAAAAAAAGATAAAGAGCGTTTTGAAATTATTTATGTGTGGTCAAAGAATTAATTTTATCAAATTAACGACGAATGCGTCGATGCGTATCATGCTCCATTGGATGAAATGCATACATCACAGTGGGATCTTTTACGGTATCATATGGGGTAAGAATGGGTGGCGGTCGGACAAGGAGAGAGGAATTGGGATGACCTACTGGAGAGGGGACATAGACATAGCGATAGAGTGTCCTACCACAATATACCACTGTATCCATATGTTTTACAAAGTGGTAAGAAAGGGTAACACCCAAGAGAGTCAGAAAGAAGACCTGAAAGCGTCGTAAAAGCATGATGATGGAATGCTGTTACGAGTCTTTAACAAATACATTTTGTATCAATTTTATTTATTCTCAAACGGATTCGTGTTTGCTAATCCAATCGGATACAATTTTATAATCAGTTGGATTGTTCGTTTTGCATACTTCTACTTTAGAAGCAAAGGTAGATAGGTTACCGAATCCAGATCCAGCAAGACTCCAATGAAAACCATCGACATGATTGCTGATTACATGAATCACATATCGATCGGATTCTATATTGATTTGATGGATAGTACGAGTATTGAGCAAAACATTAGTTAATCGAATAAATTTTGACATTGTATAGTCACTTTTTATGAAATTTTAAGTGGCTTCTATCTCAGATTAATACAGATCATTCTTATTGCGCCGACGATTCCAATCGGCATCCAAATCGTATTCGGAATCCTCTTCCTCCTCCGAAACGGCATCGTCTAGACGGTCTAGATCGTCTTCCTCCATCTCCAACCGATCCTCCGTTTGACTGCCTAGATCATACAGTGGATCGCCATTCTTTCGAGAGGATTGTGCGATCAATTTCGTAGCATTGATCCCATGAACACTAAAATAACGGCGTTCCTTTTCTTCCTCTTCTTTCAATCGTTGGGATTCAGCCATACGTAGATGTGCCTGCTTCTTTTTGGTCTCTTCCTCCTCCTTCTTCTGAATCCCCCATGATCGAGCCAGATCGGAAAATCGCTGGGATCCAGTCACTGACGGTGTAGTCACCTCTTTTTTACCAAGAACTGGAAAATCATCATCGACGGGCAAAGGAGTCCGTGTTTTTTTACTGGCTCCATGAGATCGGGTCAAGGATGCCATCGTTCCTGTAGCAGAACGGCTCTCGACAGAGGACTGAACAGCGGTGACTTGAGGGGCCTGTGCCTTAGTAGCACGTAGGTGCGGAGGAACGTAACTGGACATGAATATACAGAAGAATATTATAGGATAAGATCCTCTTGTATTTTAAATACTTTTATGAGCCCTAAGCCCCTGTCCATTTTGACAGATCACCATGTAAGTGGATTTCTACCGCCTGATTCGTCCAATTACAGTATACCAGATCAAATACATCTTTTTCATGTTCCGAATAGTAGTCTTTACCCATTCGATCTACAGAGAGAACACCAATCGACAGATCACACAGATCCTTCATGCGATCGGAATAGGTATGTTGAAAAAAGGGGAACATAATGTTTGCGAGAGCACGATCCATGCCCTCTTCATATGTTGTTGGGCATTTACCAATATACTTTCCGTAGTATTTGGAAGAATCCCCTTTTATACGATAGAGGAAGGTGGCAATCATGGATAATATACAGAGAGAAATGTATTTTAAGAATCCTCCTTCAGATCATCTGTCTGCTCTTCTTCGTCCTCATCCTCCTCTATGGATGGATCGGATACCGATTCCAACTCCGAATCCATGGAACTTTCTTCAACAAGTGATTCGGAGACAGAGGCAGATGTAGACAGATCCCATGGAAACCCGCTGTAAAATCGAGGCTTATTATCAAAGTGGAACCCTTCCATGAATGGATGACCTGATATAAACTCATCCAACGATGCTCGTTGACAAACAATATCATCAAGGTCTGTATCCTCGTCAATGGTTATACCTAGGACAACAATCGCGGTATAGAGGTCTGTATCAAAGTCCTCTTCGATGGGACGAAGACAGGCTACAAAAATGGGCTCAGGAAGAATATCATTTAAGGCAAGTGCATCTCGGATGCAACGCTCTTGGAGGGGATCCTCAGACGCGGGCCATTGAAAACGATAACCAAAATGAATGACAGAATGAATCGACATGGGATGTGAAGGTAGTTAGGAAAAAAGTTTATATTCTTCTTTTTCTCAGCGACGTTTGACTGTCTTGCTCAACTTCTTCCGTCTGGATCGACCCCCCTTTTTCGTGGTTGCTTTCTTTTTGCTTAACGGAATAGGATCCAGGGGATCCACAGGATCCAATTGATTCGGTTTGCGTTTCGAAGAGGGCAACTCTGTCGTGAAATAGGTATTGAAATTCTCCCTATTTTCAAGAGGTGTAGCCCATCTTACACGGCGAATGAGGTGTTTTCCAGCAAGGGATTCAAAATAACCGTCCTCTTCTTTACAGGGTCCGTGGTCAAAGTCCTGTTCTAAAAGAGGGATACGTTTCAATTGTTCATCGATCTCTGTGCTACAATCAAGAAAGCGTAGTTTACCCTCTGGAAGGCCGATGGCTTCACGAAGGATGGGCAGTATCTCGTCTACGAAGGGTTGACGACATTCCATTCGCAGATTTGCCATATGTTTACGAAGTTCTTTCTTGTTCATACCCCGTTCCTCCCCTAGGGCTCTGGCACGACAAGTAAAAATCGGTTCACTAAACGTTCCTGATTGCACATTAAAAAATACATGAATGGTTTCATCATCTTGGCGGACGATAAGCATTTCGCCTGCGGCGCTTGGTTTGATTCGTTCATTTCCCATATTTTCGTTGGTGGTGGTGAGTGTATTGATATTTGCATGAAGTGATCCAATTTCCTGATTGGATCGCAAGGGGGTGATATGAACATTTCCACGTTTCAAAATCCATGTATAGATTCCAGTCGGTGCACCGAGAATCTCTCGATTGGTAAGAATACGCCCTTTGACTTTATTCAAAAAAGGCTGTAACAAAGACGGACGACGATAATATTCTGTTTTGAGCCCTTGATATTCCTTTACCTCTTCTGCACTCTGATGATTGCGATAGACTGTTTTTTGTCCGAGGGTGGTTTTTGGCTTCAAATGCGGAGGAACAACGATTTTCCCCTGTCTCCATGTTTTCAATGCATTACTTTCAATGGATGTCATGATCTCTATTTAGAATCCATTAAAAATAGATAAGAAGTAAGTTGAATAAATATACACATTAACAAGAAGGTGAATCTACTGCTTTTCAGTGATCATAAGTCTCACCATGGATTCTCGGAGGCGTTCCATTTGTTTTTCGTGATTTTGTGTGAAACGTTCGAGTAGTTGTTGACGGCGTTTGAGTTCTTTTTCATATACGGACTGAGTGAGTTCCATACGTTCACTGAGGCGGATCATATCTTGTGCATTTTTTTTCGTTAGAGTCTCTTTTTGACGTCGAGTCACATAAGGAACGAGATCATCTTTAATCAAGTCAAATAGTGCGCCATAGGCTTCGAGAATTTCGCGACAAATGGCCTCTTCTAATTCTTTATTTTCGACGGCACTGTGTTTACTAAATGAATAGTTTGAACGGATGATATAACGACCCGTATCAGGTTGATGGATCACTGAATTGGTTCGAACTTCACAGATTTCTTTCAATGATTTTACATCTGTAACGTAGATGCCTGTGATATATTTCATGCAACGTTGCGGCACAAAGGAATAGGTATGTTGATTATGCTTCAGAAGGACATCTACGAGATGATTGAATGCGAGAATTACAGGTTGTGATTTGAGAAGATCAGAACGGGCCTCTTTGATAAGGCTATGAATGTGATATGTCCACTGAACAGCAGGATTACGCAATGAAGTAGGAATAAGATTCAGTTTTGCTTTCTTTTCTTTGATGACTTTCTCCTTCTTTTCCTTCTGTTCCTTTTTCTTCTTTTCTTCAACTCCTTTTTCTTGAACCTCCACTTTTTCGTCCTCTGTATCGTCTACATCGTCCTTATTGGATTGCACATCCAATTGTTCCATGGTAGGATGCTCTGGGATACTATGAAGCCAATCGATCACACTCGAATAGATTTCCCTTTTGGCCACTCCTCCGCGTTTTACCTCGAGAACATTACCTCCCTCGGCCAATACCACCGCCACATAGGGATGGGACTCGGGAGAAGCACGAAAACGTAAGATGGTTTTTGAGGGGAACATGGAGAAATGCTAGAAAGAACAATGCGTTTGTCTACCCTTATAAAAAAGAGGAATGATATCAATTTTTTTATAAGTAGATAGAGATCCATTATTCGTAATCACGGAAGGTAATTCCTACAGGAAATCGTGGTAGGCCATCATCCGTCTCCTCTTGATAGCGGACCGTAAGCCATTTACCGATATAATTATCTCCGTTTTGAAACATCAATTGACGCTCTTCACGTGTCCCGCGTGGGCGACAGGAGAAGGTAGCACCCAGTTCTGTTTTACAGGTCCAGATCACACATCCCTGTTCGAGTCCCTGACCTTCTTGATATCCAACAATTTCATATTCTTTGTCCAAGAATTCCTTGTATTTCTGTAAATCGGCGGAGCGTGTTCCCTTATACAATCCCCCTTGATTTCGTAACATAATTCCTTCGTATCCTTGAGCGATATAGTCCGCATGTTTTTCTAGCATTTGTTTTTGATCTTCGCACCATTCGGTTTTTACGAGAACAATGTGTTCAAATCGGTAACGACGAAAGAGAATGGAGAGATTGGCATGTCGTTCCTGATAGGAAAGGGGGCAAATGAGATCATAGACATGAAGGCGAATTTTCTTCTGTTTTTCGAGATCCCCTGATTTTAGGGTTTTTGCCTTTACAAGGCCAACAATTTCTTGAAAGGTAAGTTCTGTCGAATAGAGTTCGCCATCAAGGATCATGTGTGGAGGGAGGCGATCGAGTTCTGCGCGAATATGTTCTAGATGAGGATAGGCCTTTCGATTTCGTGAGAAGAGTCCCTTTGTAGGGACGCCTACACAACGCGTTCCATCCAGTTTGGGTTGAACAAAGCATGGAAACACGATATCTTTTCCGCGTTTATGATAATCATGTGCCAACATGACCTCGGGAGCAGAGGCATCAATTCCAGCCCCGCGCCCCTTTTCCTCTGTTTCTGTATCTTGATCCTCACTTGCATGAAGTGGTTCACGTTCTGTGTACCCTTTTTCCTTCTTTTCAATCCATTGAGAGCGAGCCTCTTGAATGGCTTGCTGTAAAGGGCTCGTCTCGTTTCGCTTTCCTATATTTTTACCCTGACTGATTGTTTTTTCGATGCGCTGTAGTTTTCCATTTTCGTAACCATGTTCGATGAGGATCACACCCTGCCCCTGATGAGATTCTACCCATACAGACCATTGTTTGACCTTTCCCGTGGAGGCTTTACCGAAGAGTGTAGGGAATGTTGCCATGATGAAGTAACGTCGTAGATCTGATAACAGATGGAGACAGGCAGGTTTAGATGGGAGAATCCGTAAATCAATTTTGTGACAGATTGTGACAGATCCGATATTCCTCTTCGGTTTTAAGATGGTGAAAGGTAATGGCAGTATGATGGTCATCCTCCCCTTCTTTATACATATCGGTATGGTAATCAGAACAATGAATAAACTGGATTCCTGGAATGCTTTTCCCCCATAGTCCCATACAGATATCTGCACACCAATGGGGCGAACGATATTCATAGGGGATGTTTCGAAGCATACGTTGAATATGGAGATAGACGGGACGCGAGAGGACAGTTCCTGCTCCGCCTGAATGATAGGCTCCCCATTCTGTATGGGCCACATGGGTCAATACATGACCCTCCATATACATCGAAGTTGGATCAAGACGTGTGAGACGATGAAGGAGGCGATCTACATAGAGATAGGTATCATCATCGATAAATACATACCAATCATAATTCAACTGACTATATTTGAAAAAGTCAGCGAATTTATAAGGGAGCGAATAATAATCATCTCCCGCTCCCCACGAGAACAGACGCTCTTCAGGTTTCATATCATGTCCCAAATAATAAATATCTTCAGGGGGGACATACTCAAAGACGGTTTGTTTTTGCCATACAGCCCTTGTATTCCAATACGCTTTACAGGTTAGAATAATATACGCTACCCGCATTCACGATCTGAGATAATCGCATAAAAATGCCTTTATATCATGCCGTTATTTTATTCCTTTAAAAAATACATCGTTGTATATGCCTTATAATGAGTTACTCGGAGGAAGAGTGGCTCGTCGCTTGAGCACCACTCGCCAAATAGACTCGACGAAGTTCTTCTAGTGTCTGCGTCTGGCCATCACGGACAACCGTGCATAGTTTCCATGGGGCGATCGTAAAGGAGCGCTTCAGATGACCACTTTCCTTCAGTGCGTCGATGAATTGATAAAGGATCTCACCAGGTTTAGAGGATTGCACACCTACCATCTGTGGAACAAGATCACTCGCGACAACAGTAAGGACGGAACCATCAAATCGAGTCGTAGTTGTCGTATACACAGGCTGACCCTCCTCGTCCTTCTTTACAATCACACGAAGAGTCACCTCCTCGTCATTCTGTAGAACAGATGAGAGGGGTACCGTTTCATAACGGACTTCCTTCTTCTCCTCTTGTGGCGTTGGACGGCTACGACCCTGAACACGACCGTGGGGGCGAGGGGCACGTGGCAGAGGAAGATCCGAATCCTCAGAAACACGTGGAGGACGAGAAACACGACCCGCATGAGCGGGGATATTTACCGAATGAGCGTGTTGAAGGCGGATGGAAGTATTTGCAGCAGGAGTAGAAGGCGAGGGTTCTACATATCCACCACGATCATACGAATAAGGGACACGACCACGTGGAACTCGATGAGTGGAGTGGGAATCGCGATCGCGGCCACCCTTTTCTCGCTGAAGTTGGGAGGCCAACTGTTGCTGCATCTCCAAAAGGCGGGATTGCATGTCGGTAATATTTGCGAGGAGGGCGGAGGTGGTCTTGTTCATGGTTATCAAGTGGGTTAGAATAGATGGCACGTGTGCTGAGAGAATGATGTCTATCTATGTTTAAGTTGTTGACCTGACACTTGTATTCATTTTAGGATGGATAAACAAATCGCTGGCGCTCTTTGGTTCCTAGTAGCCCCCCATCGATCCATATTTCAACACGTTCTACAGAGTCAGAATACATATCCATCAGTAAATGCTGATACAGATAAACAAGACCCTGACGGGTAACAGAACTCTTTTTCACCTCCATATGTTCGAGTCGTTCACGTGATTTGGCAGGCAGTTGAAAATCAGGATCCATCGGATGCTGGATATCAACTCTCACGAGTTGAGAAAGACTGAGGACGTCCTCTGCGATCATCTGTATCATTTCCATTACATGGGGATGTGTTCCAAGAAGCAAGATTTCAGAGACATCCCGCGTCGCATAGAGCCATGATCGAATCCGAGGAATACTTTCTTTTGCTAAAAAACGAAAATCAAGAACACGTTTAACCACCGTATTCCACTCTTCCGTATCCTTATCCCATTCCTCTGTTTCTTTCTCTATGAGATATCGTTGAGGAACATCTTGACTCCACCACACAGCGTGTTCCTGTTCTTTGATTTCCATGCGACCATAATTCTCTTCCTTTCCTTCGTGAACTAGGAGTAATAAATTGCGGTGTTCATCCAATAGTTTACTAAGCCGCATGTCATCGGGTAGAGGATAAGGACATGTTTGACCAATGACAATTGTCATTTCGTCAAAATATCGTTCCATCCTTTCTCCCATATATTCTTTTAAGGAATAGACAGTATCTTCTCGTGATACCCATACTTGAATTGGGTAACGATAGACAGAGGATCGAACAGTGATCATGAAGTCACTATCGTCGGGAATCTCCTGAATATCGCGAACCATCTTCTACAGAAAGTGTTTTTTACTCCGCTTCTGTGCCTACCTTTATGTATGTATTCGTTCCTTATACGCTTTTCCAGCCGTATCTACCGTATTCCATGTGGGATGTGTATTCGACCAGCAAAAAATAGGAGAATGATGAACACGAGGGGCGGGTGGACAAATTTTTTTGATCGGAAGAGGATCTACCTCTTTTAGCGTTAATTGTGTAAACCGTCGTATGATATCTTTGTGATTATGACTATGAGACATTTGCCTATACAGTGGAATAGATTGTTTTTACAGATCTAGTTATATGTGGATATGGTACTTTTAGGCAGATTCCTCCACCCGTAATACAGCAATAAGCAACCGTGCCTTATTCGTATAAGATAGAATATCAAGAATACGGAATTTACGAGTGGGCGCGACGATGGTTCCTTTCACACCTAAGTAGGGCCCTCCATCGGGATCCAATGCGGAGAGATTTCCCCCCCTGTCTTGTGTAAATGAGGTATAGAGAACATCATTACAAGTGGCCGTAATTTGATCTTTCCCATCAAATATAAAGTGACGAGGCGAGCCGTATCGTGAGGTATCGTTCCATTCGTATGCCATGGTTGGATGCTACATCGTCTTATGATATACTTTACATCAATTTTACAGTAAAAAAAAGATACGTTTTTATATGATTCATGGTAAGAGACAGAAGGATTGTTCCATTTTATTCAAAGAATGTTTTCATGAAGAGGGCCATTCGTTGAAAACGATTCACACACTTGAAGGCAGGATCGCGATCTTTTGTTGACTCGCTCCATTCACAATAGGCATGATAATAAGCAGGGTTCCATACAATCTTTTTGGGAATAAAGAATCGTTCAATTAGATGATGACGACGATGGTATTCTTCATAACTAAATAGGGGACCTCCCTTTCCACTGTGCCGATTCTTATTCATATAGATGAGATAGGCGAGACGCCCATCGATCTCCATGTAGAGAAACATGAGGTCGCCAATGTGGTGATGAGGATACATATGTTTATTTACATAGTAGTTGGATTCGTAAAAGGTGAAGAGATTGAAAGGGGCAACAGAGGGTTGTAGAGGCTGTGTGAATAACTTCTCAAAGGGGAATTGTGCTAGTAGTCCATTCCATATGAGTTGATGCCATTCTGCCTTCTCATCACTCTTTTTAGAGTGTTCATCGGTCCATGTAAATTGCGGAGGGGCCTCGATATATTCTGCATCAGGATCTTCATCCGAATCCACATCCACGACAGTCGCATCTTGTTTATCATCTACCTCGGATAACGAAGGGCGAACTTTAATGGGGGCGGCAGGAATACGAGCGGGAGGGCGAGTGGGTGGAGTATGAGGGACAGGTTCAGGGACTTGAATGCGGAGATCGCGAAGGAGAGGATGATGTTCCACGGGTTCCATGGAAATGGTCAAGTGAAGATGAAATGGATGGTTGAAAAGATGGGTCGAAGAGACAGTGCACGTAGCAGTGGAAGACATGTTTGCTGAAATGACTTATGGTTTATCCGTTCAAAAAATAATATAATCAATTTTTTATAAAATGAACGAATATTATATTAAAATTTATCGAGACAGACTGGATATCAAAAAATAAAAACCAAAAAAAAGAATAAATATAACATGAATATGAAATAGGCACTTTACTGTATTTCTTACTCCTCTTGATCTGAACTGTCATCCTCCTCTTCTTGAATCTGTCCACCTTGTTCATTGACGCGGCGGATTGCTTCCTCGGGATCAAATACACGTAGAAATCCCATTTCCCATCGTTGATAGGTCCATCCAATGCATCGTAATGAACCTCCATGTAATACACTTTTAATGATTGATTTATCACGACGAGAATCGACTAAGAATTCGACCCATCGTTCCTTAACGGTATCATATGGAAGTGCGTCATGTTTTGTTAGACTATGAATAATATATCCAGTTGTAATTCCTACTTGCCACTGTGCATTTTTA
>Ga0129333_10006748_pt1 | contig 10853 bp, 8 predicted proteins | sample CPB6_08_DNA_FD_94474 | JGI IMG/M metagenome (GOLD analysis project Ga0129333, IMG submission 94474) | Freshwater to marine salinity gradient microbial communities from Chesapeake Bay, USA - CPBay_Sum_0.6_0.8_DNA | ecosystem: Environmental > Aquatic > Marine > Coastal | place: USA: Chesapeake Bay...
CGACCGGCGCTCCCGGGCGCCCGGGTGGCGCACCGGGCGGTCGCGGTCCTGGCCGTCCCGGCGGCGCACCCGGTGGTGGCGGCGGGGGATACGGCGCACCGGGCGGCGGGGGAGCCCCGGGATTCGGCGGTCGCCCCGGCGGTCGCGGCGGACCCGGCGGTCGTGGTGGCACCGCGGGCGCCTTCGGCAAGCCCGGGGGGCGCCCGTCGCGCGGACGCAAGTCCAAGCGCGCCAAGCGCCAGGAATTCGACAACATGCAGGCACCGACGATCGGCGGCGTCCGGCTGCCGCGCGGCAACGGCCAGGTCGTTCGCCTCCCGCGAGGTGCGAGCCTGACCGACTTCGCGGAGAAGATCGATGCGAGCCCGGCGGACCTGGTGACCGTGCTGTTCAAGCTCGGCGAGATGGTCACCGCGACCCAGTCCGTCGACGACGACACGTTGAAGTTGCTCGGCAGCGAACTCGACTTCGACGTGCAGGTCGTGTCGCCGGAGGACGAGGATCGTGAGCTCCTCGAGTCCTTCTCGCTGGACTTCGGCGAGGACGAGGGCGATGAGTCGGACCTCATGCCGCGTCCGCCGGTGGTCACGGTCATGGGCCACGTCGACCACGGCAAGACCAAGCTTCTCGACGCCATCCGCAAGACCAATGTCGTCGCGGCCGAGGCCGGCGGCATCACCCAGCACATCGGCGCGTACCAGATTCACGCGCATCCCGGTGATGACGATCGACCGATCACCTTCATCGACACCCCGGGCCACGAGGCGTTCACCGCGATGCGAGCCCGTGGTGCGCAGGTGACCGACATTGCCGTGCTCGTGGTGGCCGCTGACGATGGTGTGAAGCCGCAGACCATCGAGGCGCTCAACCACGCTCAGGCGGCCGAGGTGCCCATCGTGGTCGCGGTCAACAAGGTTGACAAGGAAGGCGCCGATCCGGCGAAGGTGCGCGGTCAACTCACCGAGTTCGGTCTGGTTGCCGAGGAGTACGGCGGCGACACGATGTTCGTCGACGTCTCCGCCGTGCAGGCCACCGGGATCGATGAACTGCTCGAGGCGATTCTGCTGACCGCGGATGCCGCCCTTGACCTGCGTGCCAATCCGACCCAGGACGCTCAGGGTGTCGCGATCGAGGCTCACCTCGACCGCGGTCGCGGTCCCGTCGCGACCGTCCTGGTCCAGCGAGGCACCCTCCGTCCGGGCGATTCCATCGTTGCGGGCGATGCCTACGGGCGCGTGCGCGCGATGCTCGACGAGGACGGCAACACCGTGGACGAGGCACTGCCCTCACGACCGGTCCAGGTGCTCGGTCTGACTTCGGTCCCCGGGGCGGGCGACACCTTCCTCGTGGTCGAGGAGGATCGCACCGCGCGACAGATCGCCCAGACGCGCCAGGCTCGCGAGCGCAACGCACAGTTGGCGAAGTCCCGCGCCCGACGTACCCTCGAGGACTTCCTCAAGAGTCTCGAGGAAGGCGAGCTGCGCGAGCTCAACCTCATCCTCAAGGGCGACGTCTCCGGTTCGGTGGAGGCCCTCGAGGACGCCCTCCTCAAGATCGAGGTGGGCGACGGGGTCTCGCTCCGCGTCATCCATCGCGGCGTCGGCGCGATCACCAAGAGCGATGTCACGCTGGCCAGCGCGTCGGATGCCGTCGTCGTGGGCTTCAATGTGCGCCCCGAAGGCAAGGTGGCCGAGTTCGCGTCCCAGGAGGGCGTGGACGTGCGCTTCTACTCCGTCATCTACCAGGCGATCGATGAGATCGAGGCAGCTCTCCGCGGCATGCTCAAGCCGGAGTTCGAGGAGGTCCAGCTCGGCACCGCCGAGGTGCGCGAGGTCTTCAAGTCCTCGAAGTTCGGCACCATCGCCGGATCGCTCGTGCGCAGCGGAGAGATCCGCCGCAACACGAAGGCGCGGCTCGTACGCGACGGCGCCGTGGTGGCGAACGACCTTACGATCTCCTCGTTGCGCAGGTTCAAGGACGACGTCACCGAGGTGCGCGAGGGCTTCGAGTGCGGCATCAACCTCGGCACCTACGGAGATGTCAAGGTCGACGATGTCATCGAGACCTACGAGATGCGCGAGAAGGCACGCGTCTAGCGAGGGTTCGATGTTCGTGGCGACCTGCGAGTTGGATCTGCTCCTCGGAGATGTCCACTCGCTCAAGGAGAAGCGGGCCATCGTGCGCCCCATCGTCAAGGAGGTTCGCAGGAGGTTCGATGTCGCCGTGGCGGAGACGGACTACCAGGACCTGCATCGCCGGGCCCAGGTGACGGTCGCCGCGGTGTCCGGTGATGCGACCCACGCCCGGGGCGTGGTGGATGCATGCGAGGAGTGGGTCTCCGGACTGCCGGAGACGATGCTCGTGGGAGCCCGCCGACGGTTGTTCGGCGGCGAAGACGAAGGGTTGCGGTGATGGCTGCAGAGGCTCGTGCGCGCAAGCTTGCGGATCGCGTCCGGGAAATCGTGGCGGAGACGCTCGAGATGAAGGTCAAGGATCCTCGGCTCGGATTCATCACCGTGACCGACGCTCGGGTGACGCCCGATCTGCGCGAGGCGACGGTGTTCTACACCGTCTACGGCGATGACGAAGAGCGCGCGTCGACAGCAGCGGCGCTGGAGTCCGCCAAGGGCGTGCTGCGCACCGAGGTGGGTCGTCAGACCGGAATCAAGCACACTCCGTCGCTGGCCTTCGTCCTCGATGCCCTGCCCGACAATGCACGCCACATCGACGACCTGCTCAAGGCAGCCGCGGAGTCGGATGCGCAGGTGCACGCTCAGGCGACAGGCGCTCATTACGCCGGTGATCCCGACCCCTACCGCCATCCCGACGAGGAGGACGCGGCCGGATGACGGGCGAGGGTCGGCCCGCGGGGTCGGCTGTGGCGCCTGCCCCGCACGGCATCGTCGTGGTGGACAAGCCCGAAGGGCCGACGTCCCACGCGATCGTCGGTCGCGCCCGCAAGGCCCTCGGGACTCGTCGGGTCGGGCACGCGGGCACACTCGACCCCCTCGCCACCGGCGTCCTCGTCCTCGGTGTCGGGTCTGCCACGCGACTGCTCGGGCACCTCTCGGGTCAGGGCAAGGAGTACCTCGCCAGCATCGTCCTCGGCATCGGCACGACCACCGACGACAGCCAGGGCGATCGCGTGAGCGCCGTCGGGGTCCACGCGTCAGAGTCCGATGTCGAGGCCGCGATGTCGGTCTGGCGTGGCGCGGTCCGGCAACGCCCGAGTGCCGTCAGTGCTGTGCACGTGGATGGCAAGAGGGCACACGAACGCGTGCGAGCCGGTGAGGACATCGAGTTGCCCGAGCGGGATGTGGTGATCGACGCCTTCGACCTGCTGGAGTTGACCCGTGGCGACATCGACGGCGTTCCCGTCACCACCATCGATGTCCGTGTGGCCTGCTCGTCGGGCACCTACGTGCGTGCTCTTGCCCGCGACATCGGGGCCTCACTCGGCGTGGGAGGGCACGTCACGGCACTTCGACGTACTCGATCGGGGGACCTGACCCTCGACGACGCCTGCCGTCCTGACGACATCGGGGATGCGCCCCTGCTGTCGATGGGAGAGGTCGCGCGCAGGTCGATGCCCTGGATCGAGATCGACCCCTCGCTGGTGCGCTCCGTGGTCCACGGCGTGCGGATCCCGTGGCCGACGGGCGCGCCCGATACGGGCACCGTGGCGCTGCTCCACGACAGCGTCCTCCTTGCCCTCGCCGAGTCGCGATCGGGAGTGGCAACGTACTCGGCGGTGTTCCCGCCCGGACTCGACCCCGCGTAGGCTGACCCAGGGCCGAGCCGTGGGGAGCGGCGCCTACGCGGAGGTTGACAGACGATGCGCCAGGCACGCGATCTCGTGGTCATCGGCCTTGGCTACGTCGGTTTGCCGCTGGCCCAGGAGGCCACGCGCTCGGGTCTGTCCGTCACCGGGCTCGACGTGTCCGACGCGGTCGTCGACGGGCTCAACTCCGGGCGGTCGCATGTCGATGACCTCACCGATGACGACGTCCGGGCGATGCTCGACGCAGGCTTCTCGGCGACGACCGATGCCTCTGTCATCGCCGACTCCAGCACGGTCGTCATTTGCGTCCCCACGCCACTGGCACCGGATGGCGGACCGGACCTGGCGACGGTCCTCAGTGCGGCCCGCACGATCGCCGAGCACCTGCGCCCGGGGCATCTCATCGTTCTGGAGTCCACCACCTACCCCGGCACGACGGCTGACGAAGTCCGGCCGATTCTCGAGGCCGGGGGGCTCGCGGCCGGGAGCGACTTCCATCTCGCCTTCAGCCCTGAGCGCATCGATCCGGGCAATCCGGCCTTCGGCCTGCGCAACACCCCCAAGATCGTGGGCGGCCACACGCAGGACTGCACCGACGCTGCCGCGGAGTTCTACGGCAAGGTCGTCGACCAGGTGGTACGCGTGCGAGGCACGCGCGAGGCCGAGATGGCCAAATTGCTCGAGAACACGTATCGGCACATCAACATCGCCCTGGTCAACGAGATGGCGCGGTTCTGCCACGAGCTGGGCATCGACCTGTGGGACGTGATCGAGGCGGCCAAGAGCAAGCCCTTCGGCTTCCAGGCGTTCTACCCCGGCCCTGGTGTGGGCGGCCATTGCATCCCGATCGACCCCAACTACCTGTCCTACCAGGTGCAGACCCAGCTCGGCTATCCCTTCCGGTTCGTCGAGTTGGCGCAGGAGATCAATGGCGGCATGCCCGCCTACGTCGTCAGGCGCATCCAGGACGTGCTCAACGAAGAGGGCAAGGCTCTTCGGGGCTCGACGATCCTGCTGCTCGGGGTGACGTACAAGCCCGACATCGCCGACCAGCGCGAGTCACCGGCGAAGCCGATCGCCATGGAACTCATCGACAAGGGGGCGCAGGTGTCGTACCACGACCCCCACGTCGCGACGTGGAATGTCGGCTCCCTGAGGCTCGAGAGCGAGGCGTCCGTGGAGTCCGCCCTGGAGCGGGCGGATCTCACCGTCCTGCTGCAGCACCACTCCGCGTACGACCTGCCGACCATCGCGGAGTCCTCCAAACGACTGTTCGATACCCGGGGAGTCGCCAGCGGCCCCCGCGTGGTGCGGCTCTAACAGTCGGTGGGGGTGGCCGAACAACGGCTGTCGGGCTGGCTCAGTTCCCCCTGTTGGACTGAGGCGGCTCGCGGCGTGCCGCGGACGCCTGGCAGGCTTCGCTCGTGCGCGTCGCGACCATCGGCAACTTCGACGGTGTCCACGGCGGCCATCGTGCGCTCGTGCGCATGGCCCGTGATCGAGCGGGCGACGGTCAGGTCATCGCGGTGACGTTCGACCCCCACCCAGCTGCCATCGTGCGGCCGGATCTCGCGCCGCCGATGCTCAGCACCGTGGCGCGCCGCGAGGCCCTCCTTCGCGAGGCAGGCGCGGACGAGGTCGTGGTGCTGGAGTTCACCCGGGAACTCGCCGCGAGCTCCCCGGCGGACTTCGCCCGGATGCTCCGCGAGGATCCGCGTATTCGCGCCGACCTCGTCATCGTGGGGGAGAACTTCCGGTTTGGGGCGCGCGCGGCCGGGGACACGGCTGCTCTTGAGAGTCTCGGCGCCGAACTGGGCTTCGACGTCCAGGCGCTTCCGCTCGTATCAGGGGAGGACGCTGACGCGTGGTCGTCCACCCGGATCCGCGAGGCGATCTCCGAAGGGGATGTGGCTTCGGCAACCCTCATGCTGGGCCGTCCCCACAGGCTCGAGGGCGTCGTCGTGCGCGGCGACCAGCGCGGCCGCGAGCTCGGCTACCCCACGGCCAACCTGGACGTGACGAGGGACCTGGCAATCCCTCCGGATGGCGTGTACGCGGGCTGGCTCGTCGTCGCGGGGGAGATCCTGCCGGCAGCGATCTCGATCGGAACCAATCCGCAGTTCGCAGGGACCGACCGCAGGGTCGAGGCCTACGCGATCGACCGTGAGGGGCTGGACATCTACGGGGCTCCGGCCGCGATCGACCTCGTCGCGTGCCTGCGAGGCCAGCAGGTCTTCGACTCGGTGGACGATCTGGTCGCGCAGATGGCCAGGGACGTCGCGGGTGCGCGAAGGGCCCTCGGGGGCTGATACCCTCATCCTCGACGGTCCTAGGGCGGGCGCCCGGGGACTCGTGACGACCCCGCCGGGGTCACCGCCTGGGAGATCTGAGCAGCAGCTCGGGTCAGGGCGGCCGACGCGCCCGAGAGGAAACACCATGTCGCTGGATAGCGCCACGAAGCAGCAGATCATCGCCGAGTACGGCTCATCCCCCCAGGACACCGGGAGCCCCGAGGTCCAGGTGGCAATGCTCACCCGTCGCATTAGCGACCTCACGGAGCACCTCAAGAGCCACAAGCACGACCACCACTCGCGTCGTGGCCTGCTCATCCTCGTCGGCCAGCGCCGCCGGCTGCTGCAGTACCTGCAGCGCACGGACATCAATCGCTACCGCTCGATCATCGAGCGCCTCGGTATCCGTCGCTGACGGATTCTCAAGGACACGGGCATCCGTCCCTGACGGATGCGGCGTATAACTGAATAGACAACACACACACGACGCGCCGCCGCGATTGGTCGGTCCTCGGTAGTGGCTCCCGGGCGATGACCCGGCGGCCTCGATCGAAGACCGGCTCCCGAGACCGGGCACTACGGCGGGCGTCTCGGTCGCACGCGACCGTCGCACCCAAGGAGTGACCCGTGGAGGGTTCTGTCACCACCACCGAAGCCGTCCTCGACAACGGCGCCTTCGGCACCCGCACCATCCGCTTCGAGACGGGCCGCCTGGCCCGCCAGGCCGCCGGCAGCGTCGCTGCCTTCCTCGACGACGACACGATGGTGCTCAGCGCCACGACCGCGTCGAAGCAGCCCAAGGAGCATTTCGACTTCTTCCCGCTCACCGTCGACGTCGAGGAGCGGATGTACTCGGTCGGCCGGATCCCCGGCTCGTTCTTCCGCCGTGAGGGGCGTCCCACTGAAGACGCCATCCTCACGTGCCGACTCATCGACCGGCCCCTGCGCCCGTCGTTCGCCAATGGCCTGCGCAACGAGATCCAGATCGTTGTCACGGTCCTTGCGCTCAACCCCGACGATCTCTACGACGTGCTTGCGATCAATGCCGCCTCTGCGTCGACGCAGATCGCCGGGCTGCCCTTCTCCGGCCCGATCGGTGGGGTGCGCGTCGCGCTCATCGACGGACAGTGGGTGGCCTTCCCACGTCACTCCGACCTTGAGCGTGCGGTGTTCGACATGGTCGTCGCCGGCCGGGTCGTGGGCGATGACGTCGCGATCATGATGGTCGAGGCCGAGGCCACGACCGAGACCGTCGACCTCGTCGCCGGTGGGGCCAAGGCGCCGACCGAGACCGTCGTCGCTGAGGGCCTCGAGGCGAGCAAGGTCTTCATCCGCGCGCTGTGCGAGGCACAGCAGGCGCTCGCCGATGCATCGGCCAAGCCGGTGCGCGACTTCCCCGTCTTCCTCGACTACCAGGAGGACGTCTACGACGCCGTGTCCGAGATCGCGTCCGCGCGCGTGGCTGAAGCCCTCACCATCGTGAGCAAGGCCGAGCGCGAGGAGGCACTCGACCTCATCAAGGCTGACGTGGTCGCCGCCCTCGCCGATCGATTCCAGGGACGCGAGAAGGAGATTAGCGCCGCACTGCGCAGCGTGACCAAGAAGAGCGTGCGCGAGCGCGTGCTGCGCGACAAGGTTCGCATCGACGGTCGCGGTCCCCGCGACATCCGCGTGCTCGCGGCTGAGGTCGATGTGCTTCCGCGCGTGCACGGGTCGGCTCTCTTCGAGCGCGGTGAGACACAGATCCTCGGTGTGACCACCCTGAATATGCTCAAGATGGAGCAGTGGCTCGACACCCTGTCGCCTGACAACCGCAAGCGCTACATGCACAACTACAACTTCCCGCCGTACTCCACCGGTGAGACGGGCCGCGTGGGCTCGCCCAAGCGTCGCGAGATCGGCCACGGAGCGCTCGCTGAGCGCGCGCTGCTCCCGGTGCTCCCGACCCGTGATGAGTTCCCCTACGCGATCCGTCAGGTCTCCGAGGCGCTCGGGTCCAACGGCTCGACGTCCATGGGCTCGGTGTGCGCCAGCACGATGTCGCTCATGGCCGCGGGCGTGCCGCTCAAGGCTCCGGTCGCGGGCATCGCCATGGGCCTCATCAGCGGCGAGATCGATGGCAAGACGGAGTACGTCGCCATCACCGACATCCTCGGCGCCGAGGATGCCTTCGGTGACATGGACTTCAAGGTGGCGGGCACGAAGGACTTCGTCACCGCGCTGCAGTTGGACACCAAGCTCGACGGCATCCCCGCCTCGGTGCTCGCCGGGGCGCTCGATCAGGCACGCGAGGCGCGCCTGACGATCCTCGACGTCATGGCCGAGGCCATCGATGCGCCTGGCGAGATGTCGCTCTACGCACCGCGCATCATCACGGTCAACATCCCGGTGGACAAGATCGGCGAGGTGATCGGGCCGAAGGGCAAGATCATCAACCAGATCCAAGAGGACACCGGCGCCGACATCACGATCGAGGACGACGGCACGATCTTCATCGGAGCCTCCGATGGTGCCGCGGCCGAGGCCGCCCGGGCCAAGATCAACGCCATCGCCAACCCGACGATGCCGGAGGTCGGCGAGCGCTACCTCGGCACCGTCGTGAAGACGACCAACTTCGGCGCGTTCGTCTCGCTCATGCCCGGACGCGACGGCCTCCTGCACATCTCGGAGGTCAAGAAGCTCTCGCCCGGCAAGAAGCGCCTCGAGAACGTCGAGGAGGTCCTCAAGGTCGGCGACAAGGTGCAGGTCGAGATCAAGGAAGTCGATCCGCGCGGCAAGCTCTCGCTCATTCCCGTGATCGAGGGCGGCGACGCCGAGACCGCTGCGGCGGAGTAGCGCTTCGATGTCACGGGCACGCACCCGCACCCTGCTCGAGGGTGCCGATGGTGCGGTCGTACGTCGTACGACGTTGCCCAACGGCCTCAGGGTTGTCACGGAGTCGGTGCCCGGCGTGCGCTCGGTCTCCTTCGGTGCCTGGATCGGCGTGGGGTCTCGCGATGAGACCCCACGCCAGACCGGCGCCGCACACTTCCTGGAGCACCTGCTCTTCAAGGGCACAGCCACGCGCAGCGCCTGGGAGATCACCGCGCCGATCGAGGCCGTGGGTGGGGAGCTCAACGCATTCACCACCAAGGAGTACACCTGCTACTACGCCCGGGTCCTCGACGATGACACCCAGCTGGCGATTGACACGGTGTGCGATGTCGTCCTGCGTGGCAGGCTCGACGCCCGGGACATCGAGGGTGAACGTCAGGTGATCCTCGAGGAGATCGCCATGAATGACGATGATCCCGGCGACACGGTGCACGACCTCTACATGCGCACGCACTACGGCGATGGCCCGCTCGGCCGCCCAATCCTCGGGACGCAGGAGTCCCTCGCGGCTCTCACGGCCCAGGGGATTCGCAGCTTCTACCGCCGCCACTACGTCCCCTCGCGGATGGTTGTCGCGGCGGCGGGTGCGGTCGACCATGACGAGGTCGTCGAGCAGGTGCGCGACGCCTTCGGGGCTTCGAGCGCGCCCGCCGAGCCCGAGGTGCGGGACACATCTCGTCGGGCGCACCCGGCCCCCGGACGCGGCGCACGCGGCATCTCGCACCGGCCGTCGGAGCAGGCCCATCTGGTGATGGGTCTCGGCGGGATACGTCGTACCGACGACCGCCGCTATGCGCTGGGGGTGCTCAACGCGGCTCTGGGCGGGGGCATGTCGAGCCGACTGTTCCAGAGCATTCGCGAGGATCGCGGCCTGGCGTACTCCGTCTACTCCTTCGTCTCGAGCTTCGCCGACACCGGATACACAGGCGTCTACGTCGGCTGCCTGCCCGACAAGGTGGGCGACGTCATGGGCATCACGCACGATGTGATTGCCGACGTGGCCGAGCACGGACTGCGCGACGAGGAGCTCCTGCGTGGACGCGGCTCCCTGCGTGGCAGCGTGGTCCTCGGACAGGAGGATGCGGGCTCACGAATGAGCCGCATCGCCAAGGGCGAACTCCTCTACGGAGAACTTCCCTCCATTGACGACATCGTGGCCCGCATCGATGCTGTGACGTCCGAGGACGTCGCCGTCCTGGCGCGTGAGCTCCTCAGGGAGCGGCCCACGTACGCCGCGATCGGCCCGTTCGACTCGCTACCCGTCTAGCGCGTGGCCGTCGCTGCCCGCGACCGTTCAGTACGCCTGGATCGTCTCCCCGTCGGCGGCTGGCCCCCGGCGCGCGGACTCCACGAGCGCCACTCCGTCCTCGGCGAGTAGGAATCCGGCCTCCACGCTCGCTCGCACGGCGGCCTCGACGGCCTGCACGTAGTCGTCGACCAGCGGATATCGCGCTGCGAGTTCCTCGGCGTCGAATGGTGCTTGGGTTCCGGTCAGCGGGCAGAACAAGTCACCGGCCGCCGTGGGCGTGTAGGTGGCCACGGGGACTGCGAGCCGGGGGAGTCGAATACCACCCCGTGCATTCCCGTCGCCATCTCGCTTGATAGTCCCTGTGCGTGTCCGGGCGATCCGGTCGCCGTTCGCGGGTGGCACCCCTGTCTCGTACCACTCGGCAAGGGACTCCAGTGCTCGATGCCAGACGAAGCGCATGGGGAAGTCATTGACCCCCACCGGCGCCGTCCAGTCGCAGGTTGTCGTGAGGCTGAGCAGCGTGTCGCGTCCGAGAACGCCGAGGGCCTGCTCGGCACCCCAGCGGTCGTTGTGCGAGGACCCGGGGACTTCCCAGAGCCGGTAGCGATCACGCGCGGTGTCGCTGTCGGCACGCCAGACCGTGCGCTGGAAGTCCTTC
>Ga0129333_10006749_pt1 | contig 10852 bp, 14 predicted proteins | sample CPB6_08_DNA_FD_94474 | JGI IMG/M metagenome (GOLD analysis project Ga0129333, IMG submission 94474) | Freshwater to marine salinity gradient microbial communities from Chesapeake Bay, USA - CPBay_Sum_0.6_0.8_DNA | ecosystem: Environmental > Aquatic > Marine > Coastal | place: USA: Chesapeake...
AGCACCCGGTCCGCGCGGGACTTCAGCGGTAACAGGCCCCTCACCGGGCCTTAGACGGAGGTCAGTCAAATGGCCGATAACAGAGGGTCAGGCATTTCCGGCCTGACCGAAGCCGAAGCCAAGGAGTTCCATGGGATCTTCGTAACGAGCTTCATTGCCTTCACGTTGGTGGCGGTTGTCGCCCACTTTCTTGCCTGGCAATGGCGCCCGTGGATTCCCGGACCCAATGGCTATGAGAGCACCGACCTGACGCCGGTTCTCAACCAGCTCACGTCGATGTTCACGTAAGGAGGATAGATCATGTGGCGCATGTGGCTTCTGTTCGATCCCCGCAGGACCCTGGTGGCAATGGCCACCTTCCTGTTCGTGCTCGCTCTCGTCATCCACTTCATCCTTCTCTCCACCGACCGGTTCAACTGGCTGGAAGGTGGCGTGAAGAAGGCTGCAAGCCTGGATGTGACTGTCAGCGAGATGATCGGCTGACGCCGGTCATTCCGCATCATACGTGGACGGAACGGGCCATCCGGCGTGTTCCGTCCACGATCCCGACCCCGACCCCGAGCCCAAACCGGCACCGCGCCGGAACGGAGTGACCGACATGGCAATGCTCAGTTTCGAAAAGAAGTACCGCGTCCGCGGCGGAACCCTGATCGGCGGCGACCTGTTCGATTTCTGGGTCGGCGCCTTCTATGTCGGCTTCTTCGGTGTCACGACAGCCTTCTTCTCGCTGCTGGGCACCGCGCTCATCGTCTACGCAGCGGCCATCGGCCCGACCTGGAATCTCTGGCAGATCAACATCGCACCGCCCGACCTCAGCTACGGTCTGGCGCTGGCGCCGCTCAAGGAGGGCGGGCTCTGGCAGATCATCACCGTCTGCGCCACCGGCGCCTTCATCAGCTGGGCACTGCGCGAGGTCGAGATCTGCCGCAAGCTCGGCATTGGACTGCATGTGCCTGTCGCATTCTCTTTCGCGATCTTCGCCTATGTGACGCTGGAGATCATCCGCCCCGTGCTGCTCGGGGCTTGGGGACACGCATTCCCCTATGGCATCATCAGCCACCTCGACTGGGTGTCGAACGTTGGCTACCAGTACCTCCATTTCCACTACAATCCGGCGCACATGATCGCCATCACGCTGTTCTTCACGACAACGCTGGCACTTGCCATGCATGGCGGCCTGGTGCTGTCGGCCACAAATCCGCCCAAGGGCGAGACGGTCAAGACGGCCGAGCACGAGAACAGCTTCTTCCGCGATCACATTGGCTATTCGATCGGCACGCTCGGCATTCACCGCCTCGGCCTGTTCCTCGCACTTGGCGCGGTTTTCTTCAGCGCCGTCTGCATCGTCATCAGCGGACCGTTCTGGACGCGGGGCTGGCCCGAGTGGTGGAACTGGTGGCTCGACCTGCCGATTTGGTCATGACACGGGGAGGATGAGAGCATGATGTACGAATATCAGAACATCTTCACCCGCGTGCAGGTCCACGGTCCCGCCGACATGGGCGTGCCGATGAAGCCCGGCAACTGGTCGCGCGAGAACGTCACCACGACCAACTGGCTGCTGGGGCTGATCGGCGACGCGCAGGTTGGCCCAATCTATCTCGGCGGACTTGGCATCGCGTCACTTCTCTGCGGCTTCATCGCCATCGAGATCATCGGCCTCAACATGCTGGCCTCGGTGAACTGGAGCCCAATCGAATTCTTGCGGCAATTGTTCTGGCTTGGACTTGAGCCGCCACCCGCCAAATACGGGCTCAGCCTTGCGCCGCTGCGCGAGGGCGGCTGGTGGCAGATGGCGGGCTTCTTCCTCACCGCCTCGATCCTGCTGTGGTGGCTGCGCACATACCGCCGCGCCCGCGCACTCGGCATGGGTACGCACATCGCCTGGGCCTTCGCTGCCGCGATCTGGCTCTACCTGGTTCTCGGGTTCATCCGGCCGCTCTTGCTGGGCAACTTCTCGGAAGCCGTGCCCTTCGGCATCTTCCCCCATCTCGACTGGACGGCGGCCTTCTCGATCCGCTACGGCAACCTCTTCTACAACCCCTTCCACATGCTCTCGATCGCCTTCCTCTATGGTTCGGCGCTGCTCTTCGCCATGCATGGCGCGACGATCCTGGCTGTCTCGCGGCTGGGCGGCGAGCGTGAAATCGAGCAGATCATCGATCGCGGCACGGCATCCGAGCGTGCGGCGCTGTTCTGGCGCTGGACCATGGGCTTCAACGCCACGATGGAATCCATCCATCGCTGGGCCTGGTGGTTCGCGGTGCTCTGCCCGCTCGTCGGTGGCATCGGCATCCTGCTCACCGGGACCGTGGTCGACAACTGGTATCTCTGGGCTGTGAAGCACGGTGTCGCGCCGATGTATCCGCTGGACCTGACAGCGCCGGTACTCGATCCCACGGGTGTGGCGAAATAGGAGGAATGAGACAATGAAACTCTCGGCTTCCGCCCTCACCGCCGGCCTCCTCGGCACCGTCATCGTGGTGCTGCTGGCAATCCCCATGATGCTGCAGTGGGAACGCCCGCCGATGGACTCGGAGCAGTTGGGCTACCGCGGCCTTGGCATGGAGCAGATCACCAATCCGCGCCGCGCCGAAATGCTGGCCGCCCTGAACAAGGCGCCCGTCCCCGACGACCCGGTCGACAACGACGGCGTGCTCGTCAAGGACGACACGGAAAACTACAAGAACGTGCAGGTGCTCGGCGATCTCGACACCGCGCAGTTCAACCGGCTCATGAACTCGATCACCACCTGGGTGGCTCCGCAGGAGGGCGACAACGCCGGCTGCGCCTACTGCCACAATGTCGAGAACATGGCGTCTGACGAGATCTACACCAAGGTTGTCGCCCGCCGCATGCTGCAGATGACCAAGGCCATCAACACCCAGTACAAGGATCACGTCCAGGCAACGGGCGTCACTTGCTACACCTGCCACCGGGGTCAGCCGGTACCGGCCAATGTCTGGGCCACCAACCCGGGACCGAAGCAGGCAGGCGGAATGGCCGCGAGCCGCGACGGCCAGAACCTCGGCGGTCAGCCGGTTCCGGCCTATGCCTCCCTGCCCTATGATCCGTTCACGACGCTCCTCAAGCCAGGCGCCAACATTCGCGTTGTGGCCGCGACCGCGCTCCCAGGCGGTACCGGCCGGTCGATCCAGGACACGGAGAAGACCTACGCACTCATGATGCATCTCTCCACGGCGCTCGGCGTGAACTGCACCTTCTGCCACAACTCGCGGCAGTTCAGCAGCTGGGAAGAGAGTCGCCCGCAGCGGGTCACCGCCTGGCATGGCATCAAGATGGTCGGCGAAGTCAACCAGACCTACATGGAATCGCTCACGGACGTCTTCCCAGCCAACCGCAAGGGGCCGCTGGGCGACGTCCTCAAGACCAACTGCGCGACCTGCCACCAGGGCGTGAACAAGCCGCTCTACGGCTTCAGCATGGCGAAGGAGTATCCGGAACTTTCGGTTCCCAACCCGTGAGGGGAAGGAAGGTGCGTAGCACCAAAACGAGTCTTGTTGTTGATGAAATGACGAGAAACCTGCGTGCGGGTCAAGCACGGAACTGGTCTAACTCTGGAGGTAAAAGCTAGATGTCAGACGATCCAAACAGGGTGTGGCCGACCGGCCTCACCATCAGGGAATCAGAAGAGCTGCACAAGCACGTCATCGACGGCGCACGGGTGTTCTTCGTGATTTCTCTCTTTGCCCATCTGCTGGCGTACATCTACTCGCCGTGGCTGCACTAGGAGGTCCATGACATGAACCAAGGAAGAATCTGGTGCGTCGTGAACCCCACCGTCGGCCTGCCGCTGTTCATCGGCGGCGTCGCGGTGACGTCGCTGGTGGTGCATGCGTCAGTGATGACGCATTCCACCTGGGTGGGAAAGTTCTTCGAGGGCGGCGCGGCTGCGAAAGCGGCTTCGGCTGAGACCACGGTTGCTCCCGTGGCCTCGAACGTCACGAAGACGGATCAGGGCTATGTCATCACCGTGACGGTGGCGCCTGATGCGAACGCCAAGCTGGCCTCGCTCGAGGACAGCACGGCGATCCTGACGAAGTAGATGCTCACGCCGAACCTGCGGCGTCCCTGCCCCTTCGCGCAAGCAAGGCAGCGACGTCGCGGTCCGGAGGGCAACGACAAGGCGGGAGGCGCGCGGGGCCCATGGTCTGCGTCCGCCTCCCGCATACCTGGGCGCGTCTGCCTTTTGCGGCGTGTCCGCAACGGCGATGCATGATTTGAGCCGCGCATGAACCGAATGAGCCAGAGCCTGATGCGGGCCTGGGCCGGGCTTGGAGCCAGGTACCTGCCCTTCGCCGACGCCGCGACCGCGGATGTCCCGCTCGGCCGCTTGTTGCGACTGTCACTGTTCCAGGTCGCCGCCGGCATGACGCTGGTGCTTCTGGTCGGTACCCTCAATCGCGTCATGATCGTCGAACTTCACGTGCCCGCCTCGCTGGTGGCGGTCATGCTGGCGCTGCCGCTCGTCTTTGCGCCCTTCAGGGCGCTCGTGGGATTCAAGTCTGACACGCACCGCTCGGAACTGGGCTGGAAACGCGTCCCCTACATCTACAAGGGCACCATGGTGCAGTTTGGCGGGCTGGCGCTGATGCCCTTCGCCCTGCTGGTGCTCGCAAGGCAGGGCCATGCCGCCGAGGTTCCCGCCTGGGTCGGCCAGGTGGCAGCGGCGGCGGCCTTCCTTCTCGTGGGCGCCGGGCTTCACATCACCCAGACAGTCGGACTGGCGCTTGCCACGGATCTGACGCCCCCCGAAAAACAGCCCAACGTCGTCGGACTCATGTATGTGGCGCTTCTGTTCGGCTCCATCGTGAGCGCGCTGATCTTCGGCGCACTTCTGGTCAATTTCTCGCACGGCCGCCTGGTGCAGGTGATCCAGGGCGCAGGCGTCGCCATCATCCTGCTCAATGGCATTGCCGTGTGGAAGCAGGAGGCGCGGAGCAGCGCCCGCCGTCCCGCCACCGCGTCGGCGGATCCCACCTTTCAGCAGTCCTGGGCCTGTTTCATTGCGGGCGACAGGGCTCTCGCCCGGCTCGTGGCGGTGGGGGTGGGCACCCTCGCCTTCAGCATGCAGGATGTCATGCTGGAACCCTATGGCGGCCAGGTTCTGGGCCTCGCCGTATCGCGCACGACCGTCCTGACGGCAGCGATGGCCGGCGGCGGCCTCCTCGGCTTCAGCCTTGCCTCCTATGTTCTGAGCCGCGGCTTCGACCCGTTCCGCATGGCCGCGCTTGGCGCGATGGCGGGCGTTCCGGCCTTCGTCCTGGTCATGGCCGCTGCGCCCCTGGCTTCGCCGCTGCTGTTTGCATTTGGCACGCTCCTGATCGGGTTCGGCGGCGGCCTGTTCGGGCACGGCACCCTCACCGCAACGATGAACCACGCACCCGCCGATCAGCGCGGCCTTGCCCTCGGAGCCTGGGGCGCGGTGCAGGCCACGGCAGCCGGTATCGGTGTGGCTCTGGGCGCGGTGATCCGCGACGGCATGGCCGCACTGGATGGCGGAAGCACTGTCTTTCCCTATATGGCGGTCTATGGGCTGGAGGTGATCCTGCTCTTTGCAGCCATCGTAACGATGACGCATCTCATTCGCAGCCCAGCCGCAGCAAGAAGCGGCATCACCGCTTCCGTCCAATGACCGGCACCGGAACCATACCCATAAGGAGATTGCCATGAGCCACGAAATCACCCGTCTCTACGCCAGCCAGGATGCCGCGCGGGCAGCGGCCGCTGAACTCAGGGAGGAAGGCTTTACCGACGTCGTCGTCGTCACGCCACCCTCCGGCTCCGATGCGCCCGTTTCGGCCATCGCGGCCCAGATTGCCGAGGGACGGGTGCTGCTGGCCGATGCCCGGATCTATGCCCGGGGCGTCGCCGCCGGCGGGTCTCTGGTCACGGTGCACGCCCCGTTCGGCACTGGCATGCTTGCCACCACCATCCTCGAAGAACACAAGCCAATCGCCTCCGGAAAAGCAGAACCAGAGCCGGAGAAGCTCTGGGATGAAGCAACACCCCTCTCCAGCGCCCTGATGATCCCGTTGCTCAATGATGACGCGACGCCCGTGTCCAAGATCATCGGCATTGCGCCGCTGACGTCTGACACATGCAGCGCCTCGGGCATGGTTGGCCTCCCGCTCCTGACGGACGGGTCGGTACCGGATGGCCGCTGGGGCATGAAGTTCCTGTCGAACAATCCGGCTCCTCTGTCCTCACTCATCGGAATGCCTCTGCTCAAGCCCTTCCGCCCCATGGGCTGGTAAGGGGTAACGGGCCGTCGGCGCCGCTACTGAAGCGGCGCCACGCGCAGAGCCGTGAGATTGCGCGCACCCGTCGCCAGACAGGTGATGCGGAGCGCACGGGCAAACGCCTCGACATGCGCAACGACTGCGTCGGCCCCCTGCATGGCAGCCGGCAACAGAGCGGCAGCCTGGCCGACCATGCCTGCGCCGAGGCGTATGGCCTTTGCAGCATCAAGCCCGTGGCGCACACCACCCGAGGCGATCAGCGGCATCTGTGGCAGGGCCGCATGCACATCCGCCAGACAGCGCGCGGTGGGAATTCCCCAGTCGCGGAAGATTTCGCCGAGGCTCTGATCACCGGAACCAGCACTGCGCTGGCCCTCGACGGCGGCCCAGCTCGTGCCCCCCGCACCTGCCACATCGACAGCGGCGACGCCGCAGTCCGCGAGGCGGCGCGCTACGGCGGCTGAAATTCCGCTCCCCACTTCCTTGGCGATCACCGGCACGGCAAGGGCGCGGGCGAGTTGCGCGATGGCAGCTTCCACCCCGATCCAGTTGCCGTCGCCGCCCTGCTGAAGAGCCTCCTGCAAGGGGTTGAGGTGCAGGATAAGCGCGTCGGCGCCCAGTTCGTCCACCGCGCGGCGCGCGTCTTCGAGACCCATGCCATGGACGAGTTGCACGGCGCCGAGATTTCCGTAGATCGGGATTCCAGGCGCAATGCGGCGGAGTTCCGGTCCCAGTCCGGACTTGTCGGAGGTGGTGAGCGAAATGCGCTGCGATCCCACAGCCATAGCAAAACCCAGGTGCTGGGCGGCCTCGGCAATGGCCCGGTTGATCCGTTCGGAGACATCCGGCCCCCCGGTCATCGAGGAGGCGAGATAGGGCAGGCGCAACCGCTTGCCGAGAAACACTGTGCCGAGGTCGATCCTGTCGAGGTCGGTCTCTGGCAATGCATTGTGCAGGAAATGCACATCATCGAAGCCGGCGGGCGCGGTGTGCCGCGCCACGCCGGAGAGAACAATGCCGATATGCTCGCGCTTGCGGCGCTCGATATCGCTCATGCGGAGATCAAGCCGCAGAGCCTGTGATCGCTAGGCCGTTCAGGGATTTGCCTTCAGATAGGCGATGATGTTCGCGACGTCCTCGGGCTTCTTGAGGCCTGCAAAGGCCATCTTGGTCTTCGGCACATAGGCCTTGGGATCCGGCAGGTAGGCCGTCAGATTTTCCTCGGTCCACACGAGGCCCTCGGCGCCCTTGGCGAGCATGGCCTCGGAGTACTTGTAATCCGGCACGGAGGCGGCGGGACGGCCAACGACACCTTTCAGTGTCGGACCCACCTTGTTCACGCCCTTTTCCACCTCGTGGCAGGCCTTGCATTTGGCGAACACCTTTTCACCGGCAGCGGCATCGCCTTCGGCATGGGCGGGAACGGCGAACAGCACTGCCGAAGCGAGTGCGGCAAAAACGGTCGTCTTGATCATGGTCTCCTCCGGAAACGGTCAGGGTCAGTCATTCAGGGGCGCGCCGGCCGCGCGCCTCATCAGTACGACTCTTAGAGCCACATCGGCCACATGCGCAAGCAGCCCCGCCAGCAGATAGATTGCGACAAAGAGCCATCCGGACTGGAGCAGTGCCGCCCGAAGCGCCAGCACCAGCCCCGCCCCTGCGAGGCCGTTGGCAAGGAAGGAGAACAGCCCGATCCCCTGCCCTTTGCGCCAGAAAAACGCTGCGAGCAGAGCAATTTCCAGCGCCAGGGCAGCCAGCATGAAGCTGGCAATGGACCCGTTCTGGATGAAATCGGCCATCCCGCCTCACCCGAATGGCTTGTTCAGCTGGACGATCCGGTAGTTGAGGAAGGCCGCCACCGAAACCCAGGCCAGATAGGGCAGAAGGAGCAAGCCCGCCGTCCTGGACGCCGCCCCCAGTACGACTATCAGCGCCAGGATCGACAACCACAGCAGAGCGACCTCGACCAGCGCCCAGTCTGGCCGGCGCAGCTTGAAGAAGAAACCGCTCCACGCGATGTTGAGGACGCTGTTGACCAGGAGGACGATGAAAATCGCGGTTCTCGCACCCGGTGTTGCCGCTGCCGTCCAGGCCAGCGCCGCAGCAATGACGGCGAGGATGATGATCACCGTCCAGACCGGACCAAAGGCCCAGTCGGGCGGTTTCCAGGACGGCTTGCGCAGGCCGTGATACCACGCCCCCGTCTCGGTCAGGAGACCGCCCGCCACCGCCACGACCACGCCTGCCAGCGCAGCCCCGCCGAGCGGCCACCAGAAGCCGGACTGTTCCATCATGTCGGGCGTGCGATGCCCAGAAGATGCGCCATGTCCTTCACGAAGATGCGCAGATGCGCCATCGGGCTTTTCCGCTCGAGCTGCTTGTTCGTGTAGGACTCCCACGTGAGCCGCTGGACATCCTTGTCCTCGCACATCTTCACGAAGCTCTCCCGGCGCTTGTCGTTGCGGTACCAGAAATACTGCATGATGCCGAGAACGAAGAACACGCGGCCATGCTCCTTCATGAACCGCTTGCGGGCGGTGGCGAGCTGTCGCGCATCGCCCGTCTTCAGGAAGGCCATGGCGGCATCGGCGGCCAGCCTGCCGCCGAGCATGGCATAGTAGATACCCTCGCCCGAGGCCGGCGCAACCACGCCCGCGGCATCGCCCGCGAGCACGACATCGCGGCCATTGTCCCAGCGCTTCAGGGGCTTCAGCGGGATGGGCGCGCCTTCGCGGCGGATGGTTTCGCCATCGAGACCGGCCGCGCGCCGCAGCTCCGCCACCGACCCCTTCAGTGAAAAACCCTTGTTGGCGCTGCCGGTGCCGACGCTGGTCGTGTCGCCATGCGGGAACACCCAGGCATAGAAATCAGGCGACAGCGTGCCGCGGTAATGGACATCGCAGCGATCCGGCCCGAAGTCCTCGGAGGGCCTTTGCGGCGAGCGGATGATTTCATGATAGGCAAAGACATAGGGCATGCGTTCCGCGCCGCGCACCGTGTCACGCGCCAGCTTGGAAATCGCCCCGTCGGCAGCGATCACGCAGCGCGCACGCAGGCTGGCGGGATTGCCATCCTTGGTCTTGTAGCTGAGCACCGCCATGCCATAGCCATCGCGTGCGAAGCTTTCATACGTACCATTGATGCGCTCGGCGCCAGCACTTGCCGCCCGGTTGCGCAGCCATTCGTCGAAATGCTCGCGGTCGACCATGCCGACATAAGAATTGGGAATCGGCATGTCGACCTTGCGGCCTGACGGCGACAGGATGCGCGCCGAGAACACGCGCGCCACCAGCATGTCTGCCGGAATGTCGAAGTCCCGAACGCAGCGCGGCGGAATGGCGCCACCACAGGGTTTGATACGACCGGCACGGTCGATCAGCGCCACTCGCAGGCCAGCGCGTGCCGCGTCATGTGCTGCCGTCGCACCGGCGGGTCCGCCTCCCACCACAACGAGATCGTAGGTGACAGTGTCGTCCATGACATCAGCCTCCGCTTGCCTGTTGCCGCGCCGCCAGAACGAGCGGGTTGGCTGTTTTCCCATAAACTGGCCCCCGCCCGGCGAGCACGGCCGCCGCCAGGAACAGAAGGGCTTCGATTGCGAATACACCGGCATAGGCGAGGGCCGGCGAACCGGTTATCAGCCGTACTGCATCGGCCAGAACTGTGCCGGCAAAGCCGCCGATCCCGAAGGCAATCGCCTGCGATGCGCCAAACAGGCCCATGCGCACGCCCTCGCGCGTTTCGCCCGATCCCGCCATGCTGAACATCGAGCCAATGGCGGCCACCGCGAACATGCCATTGCAGAACCCGAGTGCAAAGACCGATGGCGTGAGCGGCCAGACCGGCGCAGCCTGAGCCGCTACCACAAGCCCTGCAAGTGCGAGCGCCGACCCGAAACAGCCCAGCACCGTCCAGCCGCGCAGCGACAGCCATGAAGGCCAGCGCGCCGAGACGGCGCCCACCAGCACCATGCCGAGCAGAACGCCCGAATTCTGGATGCCCGAGAGCGAGGTGGACTGGCCCGGTGTCAGACCGAAGACCAGACCCGCAAAGGGTTCGAGGATCAAGTCCTGGGCGCTGTAGGCCAGCATCGACACGAAGATGAAAATGGCAAAGCGCCGCGCCGCCGTATCGCCCCAGACCTGCGCCACGGCGGAGCGGAAGGGCATGTCACGCTGACTGGCAGCAGGCGCCGGAGCCGTCACCGCGTTGCGCTCCACGCCCACCACGGCCACGAGCGTGAGGACGAAGGCAGCTGCACAGATGACGCCCGCAACCGTCACGAGCCGCTCGGACGAGAAGGGATCGAGAAAGTGTCCGGCCAGCGCAGCCGTCAGGATGAAGCCCACGATCATCAGGATCCAGACGATGGTGGCCGCTGCGGCGCGGCGTTCCGCCGCCACCGACTGCGCCAGAAGCACCAGCAGCGAGGTGCCTGCCGCCCCGACCCCGCCGCCGATCAGCGTGAACGAGACGACCGCCAGCGCTAGTCCGGCGGCGAATCCCTGTTCCATCACCGGCACGGCGAGCGCTGCCCCGAAACCGCCCAGCGCCAGCGCAGCCATACCCGCAATGATCCACGGCGTGCG
>Ga0129333_10006752_pt1 | contig 10852 bp, 20 predicted proteins | sample CPB6_08_DNA_FD_94474 | JGI IMG/M metagenome (GOLD analysis project Ga0129333, IMG submission 94474) | Freshwater to marine salinity gradient microbial communities from Chesapeake Bay, USA - CPBay_Sum_0.6_0.8_DNA | ecosystem: Environmental > Aquatic > Marine > Coastal | place: USA: Chesapeake...
CATCCGGCATACTGCAATAATTTGTTTGTGCCGGTTAACTGCTTGTTTTTTCGCAGCTTCAATAGCCTGCTGTTCTGACTGGTATACGCCTACGGCAGGGCACTGCTTGTCAGGCTCTTGCCACTGTTGGCTCTTCGGGCACACGATATTGAAGTAACTGTATCGCATAATCAGAAGAGATTGAGTTGTTCCTCGGTAACCGGCAAGGCATCTTTATCGCGACTGCCATATACTTCTTGCTGGCCACCAGTGCGCCGCCACACGATGCCGCCGAAGCGGCCAGCAGACTCCATCCATACGAAGTAGGTAGTATCTGGTGATTCCGACAGCTTCATCATTTTGTCAGCTTGAGCAATGGCGGTTTTCACTTCCTTGAAAAAAGAACGTACCTCACCGGTAACGGCCATCTGCGCAGGGGTAAGTTGATCCATAGCCGAAGTAGCTATTTTGGAGACGTTGTAGGTTGCCATTTTTCAATTGGTTGAGTTAGTAAATCTTGTGGCCGCAGCGAAGCGGACTACCATCGCTGTTCAGTACTTGTATTGTGCCTCGTTTGAAATCAAGAACCTTGTACACAAACCCGTTTTCGCAAATTATGATGTAATCATAATGAGAACCCTCACTGTATGGATTACCATTTTGCTCCGCAGGCTTGTTGATTTCTACCCACACATAGCCGCAAAAAATGAGCGCAATAATGCTCATAATGAAGACAACTATTGATGATCGTTCAATTCCTTTTCCCATGTTAGATCAGTTTTGCATTTTCAAGTTGAAGTTTCGACTCGGTATATACGTGAGCCTTACAGGCAATCCACTTGTAACCCGGCTCGATGTTATGCTTGTTCGCGAGCTTGCATGTTTGATTGGCCAGTTTTTTCGTGCGATATATGAGCATTTTTTTGGCCTCCTTGATAGCCCTATTATAATCAGGCTCATTTTCATTGACCTGTGCGACCAGGTATATATCGTTCGTTTCGCTATAGTTGAATTTTTCCATGATTCAAAATGTTTCAGTATCACCCTTTGCAGCTTGCACCAGTAGTTCGGCAAGGGCATACTGTTGTTTCAATTCTTGTTTGGAAGTGGCCCGCACGCTGGTGCGGCGTGCGGGCTTTTTTGGCTTCATATCAAAAGGGGAGACTGTCTTCATCGGGTAGCGCAAGTTGCTTGATCGAAGTGACATGATTGATCATTTGCCCCATGTTGTCTACATCAATGTCTCTTTGATTGGCCAACAGATCGGCACGGAGATCACCCATAATGTGGTCGATAATCAGATCGGCATAGATGGCACAGGTAGCTGGATTGTCGTGCAGGCCCGACAAGGCCCGGCACACGTGTTCGTGCATTTTGGCATAAGTTTCGGCTGGATGTCTCATCTTTTCTTTCCGTTTTGAAGTTCCAAGATAATAGCCTTGTCCACGAAGTGAATGGACAGAGTCAGCATCGCGTTGATGCTGCATAGCAGCTCTTCATCGAGCTCTTCGGTGACCAGCAGGTGAGCAGCACCATTCATGAGGTATTTGGCGTGGTGGAGGCAGTTGTCCATGTCGTCATGAAACATGGCAATGCGGGAGTTGATCTCGGTCAACTCAGGCGATACATTTTGTTTAGTTAGCATAAACAAAAAAAAATCGGCGCGTCACGAAGGGCTAACCCAGACTCACCCGCAAAGGATGGAATGGCAATCGTGCGCGCCTTATCTTAAAATCTTGTGGAAAAAGGAAGACGCAGGGAATCTGAGTTAGCGTGACAAAGATATACACACTTACACATTTCTACCAAATATATGCCCGGTTTTTTTCTGACCATATTGGTATCGTCAGCAATATGGTATAGACGCATCCATGTGCGGATGGTCACAAAAAAGGCCCTGCACATTTGCAGAGCCTGTAATATAGCCAAATACAAAAACGCCTGAAAAAAAAAGGGCGGCAACTTTCATCGCCACCCTGAAACCACTTTGTATGGAACTCTCTCTGTCTGTTAACTTTCACAGAGGGCTATTGATTTCCCTCTGTGGAAATTAATAGCCAGATACCATTACGTTGAACTTGTAAGTAGTATTGGCCGTAAGGGCTGTACCACCAGCACGAATAAGAAATCTGCTTTTATTGCTTTCATCACCCTCAAAGAATACCTTGGCAATTTCAGGCGCAGCAGCCTGATTGCCTGCGCATGCAACAGGAATAACAGCATTTGGATAGGTATTCGGTAGCGTAATAGTAGCTAATGTGCCAGTCGAAGTAAGTGAAGCAGAACCAGTAGTAAGTGTAACGACGAGATTACTGCCTGTACCAACTAAACTGACTGTAGCTGCAGTACCTGCAGCGGCTCCAACAACAGCAGTAGATAATTCAGGGTAGAAAAATTCATTCCTTGCACCATCGAGATACTGTTGCGCACGCAGATATGCCAGCTTATTGCTCACACCTGATACGCCAAGTACCAGCGAATCGAGCGGGCCCTGAAAGAGTATCTTCTTACTGAGTTCATTCACGGCTTTCACGCTGTTATCAGAAGTCTTGTAAATGTAGTTTACCTCCTTGCGCGGCAGGAAGAACGTATTGCCATTGGTGTCAGTAGCTCTCCAGTACCAGCGAGAGAGGGCGGTGCGCTTGGCTGCCCAGGTAGTGGATCCGGTAACCGTAACGGCAGTCGTGTCACCTGAAAACAACTGGGTATTGGCCGCTGCATCGAACAGCTTCACGATACCGTTATTGTAGGTGAGGTAGCACTTGTCGAGATCATAGAAAGACCGGGTGACAGAGTTGGAGCCAATCAGCTCCACGCTGGTGTTTGTGATGCTGATAGTCTGCGCATCGGCTGTCGCGAATACCGAGGCAAGGAGCAGCAGGGTGAATAAGAAATGCTTCATTGCAATGAGTTTTTTTTGAAACGTGTTTTGATGATCGGGGCAAAAATGCGGCTGTGACATAGCGCAGGAAAGGACGCTATGAGGTAAGCGCCTTTACCGCCCAGTGTAAGGAGCTTTCGAGCTCCGTCTGTGCGATAGATGCTTCTCTTGGGTTTTTCGACTTGAACTGCTCGATTTCATCGATGAGTTGAGCGTACAAAATCTTGATCTCAATAACATCTGTGTTATCTTTCGGATCAATTCTGGCGGCTTTATAGCCTCTTGAAAGTTCACTCATGGTGTGTTATTTACGGGTACAAAAAATCAGAATCAATTTGGAATAAAGTATTTGCATCTTCGAAAATCTTTTACCTTTTCAAATAAAATACTTTTTAATTCATACCATTTATCTTTATTCCTATGCCATCTTTTGCAATTATTACGAATTGGGCATTTCTCCATCCCTTTTTTGAAATTATATCTTTGTCCATTACAGTACAATTCATTATCAGATATATTATCAATGCTTGAATCTTTCATGATGATGTTTTTTTAGAAGTGTTACGGGTACAAAAAATCAGAATTAACCCTGATGGTATAATCCATGAAGTCCTGAAAATCCGCTTCATCGGATTGCAGCCTGCGAACAGCTTCATCAGTAATCTTTCCATCTCGCTGCTCTATGCGTAGTAAGCGCACATCGCGGGGATAGTCCAGGTAAATGATCATTGGTCTGAAATATTCAACTCCTATCAATGTTTTATACGCAGAGAATCTTTTAGAATCTTGATACTGCTCAATCATTGCAGGTGGTAAGACCACAAAGTCACTATTCATGACATCTTTCAGAAACAACATATACCTCCATTGAGCATACCTTTTATCTGCTATTTTAATATCCCAGCAAATTAATTCGGTTTCACTATGGATATACTCTTCTTCATTGTGATGCTCACGCGTTGGCCCCACTACATGCAGCTGTGCCTGTATCAACCCTTGCGCTCGCAGCTTCGACGCCATCGTGCTCTTGCCGGATCCAGATGGCCCGGTAATAATAATCTTGATCATATTGTCAGCCTGGTAATGGGCTCCCCCATGATTGAGAGAGCTGGTTATAGACTACGAACACCCCATAATCCAGCGCATCGCTGAGGTCAGTGGCCAGTTCGCGTTTCTTGTTGTCTACTCGTTCGCCGCTTTTATCTTTCTTCAGATCGCCCCGGTCGCCTTTCTTCACCTTCGCTCTGGACATGGATATGAACAGCTCTTTAGCGTTCTGAATGTTCATCCTGAATTTCGGCAATCGCGGGTTCTTCTCTTCCAGTATGCGCTCCCATAGCAGGAACTTTTCTGTATGCCTCGGGTTGGTGCCCGACATCGTATAGGTCGCTACGTGCCAGCCCAGCCGCACGAATTGCTCTTGCGCCTGTCGGCCCCGATTGATCTTGCTGTTGCCTGTATTCGCATTGCCTGACGCATCGTGGTAGAACTCTATGCGTGTATTGCCCGGCTGGTGATACTGGTAGTACTGATGAAACTTGTCTATCACATCATCCTGCGTATGGCCATCGGAGCCCTTCACCCAGAAGTTTTTCAGTACCCGCAACTCGGTTGGCAGGCGCTGACAAACCACCAGTGAATTGATCGCCGCACCGAAGTCCATGCACACCATGAGCGGGTGATTGGGTATCAGGTCGTCATCGCCCCGACAGTCGGGCTTGATGCCAATGGCATCCGGACTGTAGTGGCTGTAGTTGAAGTTGGTATAGGTGTGCCGCTCTTTGTCCAGCAGTGCATAGAAACCTCCCTTGAACAACTGCGGCCTGATATTCAGATACTCCGCATTGAATGTTTCCTGATCGCTGGACTCCGCCCTGGCTACCTCCAGATAATCCGGCTTGAGTATGCCCAACTTTATATTTTCGACACAATTTGCCCGCAGGAATCGGTGTTTGTCGGGCATATCCAGCGCAATGGCTTCGCGCTCAATGAACCACGCACCAATGTCTGTGAGGGGCGTGCTGCTTTCCATGATGCGGAAGTCGAAATAACGCTTGTCGCCGAGTGCCCGCATATTGCTACCACGTATGGATGGCCCTGACTCTTCGTCGAGCTTTCGCTTGTTCAGCATGACCGCTTCAGATACAATACGACCATCGGTTGACAGGCCGCGACCCGATCCGGGTATATCCTGCGACAGCAGTTGAATGCCGAATCCATTCCAGAAGATAATGAAATTGTCGTATCGGGCAGGTGCCTTGTACGGCTCCGGCCAGTTCCATGATTTGGGTGGTCGGCGGCCAATGAAGTAATGCAGGTCTTTATAGATACCCTGCATTTCCAGTCCATGAATGAATGATGGTATGATCTCGGTTAAGAACTTCATGTAGGTTGGCACCTCCCACTGGAACACCCCTCTGGGCAGATCATGTGCAATACGGCGGGCGAATGCTGCCAGCAGCGTTGTTTTGCCTGTTCCCCTCCCCCACTCCAGATCAATGTTTTTGACCTTCGGAAAGTTATCTGCCAGAAACAGGGTGGTCAGTTGACTCAGGTTGTACTGAATACGCTTGATATTGGCAGACTGCACCTGCGACATGAGTCGCTGGTAGTCGCTGTTTTCGCGCTCATGGAGACGCTGAATTTCTGCCTTTATCAATTGGTCAGTAGTCATCGAAGCCCCTTTGATTTCTCGTCAATCCACTTTTCCATACCCATCACCACCCAGTTGCAGAAATTGCACAGGATATAAAGCATGACACCAATCGCAAGGCAGTACAATAACTTGTTCATCAGGCAGGCACAAATTTCCCATACACTTTCTTGCTCGCCAGATCAAGCAGAAGCTGTGCCTGCTCAAAGGATGCAGCCAGTATTTTTGGACCGTCATACGTGATCTCTCTGCGTTCCAACGGGCTGTATATGCTGATGCGTGTGGTGTAATATTGGGGCTTTTCGCCCTCCGGAATTACCTGACTGGCGTACACGCCTGCCTTGTATTCCTGATATTCATCGCCATCAATGACGTTGTTGCTTTCGGGTATTGTGTACTCTGCTTGCATGGTATGTTTAGTTTTCTTCTGAATCTGTTTCAGGGTCAGGTTCTTCATCGGTGTCGGGCACCTGTTCGTAATCGGTGTAATCCTGATCCGCAGCGAGGCCCTCGAATATCTGGGAGAAATCGGTGACTCCCCCACCCTTCGCAAGTACACTGAGCAGCATACTTCTGATTTGCGGGTCAAGCACCTCAGCGAATACCTTTTCGCTCTGGATCCGCTCAATATCGAATTTCTCAATCTCTTCCTTTTCAATACCCGAAGCCTTGATGTACACTGCTATTGCTTTGGCCGCTGCGTCTGGGTCTTCGCGCACCATTGCGAGCTTGTACGCATCCATGGCCATACGCTCGGCAGTTTGGCGCTTGAGCGATTTTGGCAGCTCTTCCACGCTGTCGTAGATAGAGCGCATATTGCGGATAACCCGAGAGGCAGTATCAATAGCAATATTGAATTCAGTCATGAGCAATTCGCGTACCTCGTTGTACTGGTACATTTGATGGAACTTCTCCTTCGCGAACTCCATGCGCGAGACCATACCGCGCTCTTCCTCGTTAAGGTCGAACTCGTCGGGGTCATTCATCCAGCGACGAATAACATCGAGGGCCTTCATACCCTTCAGCGCTTGCCGGTTGGTGTATTTCCGGCGCTGTTCTGGCGACATCGCCATTGCTTTTCTGGCAGACAGGTAGGGCATCAGATGAGCTTGTTGGAACGGAAACCGTGGCGTTGCTCGAACAGTATGCGTTCGGCATTGAGTGTAATGCGCAGCGCTGCTATCTGCGCAACATCGGGCAACTTGTTTTTGTGGGAACTCAGCAGGGCCGAGTGGCCATGCACATGCTTGTAAGCCGCATTGTACTTGATGAGAACTCGCTTTGCTTTCGAGTATGATATGAACAGTTCATGCTGCAATCCCTGCATAATCTGTCGGTAGTTATGCCCTGCGAGGCGGGCCTTTTCTATCTGCTCCATGACAGGCAGATAATCCTCCGGCATATCCTTGAGCACTGGATTACCATGCATCCATTTAGCTTGCGTTGATGTTGTCATATTCGGCTTGTTTTAATTCCAGCATTTTCTCCAGGTCTGCTTTCCGTTTCCCCCGGGCTGTCTGGAGTTCCTTCTTGATCTGTGAAATGCGCACGCGGATAGATTGCCTGATGCGCATTGTTTTCTTGTCGAACTCGTCACGCGTCATACCTTCCTCTTCCCGGATTCGATTGTACTCCGCATCCAGCGCTGGAAGTATGCGATCCATAATTTCCCGGGCGAATTGCCCGCGCATCAGATCATCTGTTATAATCGTCAGCATGGTATGGAATCGGCTGTGCTCCTTGTGCAGTTTCTTGGCCAGCTCACTGGTCAGGTGAGTTGAAAGTGCCTCTTCTGCAGGTTCTACTTCCTTTTTTTTTGGGCAGGTGGTGCCGGTATTGAGTGTGTTTTGGGTTTGCTTTCCGGCTTCTGCTCAGATGAATCAGGTTCAGCAGGCGTATTGGCTGGAGCCGGATCCAGTTTACTCAGTGCATACTGTAGCTTGCCAATCAAATAGGCATCCGGCGACTCACGGCGCAATCGGTTGATGATGTGTGGTGTCAGCGTTTTGCTTCCGGCATCGGCGAGTATAGCCAGTCCGAGTTCAATATCTCTGCCGGATTCTTCCCAGCGTTCGAGTGGTGTTAATATTGTTGTTTCCATAGTGCGAAAGTGAGAGATTATACAGGCTTTTTAAAGGACAGAGGCCACGCGATAACGCGCGGCCTCCGAAAACAAAACCGAAATTGACAACTATTCGCCGCTGGCGGGGGCCTTTGGCTCCTTCGGTTTTGCAGGCTCCTTGGTCACAACCCGCTCAAGGATAGTGCACCCGCGCTGCACCAGCAGTTCGGCGTGCGACTCCGATAGCGTTGTAAGGTTCACTTTGTACAGCCCTTGTGCCGGGAAGTCGAACACTGGCCCACCCTTCACAGGCTGGGTGAGTCGGTACTTGCCTGACAGGGCATCTGGCAGCTTCAGGCTCATTATACGTTCGGCGTTGTGTCAATGGTACCCAGATAGACCATTGGTCTCGCTGTGTACGCCTCGACAGTTACTACGAGCGTGCGATCACCTTCAGGACCGTCACCCGTGCCACCTTCGACGGTGGTCACGAATGCCGCTTCATCCTTGTGGCCGATAACGTGTACCACCCCCACCTTGTCGGTGACCAGGAACGCAGCCGGGATATTCAGCATGCGGGTAGCGAATTCAAGCTGTTCAGCGTTCAGGCCCTGCAGCGTGAACGTGAATGTTTCCTTGAAGGTCTTGCTACCCTTGCCGCCCACGCCAGACAGCGCATAGCTGCCCGTGTCAACGAGGATGGGGAACGAACGGAAATAACCTTTGCCTACGCCAGCACCGGTGAAGTCGTAGTTGCCAGATGTTTTCACATAGTCGCCTTCGGAAGTGCCGGTACTCCAGCCTGGTTCAGCCGTGATTTCACTCACCGGCACGATGTAGGCAGTGGTCTTGATGCCCGGCGCGTTGGCGGCGCACGGCACTGCCGTCAGATTTGCAATTACACACATATTGTTGTAGTGTTTTTCGGTGAATGAAATGGTTATACCTGGTTGTTCACGTACACTTCCTGTGGGTACTCGAAGCCATAGCCACGGTAGATGGTGGCGTACATCTGGAGCACACGCGGGGCGGTGTCGAAGATCATGTTCGGGTAGGAGCTGTAACCGGCACGATCTACCCAGATCATGTTGTCGCGGCCATTGGCGAGGAATATCATGCGCTGACTGCCTGCCATGGTAGCCACTGGAATCAGCTGTATATTGTAGCCATCCACCAGCACAGGGCGCAGGGCACCGGCTTCGGGGTTGTACAGGTTCGGGATGCTGGAGAACTCGCCGCGATAGTCGCGCATGTAGTAGCGCACCAGCAGCGGGCTGCAAAGAATTTTGCCGCCTTTGGCCGTGATTTCTTCAGGAATTGAATCAAGGAATCCCTCTACCTGATCGCGCATGTTGGACGCAGACAGCACACCGGAGTTGTACACGTTGGCTGCAGGAATTTTGCCAGATGTGATGTAATCTGCAATGACCTTTTTGAATCCGTCCACGGAGTCAATAGCATCGCCGGGCGTGCCGGGTGTAGGCGCTGCATACGAACCCTGCCATGCGATGCGGTTCAGGTCGTTATTGAAGTTCGGAATGATCTCGTTTTCCAGCACAAACTGCGCGTAGGTGAATGTGCGCGGGTCGCGGCCAGCCTCGAAGCGCTGGTTTTGCCAGGCATAGTACCACTTCTCCAGTTGTTCTTCGGTGATAGTCAGGTCGAGCTTGATCGGGCGGACACGGATGGAAGTCTCATCATGCACCAGTGTACCCTTCGGTGTGAACTGGCCCTGATAAGGCTGCAACACTTCGTCCGAAGTCATATTCTCCGTCACGTAGTATTCGCCGGTGCTGGTGCGCTGCATCAGGAGGCGCTCCATCTCGAGACCCAGACGGGTTTTAGTCGCGATCTCAGTAGCGAACTGGCGGCTGTGGGTATTCAGAAACTCCGCAGCTGCTGCAATAGTAATAGTCATTGTTGAGCGTGTGTAAGGTGAGTGAATGGGGTTACTTCGTCACGCGAATCTTCGCGTAGCTGTCGGCTGCTTTCAGGAACTCTTCGTGCATTGCCTGATAGCGAGCATACTCGCTGTTGGCTGGCACCGGATCCGCTACTGGCATGGAAGGCTCTGACTTGGCAGCGCCCGGCTGTGCAGCCATAGCAGTGATCTGTGTCTTGAGCGCTTCGAGCTCTGCCTTCATCGCTTCAACAGTGGTGTCGGAAGCAGCAGTGACAGGGGCAGGTGCCGGCGCATCTACTTCAGCGAGTGCTGCCTTGACCTGCTCGATATCCAGCTCTTTGCCAAGGCTGGCTTTGAATTCATTGAACGTCATGTCGTGAGTTTTAACAGGTTTGGAATTTTCAACTGCCTTCATACCATTTGTCCAGGCTGCCCTGATTTTCTGCAAGAAATTGGCAGGGCGCTGCGCCGAGGCTTTGGCGCGGATGTGCTTGACCACATCGTTATAGTTCATAGCCTTGAGTTCCTCCTCTTCGGGGAGCTCATAGGGCAGTTGAGTCGGTAACATTTGCTCTTCTTCGGTCACGAATCCGGCTTCTTTGGCTTCAGATGCTGTGAGCCAGTTATCCTTGTAATTGAAGTAAAGCTGCATGATTTCTTCGGAAGGGCGGCCAATGCTGGCACTGATGCCTTCACATAGAGCCTTGTCCACCTTGTCAAGGGCATCGGCTGTTTCGCGCATATCCTTGGCATTTCCAAACGCCATGGAACTTCCATTATGCAGCATGAGCATGCATCCGGGCGACATGTGGCGGTTCGGAGCAGCAAGGAAAATAGCAGCCGCCATGCTGAGCGCCATGCCATCTACGTAGGTATGCACCTCGCACTGTGCGTTCTGGACGGCAGTGACGATGGCCGCTCCATCCTTGACTGATCCGCCATACGAATTGATGCGCAGGTTGATGCGCTTGCACTTCGCCTGGAGCCGGTTGAACTCGTTCACAAAGTCGAGATCTTTTATGCCGGTATCTTTCCATTCACCATCGTCGTAGGTGTATTCCTCTCCGATGAAACCATACAGGAGGATAGTGGCCTCATCGCCCAGTGGCGTTTCGGCAGTCATGATATCGTAGAACTTTTTGGGCTTCATGTCAAAAAACAGGTATGAAGTAAGGTGATTTGTAAAGTGTTGCGCCGGAAAACTGGCACCGGTGGCCGCGCTGATCTTCGCCGTCTGCGCCTGATTCGTAGGAGCTGGAGAAGCGCAGTGGTTGAGAAATAGTACCAAGCAGCCAGGTACTGGTTCCTTTCGTCATTTTCAGAATGAACCGGTAATCCTTCATCGCTTGCAGCTCGCGCCTGATAGCTGCGGAG
>Ga0129333_10006753_pt1 | contig 10851 bp, 14 predicted proteins | sample CPB6_08_DNA_FD_94474 | JGI IMG/M metagenome (GOLD analysis project Ga0129333, IMG submission 94474) | Freshwater to marine salinity gradient microbial communities from Chesapeake Bay, USA - CPBay_Sum_0.6_0.8_DNA | ecosystem: Environmental > Aquatic > Marine > Coastal | place: USA: Chesapeake...
AGCAGGACAGCGATAGGGACGAAATCGTACTCCTTCATCCTTTTTGATGCCCTCTATACACTCTTTTGATACATTCACTTCTTGCCCCACTGACGAGAACCAAACCAGAAAGCAATGATTCCTGACAGCAAAGCCATTTCATCTTCAGAGAAGATAACATCCGTAGCTGCGATAAACTGCTCTACAGACATACTGCCGAGGCCACCCTGTAATAGGAAGTAGGTAAGCCCCATATTGATTAAGACCAACTCTAGCACAAAGATAAAGGTCACTGTTGGCCTGACAATGCCATTGAGATTAACAACCCACGATGACGCACGAGCCATAATAGCCTTGTCGTGCTCCAGAGCAGCCCCCTGGCGGTCTGCATCGGTCTGGAGGGCAATCTGGTCTGTCCTGATCTCTTCGACCTTCTGCTGGGCTATGTAGCCCCTCTCAGCCAGTGCCAGTTCACGCTCAGTCTGCATCTGTGCTAACTTAAGTTCCTGTGCCTTATCTGCCTTATCTTGGAAGAAGTTTAGAATCTGTGGCAGTCCAGAGGCAAAAAAGCCAATAGCGGAGGAGATTAGGGATAGCATAGGGTTCCTTAAGGTTTATAACCGACTACATAGGCAAAACTAACAATCAACAAAGCAGCACTAAAGCAGTACCACTTGAGCATTGCCAGCTTGTGTAAGTCTCTGCCGTACTCGTCAGTCAGGTTCTTATTATCTTTTAGTATGCGCTCTTTTATGACCTCTATCTCAGCCCAAGCAGCAGGGCCGTGCTTCTCGATGATGTCTCTTTTGAGTTCTTCTTCTATCTTCTTAATTTCGTATAGCCCTCGCCATTCTTCAACGGCAGAAAAGACAGAAGTGTCTTTAGGCCTGTGTAACTGCTTCTTGCGAAAAGCGGCTCTGGCCTGCACATCAGCCTTGCCAAGGTCTTGGATGTCTTTAGTAACTGACTCCAGTTCCTTACCAACAGCCAAAGCCTCTTTGATGCCAGCGACCGCAGCCTTGGCAACTTGAGTGACTGGTTCGCTCATAGTTACTCCAGCGGTGGGTTTAATGCCGTTGACAGTAATCCACGATAAGCAAGGTTCTCTGGTAGCGGTCCTGTTTGACCTGATGCAATCCGATTAGCAGCCATCTGTGCAGCCCGTCTACGCAACACACTTTGTGTATAGTCAGCGGCTAATCCAGTGCCAGCAACACCGGCGGCTAAAGCAGGGCTTTGTGAGAAAGTATAAGCACCGCCAGCAGCAGCTAATTTAGACCGTAGTGGACTAAACTGTGCAGCAAAGGTTAGAATAGGATCTAAAGGACCACCTTCAGCAACAGAACGAATGATGTTTTTCTCTTGCTGATTAAAGACTTTCATCTTTTCTTTGTTAGCGGCTAGGTTGATAAAGCCACGCCGAATCAGTTCACTCTCTGATGCTTTAGGGTCTAGATTCTTAGCTTCTGCCACATTAAGAGCATCATCAAGAATCTGAGCACGACTAGCGTTACGCCAATCCTTTCTAGCACTTACGATTGTACGGACAGCCTCATCGATACCGCCTTTACCGGCTATGATGTCTTTTGTGGTTAGGTTCGATATGAAGTCGTCTGCCCTGGTAACAGCAACACCACCTAGCCTACGAATGTCTGGATCTGAGTTAGTTTTTAACTGATTTAAAGTTCCTCTAACTTTCTCCAATGTAGAGAAAGACATCTGAGGATTCTGATCAATAATAGATTCAATCTTTGCTAAAGTAGCATTAATATAATCCGACTGAGCTGTTCCAGGAATCATGTTAGCATCGTCTAGGTCAGAACGCACATCACCAAGCATCTTCTTAACACTTGAGTCTCTTAGATTGATGCCAGCATTTTCTACCTGTGTATATGCCCTAGATGCTCTCTCACGCACCTGTGCTGCTGTCTGCAACGGAATCTGTCTCTGCTCAATAGCTGAGATAGTCTTACCTGCGCCTGAAGCCGTTAAGGCACCAACACCAACAGCAGCCAAAGTAGCGGCTAAGTCACTACCTGTGTAACCTTTCACAGCCTCTGCTGTGGGCTGTGCAGCAAGACCAGCAGCACCAGCAGCAGGAATCTGTCTTTTAAGATCAGCAGCCAATGCAGGCACATTAGGCAACATTCTAGCGGCAGCACCAGTACCAGCCATTGCCTCTGTAGCAGACCCAACAGCCCTTTCTAGCCCTGTCTCTGGCTCTGGTAAGCCTAATGCAGATAACCCTTTAGCCTGCTCTGCATACACAGAAGGTAATCTGCTTTCAGAACCTAAGGCCTGTGCTGCTAGATTATAAGCACCTCTTCCTGCCTCTAACACAGCAGCCGCAGGGGCAGTAAAGGCTTGATAACCTGCACGAGCAGTTAGCCCTAGCTGACGACCCGCCTCTTGTGCTAGACTACGTTGCTGTGGAGCAGGCTGTGCAGCTGGGGTCTTAGAAACACCAAGATAAGACTGAATCTTAGCAATTGCTTCTTCATTGCTTATACCGCTAGGCAATTCGTAATACTTGCCTTCGTATTCATAAACAGGCATAACTGCTCCTATTTCAGTTTGATTGGATTCTCTTTAGTACCTGCGCCTGATGGTGCAATGATGCTAGGAGGCATATAGTTCTGACTAAAATCAAAGTCGTTAAGGTTATTGTTCTTGTTAGCATATTCATTCATACGCTGGTACAAGTTAATCTTACCGTTTTGGATTTCTTTAAGTTTCCTAATAATCTCAAGTCGTGCTGTTGGGCTGTTCTTGAGTTGTGGAATACGAGCCTCAATAAACTCACGGTCTGTGTTAGAAATCTGAGCACCGAGTTTGCCACCAAGTTCCTGCATAACAAGGTCTTTAGCACCTTTGTCATAGCGTTCAGCATCAGCAAGATTACGGGCATCAGCGGCACTAAGAAGACCAATAGAGTTAAGGAAGTTAGATGCACCAAGAGCCGTCATTGCTAACGGTCCTGTATACAGTCTGTTATCCTTAGCAAGTTTTTCTAGTTCATCTAGAGTATTAAGAGATGCTCTTGCCGTAGAAGCAGACAGGGCTGCTGCATCCAATGCCTTAGCCTGTAATTGACCACGCTCAGCGGCAAACTTAGTCTCTTGACCAAGGTTAACGGTCTGGCCTGGGCTTGCTAGTTTGAGCACTTCACGAGCATTGGCTAAGACACGCTGTTCTTGAGGATTCAAGTCTGTACGGCCTGCTAACTGCAACACAACATTCCTTGCCTGATCTAGTGTGCTTGCCTGCTTATCTTTGTTAGCGGCGGCTAAATTCTTGGCAATTGTAGATTTAATTACTTCTTGTTGCTGTGTAAGTTTCTCTGATACTAGCCTTGCCTTAGTAGCCTTATCAGTCATGCCTGCCTGTGCATAAGAATCAGCAAGATAGTTTAGATAACCGTCTAAGCCTTCAGTTTTAAGAATATCAGCACCGCCAGCACGGATCTGCTCTGACAACTTATCCTGCATATCCTGTGTGCTTTCCATGCCCATCAGACCACGAACACCTTTACCTACAGCACCTAGAGAACGTCCTAAGTCCTGTGCAGCCTGTACACCAGAAAATACAACACCTCTTCCCGGCTCTAAACCAGCGATACCTGCGGCTAACTTATCCCGCTGTGCTTGGTACAGTGCCAGATCCTGTTGTGGAGACCTTGGTAAAATATCCGCAAACAAACTTGCAGTGATGTCCTCTTGTGCCATTTTATCTCCTTAACCGTATATTCCAGGTGCTAAGAAATTAACACCCATGTTTGCTTCATAAACCGAAGGCGTGTATGTGGAACCAAATAAACCATTAACAGCATTGCCTAAAGTGCTAGCACCACTAAGCAAGTTACCAGCACCAGTCAATGCACCGCCTACGCTGGTGCCTAAACTGCCGATGTTCTGGTTAACTGCCTGAGCAATCTGCTGTCTACGAGCAGCATCGATGTCAGCAGCACCAAGGTTCAACTGAGTCTGTAGACCAAGTCCACGCAACCCTGCCTCTGCCTGTCTACCAGCACCAGTCAAGGCCAACTGCTGTAATCCAAGTCCTTGCTGACCTGCCAATTGTAACTGCTGTAGGGTCTGTTGGTCAACTTGTAACCCTTGTGTTTGTAGGGCCTGTGCTATCGCCTGCTGACGTGCAGCCTCTTGTGTACCGAATTGCTGTGCAGCCAGTGCATTCTGAGCCTGCTGAGTAGCCTGTGCAGACAACAGTGACTCCATGTACGGATTAACTGTGCCTACACCGCCACCCATAGTTGGAAGGTTTTGACCAATACCAAGTAATCCACGAGCACCTAAGCGGGACAGCAATGCTTCCTGTTCACGCTGTCTAGCAGGCCCTTGGAGACCCTCTAATTGACCAAAGAGGGTCTGGCTAGCCTGAGCAGGATTGATCGCCCCTAAAGCCGTTCCTGCAAGTCCTAGAGCCTGTTGCTGAAGGGCTGCATAAGGACCAGCTGCGGTGGTAGTTGCACCTGTTGGCGACACTGTGCTGGTACCAAGGCCAGAAGTGACTGTGTAGGGCGTAAAGGGCACATTAGCGGCTGCACCGATAGTGGCTGCCTGCTGTGCTGCCTGAGAGCCTAAGTTACGCAAAGCTGCGGCATTGGCTTCAGCGGCATTATTAGACACAACTGCCTGAGCAGCAGAGCCTAATAATTGACCGACTTCGCTAGAAGTAAACTGCCTTACCAACTGCCCTGCTTGGTTAAATGCTCGGCCTAGACTGTCGATTGATAGTCCATTAGAGGTAGTACCTAAAATGTCAGCACCAAAGGTCGGAGAAACCACCCCTCCAGCGCCCAATGTCCCGCCTCCAGCGGCTTGCGTAAGCAGGCCTTGACCCCCTCCCATACCTGCCAAGTTAGGGGCTAGAGGAGCCGTTAAACCAAGCCCAGCACCTGTTAATGCTTCACCAGCACCAAGCAAGCCTTCCATGCCACCAACAGTCTCTAGTGTTCCAAGACCGGCAGTGCTCAGTCCAGTACCTAAGCCTGTACCGGCAGTGGTGCCAGCAACGGTGCCAGTAGTAGGGGCAGTTAATCCAAGACCACCACCACCAGCAGTAAGTCCAGTACCGCCAGCAGCACCACCAGCAGCACCAGTAACTTCAGCGGCAATCGGTGTCTCTAACAGTCCACCACCGGCTACAGGGATACCAGCAGAGACAGCACCGCCTGTGGCGGCAGCAGCGGCAGCAGCAGCAGCGGCTTCACTAACACCAGTAGCGGCAATTGTAGATGCAATCTGTGCCTGTGATAGCCCCTGAGCAGCCAACTGTGCAGCATCAGCGGCAACAAAAGCAGCCTCAGAGGCAGTGACTACTTCGGCGGCAGTAGCGGCTGATCCGAAGTCTACAGGGATGCCTGTTGTAGCAACTACGGTAGCGGCAACTACTGTGCCCCAGCCACCAGGAATCTCTTCATTAATAAAATCATCAATGTCTGAGCCAACGTCAGAGATAGGATCAATGATTTCGTCTTGAACAAAATCGCCGACATCTTCAAAAGCGTCACCGACTGTGTCAACTACTGATTCGACTGCTCCACCCATTATTTTCTCCTATACCAGATTTGGTATGTGTTACCATCTTTACCTACGATGTCCTTCATAAACCCAAAACCAAAATGTTTCATAAACTTAATCTTTGGAGTGTTAGTCTTTGGGTTATACAGTGCAAACAGGCTTGTATTAAGCATATCTGTAAAGTTAAACCAATCCTTCTCCATCTGAGCCTTAACAGTCCTATTCCACTTCCTGACTGTTATGTGAAACCAAAGCCTGTTATTAAATCTTTCTAACCAAGCCTCGTATTCTTTTCTTCTACAAATTGGTACTTTTGTTGATTCACTCATTAAATAGTCCTGCCAAAGACAGCATAAACATCTATCTTTTGCAGAGACACATTAGCGCCATTGACCAAGGTTTCAATACCAATCTGAACTGTGTTACCACTACCACTTAGTTGCTGTCGGATTTGCTCAAAAGGCACATACAATGAATACTCTGCAATCCCATACTCAGCAATGCCGTATTCGCTATTACTGGTAGCGCCAGTAGTGACCTGCGTACTGTCGTATCCAGCATTATAGTCGAAAGCCCAACGAATGTCAAATGTGGTGTTATCTGAGCCTAAAACCGTCAAGACAATCTTCTTGAGCATCTTGGTCACAGACGGGCTACCAAAGTCCATGTAGGGCGTATAGTAGGTAAAGGTATAGGCAGAGCCGTTATCCTGATACCCAGTGTACTCAGCAATGCCATTGACCTTGCCGATAAAGAGCCTTCTATCATGGGTATTACAAAGGGATAAGGGAGCAATGCTGTTCCAAATCGTTGCCCTAGCCGAGTTATCCTGCAAGAAAGCCCTTAGATCAAAGCAGAAGGCCTGCCCCAAGGTAGGCAAAGTCAGCAGATAAAAGGCATCCTTCTCAAAGTAGACGCTTCTAAAGAGTTTAGCGTCTTCTTGGACCACCAAAGCCATCATCTGGTCACGGACATTACGGCTTAGGTCTTTAATCGGAGCAGACTTCTCTTGTATGGTACGACCTAGGCTACGCAGTCCGCTGTTAGACAGGAATATCAGGTCTGTGCCGATTGCCTGCACAGAGTCCCTAGCAACACAGCCAACACCCTCAATAACGTCATACAGGGCAAGGCTGCCTAGATCATTGGCGTTAGAGTAGATAACGATGTTGTTAGTCGTAAAGATAACTAGGAAATTATTGTGCTCTGCCAAGGCTATGATCTTGTCACCACCGTGGACTACCTGTTCTAGGTTAATAAATCCAGAACTGGAGCCAGCAAAGTCTGTGGTGTCCAGCAACACAGAATAATAGACAGTAAGGTTATCAGCACCGATGTCAGCAACCCAGAGCCTGCCATAGGCAGCCAAGGCACAGTTAGGCATGAATGTCGAGGCACTGTAGCCAGAAGGTACTGAGCCGATGTCAGCGATACGCTGGAACCCAAAGGATCCGGTATGGGCATGGGCGGTAGAGCCTAACTTATGGTATACCAGCGGAGGATGACTTGCCTGCACCAGATAGCCATGAGGAGACAGGGTTAATCCACTGTCATACTGAGCCTGTACAATCTGCCAGTTATTGTCTGTGATGGTATAGGTCAGATCAGCACTGTTGGTGCTGTTACGCACAGCAGCCTGAGTCAGTGTCGTAGAGCCAGTATAAATCTTGTTGTTGCCACCACTGATGAAGGTATAGGTACCGTCACCATTATCAAACTCAAATAACGCCTCTGGTGAGCTGCTGGTGCCTCCAGAGGTGGTAATGTATGACCAGCCTTTCCGAGCACCAATACGACCAGACTGGTCTATAATACCATTGTAAGCCTCTAAGGCAAACGCAGGATTAAGGTTAATACTGGAATCTTGACTGTTCAGGCCATAAAAGCCTGGAGAGGTCAGAGAAACAGATTGTAGTGGTTTATTGGGCATTATACCGAATACCAGATAGTTTCATCAGGATGACGAGCAGCCTCTAAAGCAATCGAGTCTAAAAGAGCCTGCTTTGCCACAGCGTACTGACTGCTGACATTGATACCGCCGTCTTCTCCACGCTCTTCAATGGCCTTAGCCCAGGCAAGCAACTCAATTGGTCTGCTAGGCAGGGCTGTTGTATCTGTGTCAGCGGACAACGAAGCCTCTGGCACAGCCATTACTAACTTGATAGTGAAGACACCATTAGGTATAGGAAACAGGTCAATCTTGATGTCACCACCGGCAGAGAGGCCATTAAACTGATAATAAGCAGGCACACCCTGTGCTGGGTTAGCAATAAAGTCTATGTTCTGTGTAAAGAAGCCTTTGTTACGCTGTTCTAGGTAGGCTCTATTAGTGCTATCAAAGATTTGTAGCAAGCGACCACGATCACCAGCACCAGTGACAGCATAGTTATAGGTGCTAGCTGCGGTGGTCACAGTCTTGGTTGTACGCAGTGCTTCCCAGTTCCAAGCATCCTCTACCTCACGCTTGGCATCATTGACAAGACTACCGATCAATAAAGAGTAATCATTCTGTGACACAGTAGAGACAGTCTGCTCACGCAGTCTTGTCATTACACTGTTAACAAGGGTTAAATACGAAGTAGCCATTTAGCAATCCCACTTTCTTAGTGCTAGTGCCTTACGAGTAGGTCTGCCCTTCTCATCCTTCATAGGGCCAGGAACGCCACTCATACGGGCACAGAAAGACTTCCTACGGGCAGCCTTCTTAGGCGACTTAGAGGCCTCTTTAGCGGACACTGGAGGCTTCAGGTTAGCGCCTTCCTTGTTCTTAAAGTATGCCCTGCCTTTGGCGTTTAAGCCACCTTCTGGGTTCTGATATACCTTCTTTACCATTATTTCTTCGCAGTCTTCTTAGATTCTTTAAAGGCCTTAGCCGTAGGAGCACCTTTGGAGCCAACCTTACGCATCTTCTCACCAGAGCCTTCTTTTATGCGCTTACGCTTGGCATGGATATTGGCATAGAGTCCTGGTTTCATCGTCCACGTCCTGAACGCTTACGAGCCATTCCAGCCTGCGACATTGCTATGGCGACTGCTTGCTTACGAGACTTAACAACAGGACCGCCTTTACCGCTGTGCAGAGTTCCTTCTTTGTACTCACGCATTACTTTACCAACTTTCTCTGCTTTACCTTTTTTGGTCTTCGGCTTCATCATGTTAAGACTCCTTAGTTGTGTTTAATGTCTGATAACTGAGTTTCTAATTCTACTGTTACAATACAAGATGCATTAGTTGCACCGCTTTCAATATGTACCCTAATCTCATCACCTTCTTCTAAGACTACATAGGCTTCCCCGTCTATTCTTAGAAAACTAGCGCCGGTGATAGGATAGTTGTGGGTAATATAAATCTCTGTGTTAGTGCTGGCATCATACCACCAGCAGTTAAAGTTCTTTGCCGATGCTGTGCCGTTTAGAGCATAAAGCAAATTCCATTTACCAAGCTGCCTTGGTGGCATAGTAAATACAGTAGTCTTAGTACCAGCTACTAAATTAACACCAACAGAGACTGGTCTCATTTCTTACCTAACCAACCCTGGACTGTATCGGTTTCATAGATCCGAAAGCCAGTCCAGACAATAGTGAACAACGCAGCAATAGCAGGCAATACCTGAGCTAATGTGCCAATAACGGTCACAACAGACAATGCATCTGCTGTGGTCTTTACTGCCTCATTCATATGCTCAGTTGCCACTATTACCCCCTAGGCCAGTTCTGGTTAGATACAACTCCAATAAGTGCTTCTACATCTGTGCAGGCAGCGATAGCAGCTTCAAGCCTGTCGCACTCAGCAACGATAGCGGCTCTCTTCGTAGCCACTGAAGCAGGCACATCGATGTTTCTTTCAGCCTTTCTGACAACCATCCAGTCTGTTTGGGCAAGCAACTTGCCAGCCGTATCCTTGACCTGTGCAGTCCATTGGCTCTTGAGTCCTTTGGTGACTACTTGCTCCGTAGTGTCTTCCATAGCCTCTGTTGCTGGGTTGTAGACTTGGACATACAACGGAGTGCCGTCTTCCTTGACTTCTAAGCGGTCATCAAGCAGCTTAGGATTGTCTACGCCCCAGTAAAACCGCTGGTCATACTGCTCAGGGTCTGCTACCTCTACTACGCCTAATTGCTCACGCAAGGCAGGGTCACGCAGGTGTGGGTAGCGGATACCGTTAACTGTTACTTCAGAATCTATTGAGATTGGGTTGCCATTGAGTTGAAACATTTGTTACCTCGCTAAAGAATACTTAAAGGGTGATTCGGCAAAGGCTGCGTATATGTAAGTTCCACCTGATTCATTACGGCCAACATCTGTTGTTCGTAGTTTGAAACCGTTAGACAGAAAATCAAAAGCGTTTACAGTTCCTTCTGCGTATGAGTTATCTGCTACCAATCTTAAACCACACACATTGTATGTATCACGAACCGCATCGTGGATAACCCAATTTCCTGATGCGGCACTTGTTCCAGACGCTTCTTTCACCATCAAGTAACGTGGCCTAAACCCCGTGTACACAAAAGGCCCGTCCGTAGAACCATTGCCGACATAAGACCCAAAGGCAGAATAGCCAGCCACGGGTGCGAAGCAGTAGGCTACATAGGTGTTGGTACTAGCGTTTACGTCTGCGTCAGAACCAACAGAAAATACGTTATTTGTAGGCGTTGTATTAGCCCACATTGTTCCACCAGTATCGGCGGCAGCAGTTACGTTCAGGCGTATTCGATTGGTATTTCCAAGGCTAATGTGGTAACACTCCCAATCTTTATTGGCAGAACCTCGATTTTTAACAATGTAAAAACTAGGAACTGCGCCAAGTCCATGCCCAATTGTGGCTCCGCTTGAGCCGTTACCAGTATAAGTCACAATCGAGAACCCAGCCGTGGTATTCGCTCTTACTGTGCTTGCTATCGATGGTACGTTTGCTGGTGAAGTAGCGTACTGACCAACAGAGATTGTTTGATTAGAACCGCCTGCGTTCCAGTTCCATGCGACATAGGTAGCGGCATTTGTATTAAGTTGAGCAAGCGCACCAACTGTAAATCCATCAGAACCAAACGCAGTCAAACCAGTTGTCTCGGTAGTTTCCGCTGTGACATTAGTGTTGCTCTCTAACTGTTTCTGAACACCTCTAACTGCATCGTATAGTCCGTGGTCAGTCGCACCACTTCTACCCTTAATCCACACAAAGTCTGGTTGGAATCCCACGCCCGTTTGTGCATTGCTAGAACCTGTGCCTGTATAAGTTATCGCATTAAAGTAATCATTCGCCTGTGTCGTGCTAGTCGCACCTATGGTAGGCGTAGGCAGATTCTGTGTGCAGAGTGCTTTGAAGCCAGAGGGGGC
>Ga0129333_10006754_pt1 | contig 10849 bp, 6 predicted proteins | sample CPB6_08_DNA_FD_94474 | JGI IMG/M metagenome (GOLD analysis project Ga0129333, IMG submission 94474) | Freshwater to marine salinity gradient microbial communities from Chesapeake Bay, USA - CPBay_Sum_0.6_0.8_DNA | ecosystem: Environmental > Aquatic > Marine > Coastal | place: USA: Chesapeake Bay...
CTCCATGGGGCCAATGCCCAGGCCCAATGTTGGCTGGATGGGCGATCGTTGCCTTTGTCGGCGGTGCAGTTGGGGCTACTGTGCGATCCCCAAACCTCCGGGGGATTATTGGCGGCGGTGCCCATTGCCCAGGTGCAGTCCTGTTTGCGCCATCTCCACCAGGCGGGCTATGAGTCTAGCACGGCGATCGGTTTGGTGCAGTTCCCCTTCCAAAATCAACCCAGTATTTTGGTGGTTTAGCTATTTATTGGGGGCGATCGGGGGAGTCATAGCGGGAATGATGGGGCTGGGTGGGATCCCAGGGGCCAATAACAGTCTGGCCATTTTGTTCTTGGGTGGCCAGTTGTAGGTTCAGGGTGAGAAGTTGGCGCAGGAGATCTTCTGTGGGGCTGAAGCCATAGGCTTGCAAAACCAGGCGATCGAGTTGTTGATGTAATTTGGCTAACTGGCTAGCGGGTTCCTCGAAATAGGCATTATACAGCTTGGTAATCCCCCACTGTTTTTGTTCCATTTGTTGACTTCGATATTGATGGAGTTCCAGAGCTTTTTGGCGAATATTTTTCACAAGCTTGGGACTCGGAGACTGGGGAAAAGGGAAGGTTTCAAAGCAAGTAATATGGGTGTAAGCAATTCTATCTTCCAGGGTTGATTTTTGGGCGTGCATCCAGGCGCGGTGAACCCCAGAGGTTAACACTCCCAGAATATAAAAATCCTCAGAAGCAATAACTTTCGTTTTATTACCAGATAACCAGATTGAGGGACATGGGATAAAAATTGCCCACTTAGAAACTTCTGGGACTGCAAAATAGGTTTCCAAAGAACTCAAGGTGTTTCTCATTGCAGAGGCATTTTCACCATGTTTCCACCAATTGATCCGTCGAACCTCACGGCGATTTTTACCCCGTGCTGGTTTGACATATTTTTTAACGTGTTCAAAAGGCAGTTTATAGCTACTGGCTTCCTCTAGGGACATATTCGCAAAATCAATAATCCAGCGATCGGGTAAACCATTGACCTCCTGAGCCAAATTCGCTCCCATGGAAAAAAGCTTGAGAACCTGTTGATTCTTGGGATCCAACTGTGTCCATAATTGCACCTGGGTTTCATTGACTAAAAAGCCTGTCCCCACGGGGATCACCCCTTGAAAACACAGATTTGCATTGGCATCCAAACGCACCGCATCCGTGACATCTAAAGTATCCTTGAGGGAAGAAGAAATATGGGGCACCTCCCGATCGTCTAGCACATACCGGGACGGTCTTTGAGTAGACCAATTAACAATACTGACATGAACTTTAGCTTCCCCTGGCCAAGGCTGAGATGACACAGCATTATAGATAAAACCGCCATTTTTAACCACATAATCCAGGGAAGCAAGGCGAGACTTACCCTGGCTAATGGAATTGGTGCCTACTAAACCTGCCCGACCTGTTGCCCCCAAATGATCATGGGCTAAACGAAACCAATAGGCACAAAAATCAACAGAATCCTTCACCTCTGGGAAACGGGCAAAGACCCGATCGATATATTTATCCCCCAGGTTCAAGCGTAGGTGCTTGCCTCCCAAAAATGGGGGATTTCCAATGACTGCATCTGCTGGGGGCCAAGGGGTAAACAAAGCATCTTTACAAATAATATTTTGATCCAAAGTATCCAATGGCAAAGCGGGTTCATGGAGACCCAGACGATCGATCGCCACCTTCCGCGCAATCATCAACGTGATCCGCGCCAACTCCACCGCAAAGGCATTATTATCCATGCCGAAAAACTGCATGGGAGTTACTAACCCCACCTCAACTTGCTCAGGATCAAGAGACTTGTATTCCTCTAGCTTATCCAATAAATCCTTTTCAATGTTTTTAAGTTCCTGGTAAGCAATGTACAGAAAATTTCCCGATCCACAAGCTGGGTCTAAAATCCGATAATTTTTTAAATCCACTTGAAGCTGCTCTAGGTCTTCCAGGGTATTTGCCCCTTCGATGCGCTCTTCCCAATAATGGGAAATGGTAGGCCGGACAATTTTCATAATATCCGCCTCAGCCGTGTAATGAATGCCGTGGCTGTGGCGATCGTCTTCATCGATTGCAGACTCAAAAATACTCCCGAAGATCCCAGGACGCACCATGCTCCAGTTTTGTTCTGCGGTATTTCTTAAAATCATCAACTCATTTTGAGTCAGTTCAATGGGATTAATCTGAGAAAATAACCCCCCATTAAAATAGTCCACCCCCTTAAACCGACCTGAAGGGGTTATATCTGGATAATTCATTTGGGAAAACAACCAACCCAATACATCATAGGAACTTGCGCCCTCTAAGCAATCCTGCACACAGGAGATAAATAAAGCATTGGGTAATAATCCCCGATCCTCTGCAAACATCGCCAAGACGCACTGCAAAATAAAGCGCTGGGCTATCTCAGCCGCTTCATGAGTATTAATGTAGCGCTGCCGGGTGAAACTATATTTAACTTGGCGCTCCCGTGGCAAACGCTCTCGCAACATTTGATATAATTCTCCCAACCGCCGCGCCGCTTTTTCTGTCACCTCCACCTGGTTATTGCCAAAAACTGGTTTCTGCTCAATCACTTCCATAAAACCAAAGGTGGCCACTCGATCGGGAAGTTCGATCAATTTAACTTGATCAATTGGGGTGTCAATTTGTATATCAAAATCATAAATCCAAAATTCATCAAAATTACACAGCATCACATAGCGGGGTCGATTGGGAATGGCTCGCTGCCAATAATCAAAAGCTTGGGAATAATGTTTAGATAGATCGGATCCCCGCTTTTTCATTTCAATTAAAACCCTGGGTTTCCACACCAGATCCGCAAATCCAGTTTTGCCCTTTTTACTTCCTTTTTCAATCCGTTTCTCATAAACAGCCCCTACTTCGATCGCTCCTCCATGGCCAAAAGCTTGAAAAAATCGGTCTAAAAAGATCTGGGCTTCTCCCTTTTCATCCCCTGTGAGGTGGGCTTGCACAAATTGCACAAAAGTTTGTAGTCGTTCAGCCGTGGAAACCATAGGAATGACACCAATAGGAGGATGGGGAGAAGTCATACTACCACAGTCACTTGGCCGAACTGAACCTAGATCTACTACAATGCAAAGCTGGGGTTAGCCTTTGGTATTTGGCTACCCTGGTATTTAGCTACCGTGGTATTTAACTACCGTGGTATTTGGCTACCCTGGCATCTGGCTACTGTGGCATTTGGCACCGTGGCATCTGGTGACCAGCAAGATCCCGCGCCCCTCCTCCCCGTCCCCTATTCCCCCCTCCGTCCCATGTTGAGTCTTTCCGGCGATCGCATTCGGCAAGCCTTCCTTGACTTCTACGCAGCAAAAGGCCACCAAATTCTCCCCAGCGCCTCCCTGGTGCCCGAAGATCCCACCGTCTTGCTGACGATCGCCGGAATGCTCCCCTTTAAGCCCATTTTCCTCGGTCAGCGCCCCGCCCCCAGCCCCCGCGCCACCACCTCCCAAAAGTGCATCCGCACCAATGACATTGAAAATGTGGGCCGCACCCAGCGCCACCATACTTTTTTTGAAATGCTGGGGAATTTTAGCTTTGGGGACTATTTCAAAAAAGAAGCCATTACCTGGGCTTGGGAACTGTCTACCCAGGTGTTTCAGTTGCCCGCCGATCGCCTGGTGGTGAGCGTGTTTCGGGAAGATGACGAAGCCTTTGCCCTGTGGCGGGATGGGGTGGGGGTGCCTGCCCATCGGATTATTCGCATGGATGAGGCCGATAATTTTTGGGCTTCTGGCCCGACGGGTCCCTGTGGCCCTTGCTCGGAAATTTACTATGATTTTCATCCAGAATTGGGGGATGATCACCTGGATTTGGAAGATGATAGCCGCTTCATTGAGTTTTATAACCTGGTGTTCATGCAGTACAACCGGGATGCGGAAGGCCATTTAAGCCCTTTGGCGGCACAAAATATTGATACGGGGCTGGGGCTAGAGCGAATGGCGCAAATCCTCCAGCAAAAGCCCAATAACTATGAAACGGATCTGATTTTCCCGATTATTGAGGCGGCAGCGAAACTGGCGGAAATGGACTATGCCCAGGCGGATACCAAAACCCAGGTTTCCCTGAAGGTGATTGGGGATCACCTGCGGGCGGTGGTGCATTTGATTGCCGATGGGGTGAGCGCCTCGAATTTGGGGCGGGGCTATGTGTTGCGGCGGCTGATCCGGCGGGTGGTGCGCCATGGGCGGCTGGTGGGCCTCGATCGTGCCTTTACGGTGGAGGTAGCAGAGGCGGCGATCGCCCTGATGGCGGGAACTTATCCCAATTTGCGGGAACGGGAAGCGGCAATTAAGGCCGAGCTAGAACGGGAAGAGGTGCGATTTTTGGAAACCCTGGAACGGGGCGAAAAGCTGCTGGCGGAGGTGATCCAGAAGGTGCAGCAGTCCCAGGCCGGGGGCGGAGATCGCCCGATGATCCCTGGGGTGGATGCTTTTACGCTCTATGACACCTACGGTTTTCCCTTGGAGTTAACCCAGGAAATCGCGGAAGAGGTGGGATTAAGCGTGGATGTGGCCGCTTTTGAGGCGGAAATGGAGCGCCAGAAGGAGCGGGGACGGGCCGCCCATGAAACCCTGGATCTGACGGTGCAGGGTTCTTTGGATCAGTTGGCGCAACAGGTGCATCCCACGGAGTTTGTGGGCTATGGCCTGACGGAAAGCCAGGGGACGATCGTCGCGCTCTTGGTGGAAGGCAAACCCGTGCCCCAAGCCCTGGCGGGGGATACGGTGCAGATTGTCTTGGATAAAACCCCTTTTTATGGGGAATCCGGGGGGCAGGTGGGCGATCGCGGCGTTTTACACAGCCCCACGGGGCAAATCACCATCCAGGATGTGCAAAAGGAATCGGGGATGTTTGTGCATTTTGGCCAAGTGACCCAGGGGAGCGTTGGGGTGCAGGAAACCGTGACCGCCAGCCTCGATCGTCCCTGCCGCCGCCGCGCCCAAGCCAACCACTCCGCCACCCATTTGCTCCAGGCGGCCCTCAAGGCGATCGTCGATCCCACCATTGCCCAGGCGGGTTCCCTGGTGGATTTCGATCGCCTGCGCTTTGATTTCCACTGCCCCCGCCCCATCAGTCCCGATGAACTGAGCCGAGTGGAAGATCAAATCAACACCTGGATTGCTGAAGCCCATGGGGCCGAGATTGCCGTCATGCCCATTGACGAGGCCAAGGCCCAGGGAGCCGTAGCCATGTTTGGGGAGAAATACGGTGCAGAGGTGCGGGTGGTGGACTTTCCGGGGGTGTCCATGGAATTGTGTGGCGGCACTCATGTGGCCAATACCGCTGAAATTGGAGCCTTTAAAATTGTGGCGGAAACGGGCATTGCTTCTGGGATTCGCCGGATTGAGGCGGTGGCAGGGCCTGCGGTTTTGGATTATCTGAAGGTGCGGGAAGCGGTGGTTAAGGATTTAGGCGATCGCTTCAAGGCCAAGCCAGAGGAAATTCCCGATCGAGTGACCACTCTGCAAGAAGACTTAAAAGCTGCGCAAAAACAACTAGCCGCCCTTCAGGCGGAACTGGCGATCGCCAAATCCGACAGCCTCGCGGCCCAAGCGGAAACCCTGGGAACTTTCCAGATCCTGGTGGCGCAATTGCCTGGGGTAGATGCCAAGGCCCTGCAAACCGCCGGGGAGCGGCTGCAACAAAAACTAGGGGATGGGGGGGCCGTGGTGCTGGGTTCTGTGCCCGAACCGGGGAAAGTGAGTCTCGTGGCGGCTTTTGGTTCCCAAGTCATGGCCCAAGGACTGCAAGCAGGGCGCTTTATTGGCGGCATTGCCCAAATCTGTGGGGGCGGGGGCGGCGGTCGTCCCCAGTTGGCCCAGGCAGGCGGTCGAGATGAGTCCAAACTTCCAGAAGCCCTGGAAGCCGCCAAAGCCCAACTCCAAAGCCAACTGCACCCCTAACCCCGTGGGGTTGCCCTAGGGTGAGGTCTGGGACAGGGAGACTCCGCTCCTACCCTGGCCTGGGGGAAGCCTCTCAGCAGGGAGGATTAGACCGGCATCTGAAAATCACCCCTAAGATCTCTGCGGATAACTCAAGACAACCTAGAAAAGTAAAGCAAGTTACCTCCATGGGTGCCCTAGTTTGTTCCCTCCCCTAGCCCCCGCCCCTAGCTCTCTAGCGGAGTTATGACCGGGTTAACCCGTTCAGGGCTAGGATCGGCTTAACCTTTAGATGCTACCCTCTACCCCTGTGAACCCTATCCTATTGTGTCTCTATGAGTCTAACCGTTTTAGAGGATATTCAGTTTCTAGCCCTCTATAACCACTCCTCTCCCATTCGCCACTGGGAACTCTCCCGTTTGTATCGTTACTGTCTGCTCACCCCTACGGAAGTAGGACACCGTTTTGGCATTGTGATTCTCGATCCTGCCGGATTTGAATTATTTTTGCAGGGTTGTTACGGTTGCACCTTTACCACGGCGGCAGATGCCCTCACCGCAGCGATTCGAGCCGTCGATCGCCACATTAAAGAATGTCTCCAGGAGGATCCAGGGGTATAGGGCCTTGGATCTAGGGGGCAGCCATAAAAGTGTTAGCCCTGGTGCCTAGAATTCTAGGATCCGGGGTTTTTTCATGGTTTTTTCTGATGGGCACCTCGATCAATTAAAATTTCGCCCCCCAAGCCTACGGGGCATCTCGACTAATTAAAATTCTGCCCCCCAAGCCTACGGAAAAACTAGCTTTGTAGTGACCAATTTATGGGTCAAAACAATTAATCGAGGGGAGCATTTCACTTTAGCTAATTGACCCACCTGGTAGGGGCAATCCCCCCATGGTTGCCCCGAACCCTCGGCGATCGTTCCAAAGTGAAATGCTCCCCAAGGAATCGAAGTTTGGGTTCAGTCCGGTGTTTTGGGATGCCGGTGGTTCAAGGCCAGGGCATACCATCCCCCCAACCCAATTCCCACCACATCCGCAATCCAATCACTCCAAGACAGGGTACGACTGGGGATCATTCCCTGGCTCAGTTCCTCTAGGGTCACCAACACCAACACCACGAGACTAAGGTTGGGGATTTCCCACGATCGCCCCCCTTTGCCGCGATCGAAAATCACCGGCGCACCCCAAGCCCATTGGGTCAAAAACGACAGCATCCCCATGGAGAGGAAATGACCCACAGTATCCCCCATGGGTAGGGTTGTCACCCACACAGCCAAGGGGGGCAGGGCTTTTTGATTAGCCTGTAGGGTCATGACCACCACAAACCCGATGCAAGCCAAAGCCAAAACCTTCGGGATCATGGGTCGGAGGGTAGCCCGGAGAGAGGCGATCGCCAGGAACCGCGATCGGCAACCCTTGGCCCCCCAAAAACGCAAAAAACCACAGCCTTGGAAAAAGCCCAAGCCATGGCAAAAATCAAGACGCTGCAATAAACCAAATAGGCAAAAACGCATCACACGCTCTCCATCAAAGGGGAAGTAGTCGTGAAATGCAAGTCAGTGGGGAGTCTGGGGGTGGGCCATCCTGTTCGCCCCGGTTCTCAATCCCTCAACTAGGATAGCCCACGATCGCCCCCCGCAAAACCATCCCCTAGGCAGATGCCCCCAGGCAGGGTGGTTTCATAAAAAATTTGGAGCGGCGGATCAGACGAGACAATCGGGGTTTCAGCCCCTTTCCAGTCAATTGGATCCGGGCTGGATCCAGAAGACCCCACGACTTTGTGCGGGTCTCGTGGAATAAAAGAGGGCGGGTTTGGGAAGATTCTAGCTGGGTAGTCTGGTTTTATGGGGTAAACCCGCCCCTACGGAAGATTTTGGGTGTGTAGGGGCGGGTTTTCAAGACAGTTTAGGATTCTAAGCGATGATTTAACTAAACCCGCCCTGGGGGTTTTTCGGGCTAGCCGTTTTATGAAACCACCCTCCTTTTCCCGGAGTTCTGGCTTTTGGATCGGAAATCTTTTAAGAAATTTGTAACAATGAATACTTAAATTCTTAATTTAGCCTTAAGATCAAAGAAGATTCTCTCCAGGTCTTCCCTAAAGTTCCCTTCAGCTTTTTAGCGGGTATTGCGGTAGACCTTCGCATCTAGGGCTAATGGATCCCGTTTTACCCGATCGTTGGTTCTCGATCGGTGCTAACGCGATCGTTGCCTTCCTAGGGACACACAACAGAACGCAACAATACCCTAGTACGCAACAGTACCCTGGATCTGGATTGGAATATCCCATGGGTACCTCGATGAATGGGGGTGGTCAGTCCATTGACAATGATAAACGGGGAGTATTTCACTGTGGCCCATTGACCCATCCGGTAGGGGCAATCCCCCCGTGGTTGCCCCGAACCCTCGGCGATCGTTCCAAAGTGAACTGCTCCTGATAAATGATAACGAAAAACCTGATTTTGCCCTGGACATTGGGGGGTGGAATTTGGATTTTCTGGGGTGCCCTGAGGAACATATCTAGGGGCTAATGGCCTGACAAAATTAGCGGAAACCTCACCATGGTTATGGAGCCAAAAAGGGAGCAGTTCACTTTGGCTCATTGACCCATCCGGTAGGAGCAATCCCCCCATGGTTACCCCGAACCCTCGGCGATCGTTCCACAGTGAACTGCTCCCGAAGGGGTGGGGTTTCTGCCCTAAGTGATCAATTAGCCAAAGTCAAATTAGTTTTTGGTTCTGGGGTTAGCGATAACAAACCCTGTGCCATTTTATTTTAGGATAGGTGGTTTATGTCTACACTTCTTGCAGATGCGAGCAAACACCTCGATCGTGCCCTTAAGCATATTCAATTGTCAGATGATTTAATTACGAGACTACGATCGCCCAAAGCTAGCCTAACGGTTTCCATTCCCCTGCGGCGGGATGATGGATCATTGGAAATTTTCCAGGGCTACCGGGTGCATTATGATGATAGCCGAGGCCCCGCCAAAGGGGGGGTGCGATTCCATCCGGGAGTCACCTTGGATGAGGTGCAATCCCTGGCCTTTTGGATGACCTTTAAATGTGCCGCTTTGAATTTGCCCTTTGGGGGCGGCAAAGGGGGAATCACCGTCAATCCTAAGACCCTTTCCCCCATGGAAGTGGAGCGTTTGAGCCGGGGTTATATTGACGCGATCGCCGATTTTATTGGCCCAGATGTGGACATTTTAGCCCCCGATGTTTACACCAATGCCCGCATTATGAGTTGGATGATGGACGAATATAGCATCATTCAACGCAAATTTAGCCCTGCGGTGGTCACCGGAAAACCCCTGGCTGTGGGGGGTAGCCAAGGCCGGGACAGCGCCACAGCCATGGGAGCCTTTTTTGTCATCCAAACCCTGATGCCCAAGTTCGATCGCACCCCAGAAACTACAACCGTTGCGGTTCAAGGGTTTGGCAATGCGGGCAGCTTAATTGCAGAACTTTTAGCCAAAGCGGGCTATCGTGTGGTGGCGGTGAGTGATTCCCAGGGGGGGATTTATAGCCCTCAAGGGTTAGATATTACCAGCATTCGCCAATACAAAGAATCCACCCGCCAAGGGGTACAAGCGGTCTATTGTGATGGCACTGTATGCAGCATTATGGATCACCAAACCATCACCAATGCAGAGCTATTGACCCTTGATGTGGACTTATTAATTCCCGCAGCCCTAGAGGGTCAAATTACCGCCGATAATGCCCACCAAATTCGCGCCCAATATGTGTTTGAGGTGGCCAATGGGCCGGTGGATTTTGCAGCGGATCAAATTCTGGAATCCCGCAATATTTATGTGGTGCCCGATATTTTGGTTAATGCGGGTGGGGTGACCGTTAGCTATTTTGAATGGGTGCAAAACCGCAGTGGTTTATATTGGAGCGCCCCAGAGGTGCAACAGCAACTGGAGCGAAAAATGGTGGAGGAAACGGAAGCAATTTGGCGCATTGCCCAACGGGAATCCATCTCCCTGCGGACAGCGGCCTATGTCCACGCCTTGAGCCGTTTGGCGGAAACCGTGGAAGCCAAGGGCACCCACTGCTACTACCAAAGCCAGGGTTAGGGAGCATAGAGGAATAGGGAGGGGGTCAATTGACGATCGCCCTCTCCTTGCCTACACTGTGAGGTGTACTGGCGATCGTAAACCTATGCTTCTTGATCATCGTTATGAGGTTTTGAGTTCCCTTGGCTCTGGTGGTTTTGGCGAAGCATTTTTAGCAGAAGATACGCAAATGCCATCCCGGCGGCGTTGCGTGATCAAAAAGCTGCATCCGGTGACCCAAGATCCCCAGGTCTATCAAACCATTCGAGATCGCTTCCAACGGGAAGCCGCCATTCTAGAAGACTTGGGAACTCATCCTCAAATCCCCACCCTTTATGCTTATTTTGAGGAAGATGGCAGTTTCTATTTAGCCCAGGAACTCATTGAAGGCAAGGCTCTAGGGGCACAAGTCCAAAGCCAAGGCCCCTGTGGGGAAGCTTATGTAAGACAATTTTTATTAAGTTTATTGGCAGTTTTAGACTATGTTCATAGCAAACGAATTATTCACCGGGACATTAATCCGAACAACATCATTATTCGATCGCGGGATCTTCAGCCGGTTTTAATTGATTTCGGAGCCGTTAAGGAACTGATGGGCAGTACCTTAAGCATATCGGGAGGAATCACCGCTTCCATTGTGATAGGAACTCCCGGTTTTATGCCCTCAGAGCAGGCGGGGGGGCGGCCCGTTTATAGCAGTGATTTATATGCCCTGGCTTTGACGGCCATTTATATGCTGACGGGGCGTTATCCCCAGGATTTGCCCACGGATCCCCACACGGGGACGATCGTTTGGACAAACCAGTGCCCCACGGTTAGCCCCACCCTCGCCACCATTCTCCAGCGGGCGGTGTCTCCCCATCTGAGCGATC
>Ga0129333_10006757_pt1 | contig 10845 bp, 17 predicted proteins | sample CPB6_08_DNA_FD_94474 | JGI IMG/M metagenome (GOLD analysis project Ga0129333, IMG submission 94474) | Freshwater to marine salinity gradient microbial communities from Chesapeake Bay, USA - CPBay_Sum_0.6_0.8_DNA | ecosystem: Environmental > Aquatic > Marine > Coastal | place: USA: Chesapeake...
ATTGCCGACTACGACGGGTTCAAGTTCCGTGTGTGGCCGCACCGAGTGCCGCATCTGTTTGTGCCGGAGGTGATCGATGGAGAATGAAACCACCCCTAACATTGTTAGGGCTATCACCGAATGCCTAGCTTGTGCCGAGCCTGTTGCACCTGCCCGTTGGAAGATTGGCTACCGTGTGTGTTTGGAGTGCGGCGAGAGTCGCGCTGCCCTGGCAAGAAAACATTGGTGCATCGTACCGATGCACAAGAGCAATTACTTTCTGTGTACCGACACAGCAGATTTGAAAGGTATCAATAACAAAGGAGGACTAGTCAGATGAGCAACGAACCTAACAATGTTAGCGACGAAGAAACGGGCAAGTGGGTGGTACTCAACTTTTTCCCACACAGCCCAACAGATGTCTATGGCTTCTTCGACACCGAGAAGGAAGCCCTTGAGTATGCAGTCAAACACAAGATGGACATGTACGGCAACAGTTTTGACATTCAAATGGTGCTGAACGCCCACTACGAACATGGAAGGAGGGAACCGTGGGAATGAAAAAGTTTGAAGTGGAGTTTAAGAAAACCAGTTGGATGATCGTGACGGTCGAAGCCGAGAGCGAGGAGGATGCTGAGGACAAAGGCTTCGAGCAGTTGGAAGCCGAGGGCATCTTAAAGGATGCCTGTTGGGAAATTGACGGTGTGTGGGAGAAGAAAGATGAACAACAAGCCTGAACTGACTGATCGACTGTACACCACAGGGATGCAGTTCGCAGATTGCTTGCGCTTACTTGGCAAGCACGAAGAGTCGCACGAAGTCGAAGTGTGGGTGCTTGGTATGGTGCGCGAGCTTATTTCAAAAGCCGGTAAATGAAGAGTTATCGTGTTGCGTGTACGTTACGTATCAGCAGTAGCAAAAAGGGGTAGATTAACTCACTGGTTTTAGTACCTATGCTTTGTGGGTACGTCATGTACACGCTGTGCGGAAATGCTAGTGATTTCTGTATGTCGCTAGCTAGCAAAAAGATTGGCTACAAGACGTACCACCTAACAATGTTAGGGGTACGTAGCAAAACCGCAGTGCGTATTTTTGGAGTTTCTGTCTTTTAAGGAGCAGACATGGATGATGAAACAGTTGCATATGGGATGCTGATCGTTGCGATTGGCGTTGCGTTTATTCTTTTAATTTGGGGGTAATGATGCGTTCGCCCATTCAAAAATTGGCGAGGCTACGTTCGTACGACGAAGCCTTGAAGTTCATGCAAAAGACCGCCCCGACAAGGGGCATGGATTACACACCGCTAGGTGAGAGGCGATACCACGGCGATTACTACTTGCGTCGGATTGTTACTGCCGACTCGGACAAAATCGTGGTGTATCTGTTTTCCATGCAGTTGATTGAGTTCACAAAGGGTACGAGCAGAGTCACTGTCAACCCGATGGGGCATAGTATCTATACTACATCTTTAGATTTTCTGAAGCAAGTTCTTTTATTGCAATGCGACAAAGCGTCACAGGGCAAGTTTGTTGTGTACACGAACGCAGTTGAAGAAGGCAGGAACGTGTATCAACAAAAGATTGTGATGCCTCCCATGTCTAAGTTTTATATTGCACCACTCAATGGCAATTGGGAGTTGCTCGAAAAGCCTGTGCTCTTTACGTACCACTTAAACAAACGTGAGACTAACATTGTTAGGGAGTCAACCAGACGGTTCAGGGATCATGTCGAGCTGATGCTCAAGGTGCGTGACTGTTTAACTGTAAATACTCAGCAAGATAAGTCTTTCCCTCTATATATATTCCCTCAAAGCGAGTTTGAAGAAGCGTTCGGTGGAGATGGTGCACAGCCTATGCGAACAGGGGTAAATGGTTGGTTCGTACTCATACGTAAACCCACACAAGGCACGTCGCTCAGTGTTCCTGTAGAAAAAACGTGGCCGACACTGCGTGGGCAACTGACTAATTACGAGTCGGGCATGACCGAGTGGCAGTTTTACAGGCACAAGGCAAACGAGTTTATGAGACTGGTAACGAGTGAGGATACGACTGACTTTTATAAAGCCATGCTCATAGTTGCACATTGTGCAACGCAAAACCAGCGCAGACACTTTTATAAAGACCAACAAATAACCGTGTCTTTCATTTGTATGCTTGAAGCACTCGACGAAATTATATTGAAAGCAAACAGCAACAAGTGCTTCAGTATGATCGAAGTACCACAAGGGGTTGTGCCGACGGACAAGTACACAAGCTATGTCTTTTGGCAGGACTAAGCTATACGGACTTGACTTGTCCATAACTTTGTAGTATAATATGTACTGTAGTAGAAGAGTGTTTGTTAGTAGTGGGCCTAACAATGTTAGGTCTAATCCAACCATCAGAGGATCAGAAAATGTCAGAGTTAAACTTTGGTAAAACCGTGTCGCTCAAGCAAGCGGCAAACCTCATCATCACAAATCCCGAAATTGTTTTCATGCTCAGGGGTGAGCCTGGAATCGGCAAGTCGTCAATGCTTGAGTACATTGCCGAGCAAGTCAAGGCAGATTACGCATACATTGATGTACCTAACATGGACTTGGGCGACATTGCGATGCCCGTGATTGACCATGCGACTAAGACAACTAGGTATTACCCCAACGCTCGGTTCAAGTTCCACGAGGGCAAGCCTGTCGTCATCATGCTCGACGAGTATACGAAGGGTGCTGATCCTGTAAAGAACATGTTGCATCCGCTGTTCGAGAAGGCGAACCCAAGGCTCGGTGATTTACCCCGTCCACAAGGTAGCTACTGCTTTCTTACTGGTAACTTGAGCACTGATGGAGTCGGTGACAATCTCAAAGCGCACAGTTGGAATCGCATTGTGCCTATCGTGGTACGCAAACCAAGTGCTGAGGAGTGGATCGAGTGGGCGATCAATAGCCCGAAACAAATTGCGCCTGAGATTATTGCTTGGGTGCATCAGTTTCCGCACTGCCTTTCTTCGTACCTTGATGGGGACAACAAGGAGAACCCGTACATCTTCAACCCTAAAAACACTCAACGTGCGTTCGTATCCCCACGCTCGCTTGAGACTGCCTCTAACATTGTTAGGACTCGATCCAAGAATGATACCGAGGCAGTCATTGCGGCACTGTCGGGTGCTATCGGTGAGGCGGCGGCGCGAGATATGCAAGCGTACATCGAGTTCTCCGATCAGCTACCAACGTGGGAGCAAACCATCAAAGAACCAACAACAGCGCGTGTGCCTGATAGCGCAGGGGCGTGTGCCATCGTTGTGTTTGGTGGTATCGCTAGGGTTACTAAAGAAACTATGAAGCCATTCATGGAGTACATCGAGCGGTTCGAGGCTGAGTGGCAAGCAGTGTTCGCTGTAAATATTGCACGTACACCGAGCAAGCAAGCGATTGCATTTGGATCATCACGCTTTGCCGATTGGGTAGCAAAGAACCAAGACCTGCTGTAACGCAACCTAACATTGTTAGAGGACAATATGGACGCAGAACGTAAACTTAAGAAAGTCAAAATCTCAATCATGCGTAACCCGCAGTTCGCACTGTGGCAAGGCGTGTTGATGATTGGCAAAACAAAGGTGGCCGACGATGTGCCAACTGCTCAGACTAACGGACGCGACGAGATATACGGTCGCGCTTTCGTGGAGAGCTTGACCGAGTCCGAGCTTGCCTTCGTGGTACTTCACGAGGCACTGCACAAAGCACTGCGACACTTTTCAACGTGGAAGAAACTCAGCGAAGAGAGTCACTTGTTGTGCAATGCGGCCTGTGACTACGTTATCAATCTCATGCTCTACGACATGGACAAGGCAGAGAACACAATCCGTATGCCAAGGTACAAGGACGGGCCGAAGAAAGGCGAGAAGCTAGGCTTGATCGATGAGAAGTATCGAGGCATGAACACCAAGCAAGTATTCGACCTACTTAAGAAAGAGTACGAAGATGGCGGCGGTGGAAGCGGTGGTGATCGGTTCGATGAGCATGATTGGGACGGGTTCGATGAGCTGACTAGTGAACAGAAGCGTGAGCTTGAGCGTGAGGTCGATGCCGCGATCAGGCAAGGACAGATAGCTGCCCAAAAAGTAGCGGGTAACAAAGCAGGGGGAATGTTTCGAGAGTTGGCCGACTTGCTTGAGCCCAAGATCGACTGGCGCGAGGAGTTGCGCGAGTTCGTGAAATCGTTCTGCCATGCCAAAGACAAGAGCAGTTGGCGTAGACCTAACCGTAGGTTTCTATCGGGGGATGTTTACTTGCCTACGTTGATAGGTGAGAAGGTTGGGCACCTGGTGGTTGGCATTGATACATCGGGAAGTATCGGGGGGGAACTTAATGAGTTTCTTTCCGAGGTCAAGTCTATTGCCGAGGAGGTATCGCCTGAGAAGGTGGACTTGCTTTATTGGGACTGCGAAGTTGCGGCACATGAGGAGTACGACAGTGCAACTGTACCTAACATTGTTAGCTCGACGAAACCAAAAGGTGGCGGCGGCACTGCGCCAAGCTGTGTATCCACGTATCTCAAAGATAAGAAGCTCCTGCCTGAGTGCATCATCATGTTTACTGACGGGTACGTCGGAACTGATTGGGGTTCTAACTGGGAAGCTCCGATTCTATGGGTCATCGCGGGTAACAAGAAAGCTGAAAGTCCACACGGTAAAACCATACATATTTGATACGGGGATAAGCATGGTCAATATAAACCTAGGCTACAACACAAACATTGTTGTTAGTAAAGAAGATGCAATGGCTTTGGCAGGGATACTTGAACGAGCCTATGCGTGGGAAGAGAAGTGGGTTTCTAAATCGGATTCGGAAACAGGGGAGTCGCATACTTTGTACTTTGCGTTTCCCCAAGAGAACATGCCGACCATGAGGATTGTGCATGATCGCGTGTTTGAGATGGCGAAGTTAGCTGGCAAACCTATCAACAAGTAACCTAACATTGTTAGAGGAAAATCAAATGAGTATTAGCGCATCAGCAGTATTGGTCGAACTGAACATCAGTGTATGGCCTGCAACGATCAAAGATACCAAGATCAGCGATCAAATCACGAGTGCCGCATCAGCGGTTGCCGACGCAGGACAGTTTCGTAAGAACCTGTTTGCGGGTACGTCACTACGCAAGGAGATTGAGAACTACGCAGCTCGCGCTCGCTTGTACAACAATCAGCGCACCATGCCTTGGGCTGACAAAGGCGAGCGGTTGTTGCCGACTAAGTTGTTCATGGACTACAAGATCAGCATGAATACGTTCGAGCATACCTTCGATAGTATGTGCAACACTTTTTTCCAGAACTACGCAGTGCTTGTTCAGCAAGCACAAACTAACTTAGTAGGACTGTTCAACCCCGACGACTATCCACCGCTCGACGAGGTGAAGAAAAAGTTTGCGTTCAATCTGACGGTCAAGCCTGTGCCTGAGTCGGGAGACTTTCGCTTAGACATTCCGGCTACGGACTTAGAGGAAATCAAACAAGCGTTCGAGGATCAGCAGTCACAGAAAATGGCTGACGCTATGCGTACGCCTTGGGAGCGGTTGCATACCATGCTCACTGCCATGTCCGCTAAGTTGGCTAAGGGTAAGGACGCAAACGCAAACATGCGTTGGCACGACTCATTTATATCGAACCCGTTGGAGCTGTGCCAACTGCTTACTGCTATGAACATAACCAATGATCCAAAGTTGGAGGAAGCAAGGAAGCAACTGGAGCTAACAATGTTAGGCACGAATCTCGACTCGCTGAAAGAAGATGTACAGGCGCGTGAAGATTTGAAATCAAAAGTCGATGGCATCCTTGGCAAATTTTCTTGGTAAGAGGTAAGTATGGAAGCATTTGAAATTGCATCTAATAAGTCGCTTGCAAGGCAAGCGTTGTTTCAAGCTAACGTACGGATTATGGTCGAGCACGTAGCGAAACACGAACTTGAGTTTGACTTCGATGGGCCACTGGCTGAGATTGCATGGCCGTTAGTTACTAAGTTTCCACATATCGAGTGGCATGTTAAAACTCGAAAGACGAGTAACAGTAAGGTGTTCAGAGTCTCGGAGTTCATAGCGCACAAGGAAGGCAAACAAGTTGGCACAGTTGGCACAACCTACTCACGCGCTTATTTGTCAGCGTTTTTACTTTCGAGTAACGACATAGCCGAAGTGCGTCAGCGTGGTAACTCTTTACGTACAACCAAGCACGACGTTGTGTTGTCCGCTGTTAAGAAAAAGTTTAACCCTGTGTCAGCAACCAAAATGATTCAGGAAGCGATGGGCAAAGTGATGAGTGTGCTTAACCATGAGTATTGGGCAGTAGGGCGCAAAGTCGACACAAGCAAACTTGCAATGAGTGACTCTATATTCTCACGCATGTTGACGCAACCTCAAATAGCCGATGCCATTGCTCCGTATGTGGAAGAGTCAGACATGGAGGTTTATCAAGAATCTCAACTTGCGATGCGTAGCATTGAGGACTTGCGCGAGATGGTTGCGACGGCCAATAAATCTACTGCTTTGATTTTACTTGACAGAGGAGGTTATATTGTACGCTCCGAAGAACACGTTGCTATCTACAACGACGACACACTGCCAGTAGGGATGCGTCGGTCTTTGGGCTTACTTAAGTTAATGCAAGAGGATGATAGTTATATGCCGAATGTTGGTGTTCGCGTAAACGGACACACTTTCTTAGTCTTAGTAGATTCGGCCTAACATTGTTAGGCCACTTGACAACACGGAGATAATGATGAGCGTTAAGACTACTTCAGAATCCACAAACGTGTTGGCTACCTTTGTTCGGCAGTGGGAGAAGATAGGACAACTCCCACCTTGGAAAGACCCCAAGGTTTTAGCCGAGCGGCAAAGGATAGCCGACTTAGATCAGCAACGAATTGTTGAAAGGCTTGCGACTGAGTATGGACGAGTCTAAGCCTAAACGAAAGGGTCGGGGGAAAGGTAAGAAGCCATCCATGTTGGGCACGAGTATACGTCTACCTGAGTATGTGCACACTTGGTTCAAATCAAACCATCCCTATGATATGCAGTCTGCAATTAGAGCAGTTTTAATTAAACATATTGAGGATAGTAATCATGGCCAAAACCACATCTAGATCAGCACGAATCAGAAAGTACATTGAGAAAAACCCGTACGTTAAGGCTAGTGACGTAGCCAAACACCTTGGCGTACCGGCACACGCTGTGTACAACGTACGTTGGGCAATGAAACAAGAAGTGCCTGTAGAAGTCGATGGGGTTGAAATACCAGAACCAATAGCCGAGCAAATATCTACTGAAATCCACGACACTGCACGAGCTAACGTAGCGCAGATGGATATGGTGGATTGGTTCGTTAATAAGTTTGGGTTGAATTACAACCTGGGGAACGCAGTGAAGTACATAGCAATGAATGACGTAGCATTGGCTAAAAGGTACTTAGATAGAGCTGCATAGCCGACACAAACTCTGACCCTAACATTGTTAGGCTTGACCGCACCCCACAAAGGTGCGGTTTTTTGTTTTTGACATTGTCAAAAGTTGTGGTAGAATTTGGTTTTTAGTGGAGGATTGCATGGATAAGGTTCAGGTAATACTTAGGGACTACAACAACACTATGGGTAGCGAGCTGGCATGTCCTACATGCAGTGAAGCGTATTTACACCAACGCAACGTGACAGTGTTTCAACGATACGAAGATGAAGCAACAACAGTTGTAATGCAACAAAACGAAAATGATATGCACGTTACAACTTTTCCATCTATAGATACATGCAATCCTAGCCCTAGAAGGCATGGGCTTTTAATTGAGTTTGAATGTGAGCACTGCCACTACACACATATAGATGGCGAAGGTGATGAGATGCCTAGAGAACCATTGCATCGATTAGCTATATACCAACATAAAGGCACTACTTACGTGGAGTGGCAACTTGGCTAAAACACCTGAAGCTAAAGTCAAGGACAAGATAAAAAAGATACTGAAAGCCCACGGCGTGTACTACGTCATGCCGATTGGTTCGGGCTACGGTAATGCGGGAGTGCCTGACTTTGTTTGTTGCTACAAGGGGTTCTTTATGGCTATTGAAGCAAAGGCATCTGGCAACATGGCGACGGTACTGCAAGCCAAAAACTTAGAAGAGATCATAGATGCAGGAGGTGTTGCCTTGGTTGTAAACGAAAACAACTTACATGCTATTGAAGGTTGGCTAAAGATATTGGAAGTCAAAGCACAATGAATATGATCACCATAGATTTTGAAACGTACTACGACAAGGACTATAGCTTGTCGAAGATGACTACGGAAGAATACATTAGAGATGAAAGGTTTGAGGTCATTGGCGTGTCAGTCAAGGTAGCTGATGCCGAGCCCGTCTGGTTCAGCGGGGGGACAGAAGAATCGCACCAGTTCCTGAAAGGCTTTAGCTTAGAGAAGCACCTAGTGCTAGCTCACAACGCGATGTTCGATGGAGCCATCCTGTCTTGGGTGTACGGAATTAAACCGAAAGCATTCCTTGACACACTGTGCATGGGGCGAGCCCTGCATGGAACAGAGGTTGGCGGTAGCCTCGCGGTGCTAGCTTCCCACTATGGGGTTGGCAAAAAAGGCGACGAGGTGATCCATGCGCTCGGCAAACACAGACTTGATTTTGATCCTGTTGATCTTGATCGGTACGGTGCTTATTGCTCCAATGACGTTGCTCTTACTTACGATCTGTTTCGGTTGATGAGCGAGGACTTCCCTTGGTCGGAGCTTAAGCTGATTGATGTAACGCTAAAGATGTTTACCGACCCTGTGTTGTTACTGGATCGGCACATACTTCTAAACATTTTAGATTCCGCTAAAAAAGCAAAAGCTTCACTGCTTGAGGCTGCGGGTTACTCACGCGAAGACTTGATGAGTAATGACCGACTAGCTAACGTGCTGCGAGAACACGCTGTCAACCCACCAACAAAAATCAGCCCAACCACAGGCAAAGAGACCTATGCGTTTGCAAAGAACGACGAAGAGTTTTTGGAGTTGCAAGAACATCCATCGATTGCCGTACAGACTATCGTTGCCGCTAGGCTTGGCGTTAAGTCTACGTTAACTGAGACAAGAACCGAACGGTTAATCGGGATCGCTAACCGTGGCAAGTTGCCTGTACCTCTACGTTACTACGCTGCACATACAGGACGTTGGGGTGGGGATGACAAACTGAATTTGCAAAACCTCCCACGAGGCTCGCAACTTAAACACGCAATCATTGCACCGCATGGGTACTACATCATTGACTCTGATTCTTCACAAATTGAAGCGCGTACCCTCGCATGGCTTGCCGAGCAGAATGACTTGGTGTCAGCTTTTGAAAAGGGCGAAGATGTTTACCGCATCATGGCTTCAGCAATTTATAACAAACCTGTTGAAGATATAACCAAAGACGAGCGGTTTGTGGGTAAGACCACCATCCTTGGCAGTGGCTACGGTATGGGGCCAGTAAAGTTTCAAAGGCAGTTGCAAAACTTTGGTGTGGCTATCGAGATGGAGGAAGCTAAACGCATTATTGATACGTACAGAACAACCTACGATTGGATACCTAGTCTTTGGAATCAGGCTAACCGCGCACTTGATGCGATGTACGCCGACATGAGCGAACAGCTAGGCCGAGTAGGTGTGCTTCAAGTTGAGGGGCGCAAGGGTATACGACTGCCAAACGGCTTGTATTTGAAATACCCCAACTTGCGTAAGAGTAACGATGGTTACGTTTACGACACGAAAAAAGGTAAAGCGATGATACCTACCAAGATATACGGAGGCAAACTTATTGAGAACGTCTGCCAAGCATTAGCTCGGATCATTATCGGTGAGCAGATGCTGATCATTGCAAAGAAGTATCGAGTGGTGATGACGGTGCACGATGCCATTGCGTGTGTAGCACCCATAGCTGAAATTGAAACTGCTAAAGAGTTTGTAGAGATATGTATGCGGTTGCGCCCTGATTGGGCTCTTGATCTGCCGTTGAACTGCGAAGCAGGGTACGGCGCTTCTTATGGTTCTTGTTAAATGGAGAATGGTATGGAAGATATAAGTGCACACCTTCAACGAGCCCACATGGAGTTGAAGAAGTGCTACGACAACGTGAATGACAACAACAAAAAGGATGCACTGACTAGCGCAGAGGAAGCCCTCTTCCATGTACGTTGCTGCATTCTTTGGCTAAAGGAGAGACTTGATGCGCCTAACTAGAGAAGAACAAAAAGCTTTGGCTTTTATTAAAGATAAGAGAACACTTGTTAGCTCAAGGCAATACGGTGTGCATTTGAAAAAAGATTCTAAAGTAGCGAGCCGTGTTTTTGGTGCGTTAGTTAGAAAAGGCCAACTTAAGTTTATTTCGCAAACAGATGATGACGGTATCACTCGGCACTATTACTTTATTTCTGGCACGGGAGTAGTTGAAGCAGAAAAACCAAAGGTTGAAGAACCGAAGCCTGTGGTGGAAGTAGTTAAGGCAGAAGAACCAAAGCCTGTTGCAGAACCGAAGCCAAGCCCACTTAAAGATGTGTACGACGAAAATCACTACGAACATAACATGAAGCTGCTGGCTAAATCGTTTTTTAACTACATTGAAAAAGATCTTAAGCTCAAAGTAGCAGTGGCTCCTGCGCCTAAAGAAAAAGAAGACAAAGACCCAGACGCCCCAAAGTTAAGTAAAGAAGAGAAGAGGGAGTTAGAGCAACGAAAAAAGATTGAGCGCGATAAGGTAGCAAGGCGGGAACACTTACGCGCAATGTTAAATACTTGGTTTCCCGCATGGGCGCACATTCAAAGTTTGCGCTTTACTAATCCTACAGGACGAGCAAGAACACACGCAGAACTTCAACACGCACTACAAAC
>Ga0129333_10006758_pt1 | contig 10845 bp, 13 predicted proteins | sample CPB6_08_DNA_FD_94474 | JGI IMG/M metagenome (GOLD analysis project Ga0129333, IMG submission 94474) | Freshwater to marine salinity gradient microbial communities from Chesapeake Bay, USA - CPBay_Sum_0.6_0.8_DNA | ecosystem: Environmental > Aquatic > Marine > Coastal | place: USA: Chesapeake...
CGATTGGTTTCTAGAGTGCCATTCCAGGTCACTTCAGGATAATTTCTAATCAAAGCGTCAAAGATGCCGGTGAGATAGGGACTGGGCAATTCCTCCAGATTGTCAATGCGATCTGCATCGCCGGTATCAATTAGTTGGCCATTTTGATTCAACAACATACCAGGTACTGCACTGAGATCCTGTGCCCAATGTTTGAGAATGTTGCTGAATGTTTTTTCACCTTCCAGTTTGACTACGACGTCCATCCATGGGTGTTTGGCAAAGAGATCTGGGTCAGCGATAGCTGGTTCGGGCCCGCCTACAATTATGGTTACAGCAGGGTTTATCTCTTTGATGCGGCGTGCCAGTCTGTAATTGTATTCTCGGTTCCACACATAGGTACTAAAAGCTACAATGGTGTGGGCGCTGAGACGTTGAGCTGTGGCTTCGATGGAATCACGACGCCACACCAGTTCACCCACACTCCATGTAGGATTTTGCTGCAAAGCATATGCCAAAATTACCCCCGCACTGTAAGGCAAAAAATGTGCGTTGAGTTCTCTTGGGCCTTGCGGGAAATTTACTTGAACAAATCCAATTGTGAGAGCCATGTTGTATGTATCATATTTGGTAATCTCTTCAACTAGATTTGGCGGAAGGTGGGAGAGTCGAACTCCCAAGGGGCTGCTAGCCCTCGACGGTTTTCAAGACCGGTTCAGTCGCCAATCTGATTGACCTTCCTAAACAGATGGTGCCCCAGAGGAGAGTCGAACTCCTAAAATTTGGTTTCTAAGACCAACACGTATACCAATTCCGTCACCGGGGCTAGATCTCATGCGCTGAGATGATCCTGTTTGAGTTCTGTGACAGGATGGCCCAGCAGTTTGGCAATTGAGTTCTTGTATGTGATTCGTTTGTTGTTGTGATCGCGAATGCGAATGGCTCTGCGCCCAATTTCTTCCAAGCTCAACTGTTGTTCTACACCGCTCTTGAGTTGCCATTCTAAGTCCCAAATTGCATTGTGAATTTCGGTCATGGCAGCTACGTCGCGATTCAGCTCTTCGCTTTGGGGCAGTTTTGAGAATTGATTTTCATACCAATCCAGTTCAATTTGATTAGCACCTTTGGTTCTCTCAAATTTTACTCGAGCAATACACAAACGATCAACTAGTTCCAAAGCTGGTAAGAATTCAATTGAAGTGTTACTATTGTTCATCTTTTTTCCTTGTATGGTGCGGAATCAGGGTTTCGAACCCCGGACCCTCTCGGTGTAAACGAGATGCTCTCCCACTGAGCTAATTCCGCTGATCTTTCAATAATGGTCCGAGTGGCAAGATTCGAACTTGCGATTTCCTGCTCCCAAAGCAGGCGGAATAACCAGACTATCCTACACTCGGAAAACTTGGAGCGGGGTATGAGAATCGAACTCACCGCTTCAGCTTGGAAGGCTGAGGTATTACCACTATACGAACCCCGCATATCTATTTCAACAATTATAACTTACTATCACAGTATTACCAAGGCATCTGGTAAAATTTACTATAGAAACTTTTGGTATACAACAAATTGTTGTAGGTAATGCCTAAATATTTGCCAGCACCATCTGCAGCGGCGGACATCAATCCGCCGATGTAATTAGTTAGTGTCTTGCTGCCTCGAAGTCGTTCAAAATCTTTCCAACTGCGCCCGGTGTATACAGCATCTTCTAGTTTACCATTAGGCGGTACATACAACCTAGTGGTTCTATTGAGAATATGCTGCTGGTTGCTATTGGCAAGATCTCCGTATCTGCCGCAGCCCAAGCTATATTCATACCAATCAAATTCTACAGGATTGTGGTGATTATTGACCAAAGAAAAATCTTTGTAGTGCTTTGCTCTCAAAAAGTTGTGTTGCAGGTACTTTTTCAACATCCAACTCTGCTTTACGTGTAGTTCAGGTAGTTCTGGTGAAATGAAAAAACTGTCTAAATTTTGACTCTTCATATGACGCAACCAAGGCGTATCGTCTTGATAGCTGTCAACTCCTCTACTGTGAAAACGTAGTCTGGGTTTGTCGGTGCCCACCACAGATATGGCCTCCTGACCTAGTTGCAAACTCATGCGTTGATCACCATTGCCTGTGCCTGAGTAAATGCCAAATTGGTGTCGCTCTTTTGCAGTCCAACACCAATCTTGTGATGTATACAGGTCTGCAAAAGTATCGCTTTCAAGATAGTTGTGATATATTATTCGACAATGTGGATCATAGATACCTTGCTGTAAAAATTTATGTACCTTGACATACATTGGCTCAGACAAGTCGCCGCGATAATTCAACACCAACGCAGACAACGGTATACGATTGCGTTCAAAGACCTTGTAAATTGTGTAGCTGTCAGTGCCACCACTGAAGTGCAAAATTATGGGCCGATTCTTGTCGGCAATTTGTTTGGCACGTAAGTCTAACAACTGGTCCCACGAGTGTGCAGGTTCCCGACTCCAATCAATTTCGTCAAACACCGATTCAAAAAGATTAAATTGTATCTGTTGATTGGTTTGATACGCATGGTCAGCAGCCTGAAATTTATCCTGGAACACTTTGCTACCCACACGATAATTTAGATCCATGAAATATTTACAAATAAGTATTGCTATGAAAAACATTTTTATCTTACTCGTAGCAACGTTCACAACTTTTGCTTCGCATGCTCAGCGGTTTGAACCTCTCAAGAACACCATCACCGTGGTCGTACCCAATGCACCCGGTGGACCAGCTGACTCAGCTGGCAGAATTTTTGCTGATTATCTGGTGAAGCAAGGCTTCCCGGCCATTGCTCAAAACAAGGCCGGCGCCGGTGGCGCAATTGGGGCAGCCTATGTGGCATCTCAGATCAACAATCCATATGTAGTCATGATAGGCTTTAAGTCGCCGGTGATTTTTATGCCCATTGCAGGAACTGAATCTCTGTCCTACAATGAAAACACTTTTCAGCCAGTGGGTATGATAGGTACTCTGGACCTCGCAGTGGTTACCAGTCCCATTCAAATTCGCAGTACCAGTAGCAAAGATTTTTTTGCTGAGTACCAGGCCAATCACACCAAAATCAGCTTTGGCACTTTTGGCGGCCTGTTCGAAAGCTACGTAGGTCAATTGTTCGGCGCCAAAGGCATCAACCCCAACGTTGTTATCTACAAATCTTCTGCACAGTTGCTTACAGATCTTCTCAGTGGCAGCGTACAGGTAGGATTGCTGGATCTCAACTCAGCTCGCCCATTGGCCAATGATGGCAAACTGAACATTGTCAAAGACTTTGAATTTCCTACCAACATTCAATCATGGTGGGCCATTTATGCACCGCCCGGTGTGACCAAAGAAGCTGTGGAATTTTACAGTGGAATGGTCATGGCTATGCATCGCGACAATCAATTTCAAGAACGTCTCAAACGAGCATTCAACAATCCGCGCATGATGAGTCATGGAGAATTTGAACAATTTCACAAAGCTGAAGTGGAATCTACTCGAAGGTACCTAAAACGCTAACAACATAGATCAACTGCTATTGAGAATGGTTTTTATCTTGACAAGATTTTTGTAAGCTAACACTGCTTCGGACATTGAATTGATACTTTGCGAAATTTTTGATCCTAGCTGGTTCCATATTGACAATAATGGCACCACGTGAACATCTACAAAAAACAAACTGCTGGCTCCATCGCTTAGGGGCTCAGTGGTTTGTTCTTCCCATCTAAAGTATAGATCTGACATATTGTTGGGTTCGGCTAATTTGTAAGCACCTGGCATGCCGTTGAGATAGGGACTGGCAGTCACAGTCCAGACTGATCGTTCAAATCCACCCAATGACACATCGGCCATGGTGTGGGCCAAACGATTGCTCATTCTCACTAGATCTTGACCGTCAGCTACAGGCTGATGTATTTCTGCAAGACTAAGGCCGACTTTGTTTTTGGGCACCCATCCACTGGGAAAACAAAAACACACAGCTGTCAAATGACCTCTGTGCATGATGGCAAAATCTTCTTGGAAACACAGAGCTAATTCTACAATGCTGTCAGTTTCAGGTTTTCCACAGTGTCTGGCAGCTCGTCGGATCAACGGCTCAGCACCTTCCATAGTGCCCCAAAGCATATCCGCATGCCGTTTCAACTCATAGTTCTTCAACTGTATTTTTTGCAGGTCTGCGTTTGCATTGAAAGCCGGACCTGTGCGACGACTCATTGATGGTCGTGTGGTATAAGGAACTTTGATATCTATATTCATGATCACATTGGCAGGGTGTACTCTGCATATATTCTATAGCTGTAAGGACCTGGGTCAGCACTACTGCATGATTCCTTGCACACTAAATCTAAAGTAAAATCAAACTCTCTTGACAACTCAATGTGAGTGTGCTCTGTCCAAGGATAGAAAAATGCTGGAAACTGGTGTCTGGGCTGAGCAGGATGATTTCTCCAATATATTTTACCACCGCGCCGGAGCATAGACTTGATATGATTTACTTGTAGTCGTATGTCATCTAAGGAACCAAAAATGCTGCCTAGACAAAGTACAACATCAAACTTCTCCTGAGCAAAGTAATCTAGTAAACTGGTCTGTATGTCACACTCATGCCCAATGACATCAATGCCGATGAGATTGTCGAACCAGGGTTTGAACAAATTCTTTCCGCACCCCACATCTAAAATTCTGGACTGACGGGGTATCCGATCAATCAATTTGTAACCCGATCTTTCAAATCCCTTCATGTAGGTATGTCGATTGCAATGGTGCTGTATCGTCTGCGAAAAATATTTTGTAATGTCCTGTTGTGAAAAGGTCAGCGTCATGCAATTTCTCTAAAGACCTGACGCCAATCAGTGCCACGACGCTGGTCCCATCTTTGAATCCAGTTTGTGAAACCGCTATCCGCATAAGGGTTGTCTGCTAACATTTTAGACAAAATGTGATCATTGCCATAACGGTCACGCACCATTTGCCGTGTGCGACCGTTTGTGGCACTTACGCTCATAACTCCGTAGGCAGGGTGAGTATGAATACCTTTGAATCGGTCGCTAGGAAAAATACGTTGGACCCAATCGATAAATTCATCGTAATACCAAATGTTCAACGGGGTCACTGTGTGGTTGATATGGAAAATCAAGTTTACCGACTGCTCATCTAAAAATCTTTTGACGTTATCTTCTACTCGCGACCACTGCAAAGGATGTCTCAGGTATTCAAACTTTGCACCAATGCCATCGATGCTGAAGTTAATCATGACCTGTTCAAATCTTTGCCAACTGGCAACGCGATCTGGTTTAGGATACACACTGCCGTTGGTTGTATATTTCAAAATACATTTTTCGGGGTAAATGATATGACGCATGGCCCAGCTGTCAACGTCGCTAAGAAAAGGTTCGCCGCCCAAAAACTGCAACAATCTAAGATCTGACACATCCAATTGGTCAAAAATCGAATCGACCAAACCTTTGAGATCCTGCTTGATAGATACCGGCTCCCATTCTCTGTATTTGGTCAATTCTGATTGCCAATGGCTGCTGCTCCAAGGACCACACACCAGGCATCCTCCATTGCAGGTCAGATCGGCCTGAATGTCAATCCAGCCAGCTCGGCGTTGATCCATTACTGGAATGGTTCTGTTGCCAATTTCTCTGTAGCCATTGGGTGTTTTGTATGTTTCTTCTTTGCCGCATTTTTCACACTGCTTGTGAACCCAAGGTTCTGCAACATTGATTTCTTTGCGTCTGGTGTCAATGTTGTCAAAAGGAATAGCTGCACCTTCCCAATAGCAACACGGCTTCCAAGTAATTTTGCCTTGGTTGATGTAAATTCTGTAGCCATTACTGAGATGACGACAAAATGCGTTTGAGCTCATATAGCTTGGGCAATTTCACTAAAAGTCTGTTGCCAGTTCAAACCACGCCGTCGGTCAATCTCTTGAAGATAGGCGCGTAGATCGGCTCGATTACGTACCACGTGAGCAATAGCCGTGGTTGGTTTTCGTTGACCGTAACGGTCCTGGACCAATTGCTTCAGGGCGGCACTGATAGTACGAGGCGATAAAATTCCATCAGCAGGTGTAGTTGTCAATGCCCAACCTCTATGGTTTACATCCTGTGCCCAACGCTGTTGATACCATTGAAAAAATTCTTCATAATAGTAGAGGTTCAACGCTGTCAATGTATGATTGATTTTGCATGTTACATTGGAACCAGCTTCAACGTCCATTCTAATCATATTTTGTTCTACTTGGCGCCATTTCAACGGATACCGCAGATATTCAAATCTTTGTCCTATACCATCTATACTATAATTCAAAAGTACAGATTTATAATGCTGCCAACTGGCAATTTGTTCTGGTTTGGGCCAAATACTGCCATTAGTTGTAATCTGTAAAGATACTCTACTGGGATCTTTTATATATTGCAACAGTCTTTGATCAGTGTCTGACAAAAAGGGTTCGCCGCCTAGAAGCACAATGTGATGTGTTTTCTGCAAGTCAACTAACTCATTTATCAAAGTAAGATAATTTTCTCGACTGCTTATTTTTATAGGCTGGCGCAACTCTTGTGCCCAGTAACTGCTGAATTCTGGACCGCACATGATACAACCGCCATTGCACGTGAGGTCTGTTTGAATTTCTAACCAGGCCGGGTCTCCTACTTCGGCCTGATCGGGCACGTATCTAAAACTTAGCTGCCTACGAGAATTTTTGACCTGTGATTGTTCTATATAATTGCAGTTATTGCATTGCGGATTTTGATAGGAATCTAGGTCATTCACAGACTTTCGCCATTGCACAATGTCTTCCCTTGTCTGTACGACTTGTTCACCATTGTATACGCAGCATGGCCTCACTGTCAACCCTTGTTTGGTGGCTATAAACTTATAGCCCGCACTCAACATTCTACAAGTGGAATTCAGCATGGCGATATTTATATATGGCTCCCCGGCGTGGGATCGAACCACGGACCAACAGATTAACAGTCTGCTGCTCTACCTCTGAGCTACCAGGGAATAGTTTGGTGCCGCTTGATGGAATCGAACCAACGATTGATGATTACAAATCAACTGTTATACCATTTAACTAAAGCGGCATGGCGGAGTGACTGGGACTCGAACCCAGAAACCGTTTTTCAACGGTCGACGGATTAGCAATCCGCTCCAATACCATTATGGGACCACTCCATGAACATATTATATATTTGATTGCGTGTCATGTCAACAATAACTGGTGCCAGATGCTGGGATCGAACCAACGACCAATGCGTTATCAACACACTGCTCTACCGCTGAGCTAATCTGGCAAATTTGGCAGGGGTACTTGGAATCGAACCAAGGCTATCGGAATCAAAATCCGGTGTGATACCATTTCACTATACCCCAATAGAACTGGTGGGAGCAGGGGGATTCGAACCCTCCAACTTACCGGTTAAAAGCCGGTTACTCTACCATTGAGTTATGCTCCCTAACACTGGTGGTCAGAGCAGCACTCGAAGCTGCACTTTCATCCTTATGAGGGATGCTCTCTTCCTCTTAAGATATCTGACCGCAAATTGGTGCCGCCTCCTGGAATCGAACCAGGTTCCACGATTCTTCAGACCGTTGCTATGACCACATCAGCTAAAGCGGCATGGGGTGTTCTATGAGGATCGAACTCATACTGACTCGGTCACAACAAGCCGTGCAGACCACTACACTAAGAACACCATTGAATTGGCCGGTCCTGACGGATTCGAACCGCCGACCTCCTGTTTCGAAGACAGGCACTCTAGTCCAACTGAGTTAAGGACCGATGACTGGTGCTTTCAACAAGAATCGAACTTGTGATTGCACTTTACCAAAGTGCTGGTATACCACTTACCTATGAAAGCATGGTGGACCAACGGGGGATCGAACCCCGACCTCCGCGGTGCAAACGCGGCGTGCTCCCGTTATCACTATCAGCCCATTGACTACAAATTGGCATCCCGGGAGGGACTCGAACCCCCACGAACGGTTTTGGAGACCGTCATGCTGCCATTACACCACCGAGATATCAGTTATTTACGCACTGAAATCAATGCGTGTAGTAAAGCAGACTGCACAGATATTAGCAATGGCCTCTGTGGGACAACCAATCTGCTTGACTACGCTCGGTTTTTACACATTCTAGTTATCGCCTAGAACTTACCATCCCCGAGCACGCCCTCATTATAGCCCATGTTTTGAGTGCGGGCAGGGTCGCGTTCCCTCACACTGTGTTACTGATCCAGCAATCTCGCCAACCTATCGGTTGACTGCACATATTGCATGGCTCGTTGAATCTTGTCACGAATCAATTGCTCTTTGTCATCCGCAGTGAGTTCTATTTTGTACTCCTGTTCAGACTGCCAAGTTGATTCGCAATCACAATCGCATTCTAATTCTCTCATTTTACTCCACAAACAAAAAACCCTGGGTCTTTCGATCCCAGGGTCCCTTTTGGTTTGGAGCAGTGTTGTTTAGTGCACTGCTCTCCTCGGGGACCCGAAATCACTTGATACTGTATTCATGCCTGCAAAAGCACATGGCCAGGCCTGAATGGACTGGGGCTTGAGCAAGTTATGAATGACAGTGTTCATTATGTTTCCTATTGTATGCTATTTAGTGATTGTTGTCAACCACTGTGATTTACCTTTTGTGAAAATGGTTGCGGGTGAAGGAATCGAACCTCCATCTCGAGCTTATGAGACTCGTGAATTACCGTTACTCTAACCCGCGTCGTAGTTGCAGTTATTTATATTTGGAGCATCGGGCTGGATTCGAACCAGCGAATCAACGGCTTTGCAGGCCGCGCCATTGGACCACTCTGGTACCGATGCGTAAAATGATTGACTAGATCTCCTGCACTGTGTTTAAAGGTACAACCAGCTTGCTTTTGAAGTTGGATCATCCTTCCAGATACATGAGACGACTGGGACCAACAGTCACTTTCACAAGTCAGCGGCTCTGGATCAATTAGGGTCCCTAGCAGGTGGGCCCGTGGTCAGCGAGTTTTAGACACAGACCTAGTCAATCATTTTTCTAACTGGTGCCTCTGGTTGGATTCGAACCAACGACCTGCCGCTTATCTGGCGCTACGGGGTATAAATCCGCTGCTCTTCCGCTGAGCTACAGAGGCAAAAACTTGGCGACTCGTAGGGGTAACGATCCCCTCTGAATGTCCTGCGTGACAGGCAGGCGTCCACTCCATGCAGACCCACGAGTCAAATTTAGCATAGTTTTTCTAATCTGTCAATATAATTTTCTACTCTTTGTGAGTGTTTTTGTTTGAAAAAATTATTACGTGCATATTCTATAGGAACATTTAGTACAGATGATAAGTTATTGTCTCCGATCAGAGAACACAATCCTATAGAAAGAAAAGACGAAAGTTTGTTTCTTCTATTTGCTACCAGTTGACCTCGCAAATCTTCTACCATTCGCAGACATTCATCAAAAGACCAATATTGATTTTTCCAAACTCTGTCAGGAAAATCTTCTGTGGAATTTCTTTCAAAAAAGTCATAACCATATTTGGAAGGGTTACTAAAAAATTCACTTTTAGTATGGGTGGTTTCAGACAACATCAACGCATTCAGCACTATCGAATCCAATGGATAATCTTTGTTGGCCACTCTCGTAAACCAATCGGAAAACGTTTGCGGTGTTTCTTTGGGCAGTCCCACTATGAAACTTCCTGTGGTGTTGACACGGTGCATCGAATTTTTTATCTTCAATAGAGTTTCTGTTGCATCAGATTCTTTTAATCCTTTACCTATGACTTTGGCGCTCTCATGATTAAACGTTTCCAATCCAAAAGAGTGACCAACAAAATTTAGGTCTTTGAACAAAGGTATTTGTTCTGGAAATCGGTGAATCAAATCTAATCTATTGTAGCCAACAAAACTCAAATTTAGTTTTGATTTATCTCTCACTTTCAACAATATCTCTAACTTTTCAGTTCTCTCATTGAAAGTATCGTCGACGATGAAGTAATTTAAGGTTTTGAATTTATCATAATTTCGTAAAACTTCACTCACAATGGTTTCTTCGGGTTTTAGATAAGTCAGATCGTTTTTGTTTTTTCCCAGGAGTGGATATGCACAAAATTTGCATTTGAAGATACATCCTCTAGACAGCTCGATTGGCAAAGATTCATTTTCAAATACTAAGTCTTCGTCATGCCACTGAAACTTTTCATTACAAAATTGAAAAGAGTCGCCTCTAAAATCGTAATTGATTTCATAGAGTCCATGATTTTTAGTAGAAAATTTTTGTGATTTACCTTCTCTTTCGTTTTTCATAAATTCAATGATCATGCCTTCTGCATATCCATGAATCAAATAATCCACTCCCAAATTTTTTTTATTTTTATTAGTGAATGCTGAAAATTTTGGAGTATATGCACCGCCAAAAATAATTTTTGTCCTAGGGTTTATTTTTTTGATGTGTTGATTGATGTCAGCAAAATAGGCGGAGTCAACCCCAAGGTACTGGAATTTGCCATCTGCAGTATACAGCAATGAACTACTATAACCAACAAAAACTGTATTATCGCCAACAAAATTTGCTAGAAGATAAAAAAGTTTGTCTTTTGGTATTTCAGTGAAGTGATCGATTACCAAACAACTGTGCCCAGCCTGTCTGAGTGAATTGGCAATGACATACGCTCCCAAAGGTTTCACTCTACAAAATTCTTTTGTGTCAGTTAAAATTATGGCATTATATGTCATATAATATTATATATATGCAGCTTGGATGCTGCCTCCCTGCGGCGGTAACTATAGCAGATCAAGTTTATTACATCACTTGCATCCGGGTGTATACGCCTTCTGCATCAGTAAATCAACCATCACGCCTGCC
>Ga0129333_10006760_pt1 | contig 10844 bp, 19 predicted proteins | sample CPB6_08_DNA_FD_94474 | JGI IMG/M metagenome (GOLD analysis project Ga0129333, IMG submission 94474) | Freshwater to marine salinity gradient microbial communities from Chesapeake Bay, USA - CPBay_Sum_0.6_0.8_DNA | ecosystem: Environmental > Aquatic > Marine > Coastal | place: USA: Chesapeake...
CATTTGTAAGAGTAGACTGCTTCCCAAATTGAAAGATACCCGAAGCAACGTCTGAAGTTAAATTTAGAATAGGACTTGCGCTACTTCCCGAAGTTGTGTTGCTTATGTTAATTTGAGTTAAGGCATTTTGATTTTTAGCAATGGTCAAATTATCCTGCACCCTCGCAGTACCATTGACGTCTAAACGGAAGCCTGCATCGGTTGTTGTGCCTATCTGAACATTGCCCGTTTGAGCTAATTGCATTATGATTGTATTTCCTCCGTTTAAAAAACGTGTTCCATTAGCCAATGATGGTAATGGTTGAAAATATAATGCGTCCGTGTATATACCAAATTCACAAGCTCCATCTGAACTTACAAATTGTGCATATAAAGCTGCGATTGTTGATTCTGCTTTGAATATTTCTGAAGCTACTGAGCCTTTGACGTGAAATCTTCCATTAGGCGTTGCAGTTCCAATCCCCAACCTTTCATTCGTTGAGTCCCAAAATAAAGACGAACTCTGCTGCAACACATTCCCCGTACCTTGGAATAAAACGCGACCTACCGTTCCACTAACGATAGGAGTTGAGCCAACATTTAACTTTGAGGCGTTCATTATCTCTTGCCCTGTAATCTTACGACTAGCAGTGCCTCCGATTGACATCTCAAGTAGGTCTGTTGACAACAGGTCCCTACCCAATGCGGGTAGGTCGACAATTTTTATTCCGGCCATAGTTATTCTTCTGTTACCTCAGGCTGCTGTTCTTTTGCAATCTCATTCAAGAACTGAACGAGTGGCATTGCATACTTCATAGGCATCTCCTGAATGAAAGCTTCTAATTTTGCTAATTGCTCTTGATTTAAAACGATTTGATTCATGATTATATAGATTAAATGATTACTACTCCAATAGCCTCAGCTACGCACTCATTGACAAATGAGTTGTCTTGACCCCATGCTGCAAACTGCTCCTCAGTCAAGGTATAGTTGCCCTGTGCCAATTGCTTGCCATCCTCAGTAAGCAACTGCCAATAAGTTGTGCAGGTTACTGCATCAGTTGGGAAGTTAAGAACTAAGACAGTCATTAATGTTGCTGTCCCTTCGTTTAATGGGTATACTACCGGTTCGATAGCTACTCCTCCTTGTGGTGTTGTGTTTTCCATTTTTTTGTTTTTTATGATTAACCAATATATGTCCATCCGGACGATTTATAAATATACTTTCCTTCAGTCGCGTCAGTCTGATAAATCTCAAGACCGATAGCCGGACTAGCAATTGCGTTACGCTGCGTCTGTGTCATTCGTGGGGGTAGGAAGCCACGGGTGGTGGTATTTATTGCAACTTGTGCCGATGCGATAGATGTTGAATCAGTACCAAATTGAGTTCTGCTACCACCATTACCTATAATGATATCATATTGATTTGTACCTCCATCATTCCATCCATTTATATAGGTCTTACCCGAACCTGTATTTGCAGAAATCTGTAATCCTTGAGAAATTGATGTTCCATCTCCCGCCCCAACTACAAGTGTAGTTCTATTAACAAATGTTGCAGTAGAATTAACATATATCCCTACATTAGGAGATGCTAAAGCTCTAAATGACCCATTAACGTCAAGCTTGTACCCTGCGTCAGTCGTTGTACCAATAAGGACATTGCCTGACTGAAGTATTGTTAAGATTGGGACAGAATTGCTAAATGAATTTGAGAAAAATCTGATACCTTGACCGGGATTAGCTTGTTGTTGAACAATATCAAAATTACTCCAAAAATTATTTCCTATACCACTTACAAATATAGGTCTTCCGCTTGCAAATACCCATTCACCCATGAAGCTCTTAGACGTAGTATTAAATCCGTCTAATTCTAGCACTCTATTACTTCCGTCTGAATATGTCTTAAAGTTATATCCAAAGTTTATATTATTTGAATCAGTATTTGATACTATAAATACACTCTCATGGTTTAAATTACCTACTCTATTTACTCTTCCTATTCCATTTACATCTAACCTATAAGCAGGACTACTCGTCCCAATACCTACATTTCCTGATGTTGTTCCAAATAGAACATCACCTGTAGTTGTCTCAATAGCACGGTGAGTTACACCTGTGATTGATGTGAGAATTGGATTATAATACAAGCCTCTGACAATGCCTGAGTATGTGCCTGTAGTGTTAATCTGATTTAAAATATTTAATTGATTAAATTCAGCATTACCACTAGAAGGGGCAAAGTCCATATATTGGTTTGCTGCCGCTCCACCAACCATTACCATGTTTAATGTACCTGAAGTTGGCTGATGTCTATGAGCACTAATTCTTGCTCCTGAAGAAAGCAAAACAACATTACCTGTAGATGTTCCCGTTACATAAGGGGCAAGAGTTATAGGACTATTTGTGTTAGTACCTCCATTTACAGTTGTCAAAAACCCGTTTGAAAATGATAAAGAAGAACCTCCCGGGTGAGCAGCTATTCTAATTGAACCAAGTCTAAGTGTAGGGCTATTTGCTGTATTTGAACCTAAACTAACACTATTTGAGCCTCCCCAAGAGACTGTAAATACATTTTCATTATCAGAACCAATTACTTGAGCAGTGTTTCTAATTATTGCACTCCCATTGACATCAAGCTTATAGCCTGCATCGGTTGTTGTACCGATGAGTAGATTCTTCGTATTTGTGATGCGCATTGCTTCTGAACCACTTGGACTAGAAACCTGTCCCGTTCCTCCACTTGCCGTATGAAATGTCAAACCTTGCTCATACCCATTATTAGCAATAGTTATAGCTCCTATTCCTGAGGTTCTTGGATTTTCAAATCCAAAAGTTAATAATGAACGAGAACCTATTGTGGCAAGTCCGCTATCTTGTTGCCAATACAATGAACGAGTAGTTATAGAACCTGTAAATGGTGCAGATATATATATTCTATTAAGAGAGTCATCCCAAAAAAGGTTTGCGCTCTGCTGCAACACATTTGTTGAGCCTTGGAAGAATATGCGGCCTGATGTGCCGTTGATAACAGGTGTGTTGTTAACTGAAAGCTTGGATGCGTTCATTATCTCTTGGCCCGTAATCTTGCGACTACCTGTGCCACCTGCTAATGACATCTCGAACAAGTCGGTTGCCGCAAGGTCTCTCCCTACCGCAGGTAGGTCAACTATCTTAATTCCCGCCATCTCTTTTAGTCAATTATGCGTTCATCACCATCGTCAGTATATCTGTTGATTTCATCGTCAGTGACGCGCTCGAATGGGTATATAGGTGAGATAGGGTTCTCACCTGTAATTCCAATCTCGTTTACAATCTGTATACCGTTAGTAATCATCTTACCACAATGCGATTAGGTTGGTTGCTGTTGTTCCTGTCTGAAATACCTTAAGGACCTGAACAGGTAAGAATGTACCTCCAAGGATGCCGTTAAATGTAACATCTTGGCCACCTGCTGTGATAACTCTTAAGTTACCGCCTGTACCAATATAGAGCACTGAAGGGTTCTTCTCATTCTGAACATAGATCGTATATGCTTCCCCAAGTACAGTAAAGATGTTTGCATTCAACAAGACTGTAGTCTGATTGATAACACTTACAACAGTCGCAGCCTGTAGCGAGACAGTGTTATACACAACGTCACCTACCTGAACATTATTAGCAACAAATGTAGCCGCTGAGTCAACTAGCTGATTGGCAACTAATGATGTAGCTGTACCTGTCTCAACAATATTTGGATATGGTATCTCAGCATTATTAGTTGAGACAATATTCAGCGCGGTAGACGTCTGTAACTTTTGATATGCCATGTCTTTTAAATTTTATATCACAAAGATAGGCAATATTTTAAAACAAAAAAGCCGCCCATAAGGCGGCTTCGTTTTGGAATTACTAAAGTATATTTAATGTTGTACCGGTAGGAATTGTTAATGTATATCCCAATCCCATTGAGAGAGGGCCTGTGTAGTTTACAGTTGCGCCTGTTGGAAGCACAATGTTTGTGTTGATTGCCCCTGCAATTGTGAACCCATTGGCATAGATTGACTGACCGCTAGTCTCAGCAGTCAAGTCATCTAGCGTATATGGCTCACTCTCTGCATTTACACTAGCTGATCTTAGCTCAGGTATCTGATATGTGGGTGCAAACCCAATAAATTGAGTACCCTGTGGAATTGTAGCCATGACTATTTATTTTTTAATTGTTTAACTTCAGCAGACAATTCTTGAATTGCTTTCACTAAGATGGGAATTAACTTTCCGTAAGAAGCTTCTAACTTTTCAGGATTCTCATCGTAAACCAACTTAAGAACGTCAGCCATTTCAACTGCCTCTTCTGCTGCTTTCAAATCTTGTGCGATAAAACCGAAATCAGCGATGTCATGTTTACCATATTCATTACGGTCATCCCAAACGAATTTCACAGGGCGAAGACCATCAATAAACTCAAGTCCTACATTCAAGTCTTCAACTTCTTTTTTATCACGTGCATCTGACAAAGACGTAATTGACGTTACAGCACATCGTAATACAGTATGCTCGTAATTACCAAGTGTAATTTCATTATTTACTGTATTTGATGATGGAATAGCAAAGTCACCCAACAATATGTTGTTTGTACCTGACTGAAGCATATAAGAAGCTAATGAACTTCCTCCAATAATAATGTTTCTGTTACCATAAACAAGATTAGCACCTGCTTGTATACCCAACATTATATTTCCTGAACCACTCAATGATGGAGTAGATGGATGTGTTTGTAGATAATAACCCGCTTGTTGACCAATCGCAATATTATTTGCGCCTCCTGTTAACAAAGGCAATGCTTCTTTTCCAATAGCGACATTACCAAAATTGCTTGTTAACGCACCAAGATTGTCTTCTCCTATTGCAATATTGTAATGAGATGGGTTAGTTACTGATGGCTTTGATATTTCAATACCACTAACTGTAACTAAATCACTACCCGATGTAAATGGTTCAATAATATCTACGTTAATCTGACTCATGATTATTTATTTTCTAATTGTTCAACTTTAACTGCCAAGTCTTTGATGGCCTGAACCAATACAGGAATCAATCGTCCGTAAGATGCCTCAAGCTTCTCAGGGTTCTCATCGTATACAAGCTTCAATACATCAGCAGCATCATACTTATGCTCAACTTCTTTGAGCTCTTGAGCAATGAATCCTGAATCAGCAACATCATGCTTTCCATTCTCATCACGGTCATTCCATACAAATTTGACAGGGTTCAATTCTTTTACGAACTCAAGACCTAATTCAATAGGAGCTACAGCTTTCTTATCGCGTGCATCTGACAATGATGTGATTGAAGTAACTGCACAACGAAGGGCAGTAACTGATGAGTTACCAAGAGTTACTGAGTTGCTAGATGTTGCAGTTGCAGGAATAGCATTGTATCCAATTGCAGTATTATTTGTACCTGCAGTTAAATTTGAGCCTGAATTACTACCAACAAAAGTATTGAATAGAGATGTAGTAGCTAAAATACCCGATTGGTATCCAACCATTACAGAACCTGAGCAGTCATTTAATACTTTGCCTGATTCAGTTCCAATAAAAACAGATGTTGCAACACTAAACCAAGGATTCTGACCGATTAATGACCCAATAGCCACAACCTGAGGTAAAAATCCTGACCCTGTTACAGTTCCGTTAAATATATTAGAACCAATTAACATGCTGTCAGCACTAGCTACAGTCTGTAAGTTATCACCAATCTTTACAGAACGAATCGGGCCTCCTTTTACATTGGCTCCATTGACATTTACCTCCGTTCCACTAAATGGCAATACATCATCTACGTTAATCTGACTCATATCTTATTTTTTTACAAATATACGTGTTATTTTTGATAAGGAAATGCCTTGTTGAGGGCCTGACGGCGCTTCTCACATGGCGTGCACTCAGCTGTACCCTTTCTCTTCTGAGCAATTGTATCAGCAATACGCTTGATGCCTGTTGCTGTGGTCACCTTGTGGATTGTATCACCAAGGCCACGGCTTGTACTTGTAAGTTTCATTACTTCTTTTTTTTGGCCATCTTACCCATGGCAGCCTTGAATCCGTACTCCTTAATCATCTCCTTCTTGCTCTCACCCTTCTCGTGTTTAGCCTTAGCAGACTTTGACGCGTACTTCTCTCCGGTCTTCTTTTCAACAACTTTTTTCATGATATTTATTTTTTAACGTTACTTACTCTTCTGCCCATACCAACTCTTGACTTCTCATCCTTCTTAGCTGCAAGCTTTGATGGGCTCATCTCACTCTTGGTGACAGGTGTCTTTGAAGACACTCTCTTTGATGGTCGGCAGTACTCATTACTACCACCTGCACCACAGGCCTTACCTGTGCGGGCGTCAACCCACTTCTCTTTCTCCCATCTCTTAAGACTAGCTCCCTTCTCAGTCTTCCTTACGTTGCCTGACTCTTTTCGGCATTTAGCAATAGCCTGCGAAGCTCGAGCTGAGGGGAACACATCATAAGATGCTTTTACTTTTTTATAGCAGGCGTCTTTCATTTGCTCTTTGATAATATTTTTTTCTTGGCATCTTTGCCAAGGTCCATGAAGTGATATAGCACCTTACTTGATGCTGTATGTGTCTTTCCTGTCATAACAGTGCCGTTATAGGCATGCTGATGTCCTTTCCACTCAGTGCCATCCTTTAAATAGTGGCCATTGCTCTTCCAAGAATGCTTACTGTCTTTCATTAGTACTTCCCTCTACGATTTGACGGTGACGATTGTGTTGACCCACCCTTACCGGCCCATAATTTCTTACAAGCCCAATAGCGAGCGCTCAATTTGTCATTGGCTGTGTCACAATTGTGACGCGCTTTAAAACTCTTACGCGCTGCTGCGCTATAGTTGTGGCCGTAGCCCTTCGCCCCGAAGTGAATAAGCTTCTCAGTGCCTCCTGAGCACGCCTTAACCATCATCTTTTTACCTGCTCGGTCTGATGGACGGGGCACATTGCACTTCATTTTGCTCTTATCAGCCATTTTTTGGTCTTTGATAGCCTTGCGGCAGGTCAATACTTGTCGCGCTACCCAACTGAGCAAGGCCACCCATGCGTGAAGTGCCTGCTTGCTTGCGTTGTTTGCGCCCAACTTGGTTTTTTACGGCGTATTTCTCGTCTAAAAGCTTCATCGCCTGCGCATTCTTGACATTTAATGCCATCAGGTCAGTCTTTAGTGACGCTGTCTTCTCAGAAGAGAGAGGATTTTTATTTACTTCAGCCATTAGTTGTTGTATTCAGAGCCTTTCAAACCACTTTCTCTGTACATCTCCTTACCTTTGATGTAGTCAATAGCAGCATTCTTCATAGGAGTTGACTCATACATACCCTTTGAAGGATTATATGTCTCACTCTTTTCTTTTCTATTTGCTGCATCTTTCATAGCCTGCTTAGCAGCAGCTTCAGCCTTATCACCTTTTGCTTTCTGCTTATCTTTATCATCATTTAAATACATGACTCAAATTTTAAATGGTTAACTTTGAGACAAATTTAATAAAATAAAATCAAATGGATGACTACCTAAAGTATTGGCGAGTGATACGCCAATATGTGAAGATAAAGTATGAGCTTAACCAAGCTGATCTTGACATGATTCTCTTCCTCTACTCAGAGGTTTACTTCAACAAAGACAAGTTCGCAGAGTTTACACGCCTAGTCGGTTGGGACTCAAAGCGATTTAAGAGACTGCAGTCGCAAGGGTTTATTGAATCGTTTCGCAAGTATGACCCACATACAAAAAGGAGAGCCTTGTACAAACTCTCCTATAAAGCCAAACGAATGGTCAATAAAATCTATAAATACCTAAGTGGTGAAGAACTCATCTCAGAGACATACAAACACAACCCACTGTTCAAAAAGAATAAGCGCTATCGTGATGCTGTCATGAGAGGAGCTGTCCTACAACTCAATGACTCTATTCGCCAACTACAACAACAACGTCGCGTTCCTGAATGATGGTGTACGGCTTGTCACTAATGACCATAGTGTATGAGCCCGCCTTGTCGTAGTAGATCTCATCACCGGCCTTGATGTTTGCCACGTCAGTGCCCGGTGCCACAACACGCCCCATCTTATAGCGAAAGTCATTCGCGTCATGCGCACTCAAGAGGAGGCCCGACTCAGTCTTTACCTCCTTCTCAATTGTCTCAATTATCAAATGTTTGCCGATAGCTATCATTGTGCCTCATATGTTCGCGCCATTGTGATAATAGCGTCAGTTGATAAAATTGTTGTAGCCACACTCACTGCGTTCTGCAGTGCACTGCGTGTCACCTTGAACGGGTCAATTACCCCCATCTCAATGAGGTTGCCCCACTCACCTGTCTTCACATTGTAGCCATACCCATCCTCAAGCATCTTCTCCTCCTTGTAAATATCATTAGGGTTGATGCCTGCGTTGAGCAAAATCTGTGCGCTTGGTGTTGAAATCGCCTGTCGCAATATCTCAGATGCAGCATTACGCTCAGGTGTTGTACTTGCAGATGCACCCAATTTCACAGCCTCCTCAAGGAGGGCTTTGCCCGCTCCCGGCAAGATTCCCTCCTCCAAGGCTGAGCGGACTGCACACACCGCGTCATCGACACGGTCATACAACTCTTTCTGCTCAATGTCAGTGGTACCACCTACGTAGATGACACCAACGCCCCCCGTAAGTGATGCGATACGCGACAGTATAAAGTCTCTGTCATGCTTCTTAGTCGCCTCAGCGTGCGCTGACCACAGTTGGGCCACTCGCTCCTCAACAGCCTCCTCGTCAGTACGCGCCGGTGAGTTGATGATCACAGTGTTCTGCGAGTCAACAATAATCTTCGCAGCGTGACCAAGGTCAGCATATGTCATTAGGCTCAGGTCATCACCTGTCTTCTCACTAAAATACTTTGCACCTACCGCCAACGCAATGTCACTCATCAGCTCATGCTTCTTGTACCCAAAGCTCGGCGGCTCAATTGCACACACCTTCAAATTGCCCTTGGCAACATTCGCAGCCAATGTGTTGACAACACCCGGCGCACATGGCGCAATGATCAACAGACGCTTGCCCTCTTGGATGATTGGCTTGAGGATATTCTCAAGCTGTAAAATATTATGAATCTCAGCGTCACATACCAATACCATCACATCCTCATGCACACACTCGTCACGCTTGTGGTCATTAATGAAGTACGGTGAGTAGTACCCGCGCTGCACCTTGAAGCCATGCGTGCTCTCAGCATATGTCTCATTGGTCTGTGACTTCTCAACGGTCACAATGCCATTGGTGCCAATCTCATTGTATACGCGAGAAATAATCCCACCAATCGTCTTGTCATTGTTCGCTGAGATTGTCGCAACATCACTCAGCATCTTCTTGGTCACCTTCTTCTTTTTCTTCTTAAGACTCTCAATCACCTCATCAGATATCTCAGTCATGTGACGTAGCACCTGAATGCGGTTTAACTCCTCAGTAATGACATTGTCACCATGCAAGACCAAAGCCTCAGTCAACACAATGGCAGTTGTCGTACCGTCTCCCGCATTGGTGGCAGTCTTGTCCGCCGCCTCCTTCATCATACGGACCGCAAGGTTCTCCACCGGATCCAACAAGTCAACAGCCTTTGCCACAGTGACACCATCCTTGGTGACCGTGATGCTTCCTGTATGGTTCGGTGATTCAATTAGCACTGTGTTACCCCTCGGGCCTAATGTGCTCTTAACTGCCCCGGCAATCTTCTGAATGCCATTGATGAGCTTTGCTCGTCCGTGTTCGCCAAAGCGAATGTCTTTGGGTGAGTATCCTAAATTCTCCATAGATTAAAATTAATTTCGGTACAAATATAAAATAAAAAAGCCATCCCCGAAAGAATGGCTCTAATTTTAGCTAAGCAAAATTACGCAACAGTAACTTGGCTAATAGCACGTGGCACAGCAGCAACATACACAGGGTTTGTCCATGATGTAGCCAAAGCAGCAGCCAATGCATCTTGGATAGCAGTACGCATGTCATAAGCCACCTGAGCAGCATGGGTCAAAGTGACCGCGCGACCATTGGTGTAAGTGATGACAGTTGTAGTTGCAGTAGCAGTGTTGTTAGTAGCACCTGTACCCGCAGATACCAATGCAACATTAGTTGCGCTAAACAACTGATTAGGTTGTCCCGTTACCGGAACCGAAATAAACTTTTCCATCTTTAAAAAATTAATGGGTTAAACAATACCACAAAGATAAACCAAATACCAATATGAATATTGGAACCTGAACTGTATTTTGAAGTGTGTCAAATTATTGCTTCCCTATATATATATATATTTTATTACCTCCTTTTATTATTTTTTTTTAATCTAAGTTAGATTTAAAATCGACATTATCGACAGTAATCTAATAATCAATAAGTTAAGTGACATAAAAAAGACATTACTATGTCAATTATCGTACATTTAATTCTATATATATTATAAAACTATAAAATAGAGAAATAAAAAAAGGAGCCTTTTGAGCTCCTCTTTATAAAACTCTGAAAAATTATCGACACGAACTACCCATCATGTACTCACTCATATCAGACTTCATCTCCGCCCTATACATGGCCTCCTCCATCATTGAGATCTTCTGCTCACGCTTGCGCATCTGACGAGCCTCTGATACCATCTGAATGCCTGTCCTGCCGTCAGGACGGTTGTTCATTAAACGCCCACCGTGGACATCTAACCCATTACTTAAAATAATCTTTTTCATAATATATATACGTTTAGAGTACAAATATAAGCATTAGATACATAGGGGTTTAGGGTGATATATAGGTTTTGGGCTTGCTACCCCCTACGCGGAAACGGCTTTTTTATCGATACGGGGGG
>Ga0129333_10006761_pt1 | contig 10844 bp, 8 predicted proteins | sample CPB6_08_DNA_FD_94474 | JGI IMG/M metagenome (GOLD analysis project Ga0129333, IMG submission 94474) | Freshwater to marine salinity gradient microbial communities from Chesapeake Bay, USA - CPBay_Sum_0.6_0.8_DNA | ecosystem: Environmental > Aquatic > Marine > Coastal | place: USA: Chesapeake Bay...
GGGGGGACTGGGTGCCCAGGAGGTGCCGATCGCTGGGAATCACGCCCCAAAAACGATAGGGATCCCCTTTGACCCATAACCCCAGGGGGGTGGGTTGCTCCCAATTGATGATTAATTCCCGATCGCCCGTGTCCAGGTTCAGGGGACCTTGGCGGGTGGGATACACATGGGGCCCCAGCCATTGGCCTTGGCGATCGTGCCAATACACCACCGTGGGGGGTAGCAGGGCGTTATCCGGCTGGGAATCATAGGGATCATAGGGAGCAAGGCACTCGGCTCCCAGAATTAGCCCATAGAACACCAGAAGCACCACTGCCCCCAGCCGTGCCAAAGAATTACGCTTCAGCCGCTGCCACCCATCGATCATCCTATGCCTCCCTAGGCTTCCCTATGGTCTCCTGGGGGAATCCCGATTCCCCATGGCTCATCTTAACCCCCTCAAGCCATGGGAAGTGGCCGTTATGGCACCCTGAGTTTAGAGGGCGCTGGAGTCTAAATGCTCCACCATAAACACGTTGGAATGGAGATTGGCAATGATTTGTTTACCCTGTTGGGTGAGGGACAGATACACTAGGGCATCTCGCACATAGGGATAAACCCCGTTCCAATAGAACTTGGGATAGTTATTGCGCAAATCATCGGGGTTTTTGTAGTTGAGATGCTTGTTTACGCCGGTTTCCTCAAACTCATAGAACAGAGCGGCAATTTTCTTGAGGTAGCGGGGGTCGCTGAGTTGGCCAATGAGATCCGAGGCCCGCAGCAAACCGGGGAAGTGCATGGTGTCCTGGTGGTCTTCGGCGGAGGGCACGGGGAAGCGGGTCAACTCAATGTTGCGCTTAACCAGTTCCGCATCAATGAGCTTATGGCCCCCAAAGCGCTCATCCACAAAGAGTTTGGCCCGATCGACATGGTAGGGGGTGAGGGCCGCATCCGTAGCTCCGGGGGGCAGGGGCACCAGTTGATCCCCTTTGCCCGTGGCGTAGAGATTGTCACGATCGAGGCGGCAGACTTTTTTCACATAGCCAATGTCATGGCACACCAGGGAGATGATGAAATGCAGCCAATCATCACAGGAGACTTTGCCTTCCCGGATATGCTTGCCCCGCAAGACCTCTTGGCCCACCAAGGTCACTAGGATGGTGTGTTCTACGTTGTGATAGAGGGCATCGCTGTTGGCAATATTCTCCAGAGCCATGGAGCCAACCCAGCCGATAATATCTTCGTAGTCTGTTTTGTATCCACCATAGGTTTTGCGATACCCCTGCTTGAGTTGGTCCACAAAGGCAGTGATCAGCAGTTCGGTTGCGTTAAACATACGATGCTCCAAAATCGTGTGTGGGCGAGTCGCTCAGGGGGGCTGAACGGGGCTAAAGGGTCTGGGGGTTCTCAGGACAGCTTGGCGAGGTTGGTCATCCGGAGCGCGGAAACAGCGACTTGAACAATACCCACAGAACTGCCCTCTAGCTTAGCGCTCAATGTCCCCAGAATAAATGTCCTGGCCATCGAGTTAGGGGAGTGGGATGGAATCCCTGGGGTGATCCACGATCGTAGTCTTCCCCAAAGTTGAGACTCAGCCTCTCCAAGCCTGAACTTTGACTACCCTTAGGCTAGATGAGAGTTACAAGATGAAAGTTGCAAAATGAAGTCTGCAAGATTAAGAATTACAAGACAGACGAAGTTTGCAGGATGAAGTTTGCAGGATGAAGTTTACAAGATGAAGTTTGCAGGATGAAGTTTACAAGATGAAGTTTGCAGGATGAAGTTTGCAGGATGAAAGTTGCAAAATAAGGCTCAAGCCTCTAGAGGGGAGCCGGGGGTACAGCCCGGTGTGTCCTGGGGGAGTGAATCAAAGGAATGGGGGGGTTGTGGGTTGCCCATCCCCTTCGGCGCACTTCCTGCTCGGTGTCATCCCGACATCCGTAGTGTTTATGATAGGGTGTTTCCAGGGTTTGAGGTGTGATCCTAGGAGAGAGCCAGCGTGATGGGAGGGCTAGGCCATTGCCCTGGGGTATGGGATTTCTAAGTTGCCCTCAACCCATCAGGCTCAACCCATCAGGGCAAGGAATGACTCCCCCCACCCCTTGCCCCTAAGCTGCAAGCTGGATCTCCCCCTTACCCAAAGTTTGAACGCAAGTGGTAGCTACAACTTTTCACAACGATCGCTCACCCATGGAGGCAGAACATCCCCCCCACCTGGATCAAGCCGCCATCCAAGATCTAATTCTCAGCCATGGCCCTGAGCTACACACAGGCCGCAGCATTGCCCAACTGATTGCCGATGGAGAATTGCCCAGCCTGCGGGGATGCCAGGTTTATGAGGGCAAGGTGTCCGATTGTGTCTATGGGGAGGGGCTACAAACCCGCGATGGGGTCCCCCTGCGGCTGATGTATCGCAGTAATCGGGTGTCTACCCACGATCGCCACCGGGGCCATATTCCCTTCAAGGATCAGGTACTCGCCCTGAACCATGATTTAATGTTGCGCTTGGTGCAGCCGGTGCTGGGTAGCTCCCAGTTTGAGATCCCCGGACTCCAGCCCACTGCCACGGTCATCGCCACGGAAAACCTGACCCCGATCGCCTTTGAAAATGTCCTGCGCCTCTACATGGCCACCAGCACCACCAGCACCTCCCTGTATCAACATTGGTTGCGGGGCGATCGGGAGTTTTGCGGCCATGTCCTGCCCCCGGACTTGCAACCCAATGGCAAGCTACCTTACATCATGGACACCCCTTCCACCAAAGCCAAAGCCGATGAGTCCGTGGCTCCCCAATACCTATTTGACCAGGGAATTTGCAGCCCCCAGGACTATGCTGCTTTGCGCAATAATGCCATTTTGGCCTTTGGGTTAGTGTTGGCCCACGATCGTCCCAAGGGACTGCTGCCCGTGGACACCAAACTAGAGCATGGACGCAATCACCGGGGGGAAATTGTCGTCATGGATGAGGTGTTCACCCTGGACTCAACCCGCCGCTGGAAACTGGATCCCTGCACCCAAACCCCCCTCCTGGATGACCAGGGCAATCCCCAGTCCTATTCCAAAGAGTTTGTGCGGGGAATGGCCTTTGACCCCGTGACGGGGCTATTGAACCCGCAACAGCAAACCGCGATCGCCGTGCGCTATATCGAAGCGATTCAACATTTAAGCGATCGGCCCTTTGTACCAGATCTGCGATCGCGAGATCAGCGCTGGATTGAATCCACCCAACAGATTCTCACTCACCTAGGGGTTGCCTAGGGTTCCGCCCCCTGAATCCCTTTGCCCCCTAATCTCCTCCCTAGTAATAGTCTGCCTCCGGCTGGGGCTGTGCCAGGGCGAAATTAGACGGATCATAGAGATAACGTACCGCCTCTTCTTCCAGGCGGTGAACTTCGTATGCTTCCAGGTGGTTCGTTGCCCGCAAAGCTGCTAGGTAGCCATCAAGATACAAGCGAAGATCATCAAAGCGGTAACCCCGATCCCAAAGATTGCCCATGGCATCGGTGAGCTTTTGGTAGTGGCGGATAGTAGCAGTATTTTGAAGCATGTTGCAGTGACCTAAAGCGAGATTTTATAAGGGCACCCTGAAAAGCGTGTGGGAAAAAAACCGCTCCCCAAGGCTGCAAGGGGCATGGTGAGGGAGGGTCAAGCGCAACGATTTCTAGGATCTAACAACAGGGTTAGGGCAGTAAGTTAGGGAATAGAATAGCTCAATCTATGGGCTAGGGGGGGCCAAGGGAAGTACGGAAAAACCTAAGGCAACCCAGGGGGGCCAGGGCATAGGTTTTGGCGCTATGGGAAGAAAACTCAGGCTCACCCTAGGAGGAAAGGGGAAGAAGGTAGTTCATGGTTAAAACTGATGAGAATCATATAAGGTTTATTAATTCTAAGAGATAGAGGGAGAGCTAAGGGGATCCTGAGGCTGCCTTAGCCAAAAATTTAGCTGAGGAAAGCCTAGGGCGAGGAGTCTTGGCTTTTTTCCCCCAGCCCATCTTGCCACCACCCTTAAGCCTGACTTAAGAACCGGCTGAGGAACCGGCTGAAGAACCGGCTGAGGAACTGGCCCATGGTGGGGATTTGTGATCCCCTTCATTTCCTGCCCTAACCCACAGCAAGGGGGAAAATCAAGCTCCCTAGAGAGGGTTTACTCTTTAAGTTTACCCTCCCAATCTGACTCTTCCCACGTTGTCTCCAATGTTTCAGACGTTTAGGGGAAAATGCTACAAAAATTAAAAAATAATAAACTTTTCTCCGGAAAACTTCGTCAAATCATCGGGCACCCGATCGGGAATCCTCAAGGAGGTTAAAGCCAAGCCAGTTAAAGCTAAAGGCTACGGGAACAGGGCCGCTAACCACACCAAAGAGAGCAGTGGACTTTCCATCAGAGGTTTCCTATCCCAGGATCTTGGCTCCAGGCCACAGATCAACCCAGGTTCTCAAAAAGCTTACAAATCAAAAGCCTTGGGAGAAATTAAACCAGGGGTAACAAGTATTACAGAACCCTGAGATTTGTTTTGATAGTCTTGATTACTATTAGACTGAAATTTACTGCAAAGCTTTTGGGCAATGGGAAGCCAATCCGCAGGGCAGTGACTTTACGCCTCATTCTCTTTGCGGGTTTATAGGTTCCTGACTAGGTTTTTTGGCTCCAGTGCCCCAGCAAGAACTTTTTAATCATTTTTTAATTCGGCGTGTTTGCTCTTTACCCCTGACCCTACAAACTCTGTGAGTTCTGTTTCTGTTCAAATTATTGAAGGCAATCCCCATCTGCGATCGCTGCTAGGGTGGCACCTCCAGCAACTCGGCTATGGGGTTTTCCAGTCAGCGAACCTGAGTCAGGCCCAGAGCGCTTTTCAGCGTCTCCATCCTGATTTGATTGTCTTGGATGCAGATTTATCTGACGGTGGAGGATTAGAGTTTTGTCGCTGGCTGCGGCGGCAATCCCCGGTCATGGTGCTGATCCTCTCAACCCGTAGTGCAGAGTCTGACATTGTGGCGGGCTTGAAAGCAGGGGCCGATGATTATCTGCGCAAGCCCTTCGGAATGCAGGAGTTTTTGGCACGGGCTGATGCTCTGACCCGGCGCATTCGCAATCCGGTTCCCCCGGCCTACCTGGACTATGGGGATTTGAAGGTGGATTTGGTGCAGCGGCGAGTGAAGCTGAAGGACGAGACCATCGACCTTACGCCCCAGGAGTTTAGCTTGCTGTATGTGTTGGCCCAGGCCAGTGGGATGCCCCTGAGTCGGATGGAATTGTTACAGCGGGCTTGGCCGGATGCGATCGACAACCCCCGGACGGTGGATACCCATATTCTCTCCCTGCGGAAAAAGCTAGAGGTGGATCCCCGCCAGCCCAACTTAATCCAGACGGTGCGCAATGTGGGCTACCGCTTTAATACAGAGGTGACCCGCAAGCCCCCGGCCCCTAAGGTGCCCGCTACGGTGGCGGCTTCGGCTTCTCGGCCTCCGGTGGCGGCTTCTTCCCTGTTGCGATCCTAGGGCACGCAAACCGCGCCCCTACAAGGCGTTCCTAACAACAAATTTTGCCTTGGGCGCGAAAACTGCGTTCCTGCAAGCTTGGGCGCGAAAACCGTGCCCCTACAAGGCGTTTGGGATCCTAGGGTTCTGGTTTGCCCCGCCCCCTGCGCCTCGGTTTGACCCCCTTTTGTGAGTCCATCAGGGCAATTTGTCCATCCCGATCGCAGGTTCATCCCTTATATTGATCCCTACTGCTCCCTGCCTCCCTGGAGCTAGTCCCATTCTGCTTCCTGCTGGTGGGCGCGGTTTTGCAGCCGTTGTCCCAGATCTGCCCACGGGGAGGGGTTAGGGGGTAGCCATTGCCCTTGCCCCTGGTGGAGTTCCAGCAATTGCAGGGGGGATGGTGAAGTGTGATGCCTAAAATTGGGGGGGAAAGCCGTTTCGATGATTTCTAGGGGCGGAAGCTGGGGCAACGTGAGTAATAGACCCAGGCGCTGGCTGGTGATCCAAGGCCCAAGCCGCTGGAGCAAATCCCCGAACCAAGGGGCGGAGCCGGAAGCGAGGGGATCATCCAGGAGCAAAAAGGGGGGATGGAGGGCGAGGGCACGGGCGATCGCCACTTCCTGCTGTTGATGGCGGGACAGGAGGGGGGCGGTGGAATCCAGAATGGCGGGGGACAGTTGCAACAGATCCAGAACTTCCCCTAGGCGATCCTTGAGGGTTGAGGGGCTGTGTCCCTGCAATTTCAGGCCATAGGCGAGGGTTTGGCCCACGGTTAACCCCAGCAGTTGGGGTTGGGCAAAGACGGCCCCCACTTGCCGCCGCCAACTGGGGAGATCCCAGGCCGCAGCAGGGCGATCGTTGAGCCATAAATTCCCATCCGTGGGGGCTTGTAGCCGGTTGAGCAACCGCAGGAGGGTGGTTTTGCCGCTACCCGACTCCCCCGCCACGAGGACGATCGTCCCCGGCACTAGGGCAAAGGATAGCCCCGAAATCAAGGGACGGGGGCTGAGGGGGGGAGCATAGGCCAAGTCCTGAACCCGTAAGCAGGGCAGGGGGGCACTATCCGGCAGATCCGAGGGGCGATCGGGATTCATGGGGCGCTGGGGTGAAAATAGGTGTGGATTTGCTGGGCGAGTTTGGGGCCGATACCGGGAACCTGAGCCAATTGGGCTGGGGTAGCCAAACGAATCTGATCGATGGAGCGGAAATGGGCGAGGAGTTCTTTTTGGCGGGTGTGGCCCAGGCCCGGAATTTCCCCTAGGCGCGATCGCTGCTGGCGATCCTGGCGCTTTTGGCGATGGTAAGTCACCGCAAATCGGTGGGCCTCATCCCGTAGCCGCCGCAACAGTTGCACCCCTGGGCGATCGCGATCCCAGTGGAGGGGTTGGCTGTGGCCCGGTAAGAAAACTTCCTCCCGCTGTTTTGCCAAGCTCAAAAATTGTACAGACTCTAATCCCGGCAGGGCTTCCAAGGCGGCCATCACCGCTGAAAGCTGGCCTTTGCCCCCATCAATGAGCACTACATCGGGCAAGTTTTCAGGATCTGGATCCCGAAACCGGCGGCTTAAAACCTCTGCCAAGCTGGCAAAATCATCGGAATGACCGGGTACAACTGTGGGGTTTTTAATTTGATAGCGGCGATAGTGTTGTGGGGCAGGCAAACCATCCAGAAAAACCACCTGGGAACCCACGGCATCGGAGCCTTGTAAATGGGAAATATCATAGGCTTCTAAGCGGTGGGGTAGGCAGGGTAACTCTAATTCTTGGGCGAGATCTTCGAGGGCTTGGCGTTGGCGATCGGCTCCCCGTTGAATGCGGGTTAATTCATGGCGGGCATTGCGTTGGACTAAGGCCACTAACTCGGCTTTACTTTGCCGTTGAGGCACCAGGATTTCCACCTTACGACCCCGTTTTTGAGTTAAATATTGGCTGAGGATTTCCGTTTCTGGCAAAGGGTATTGCACGAGAATTTCTGAGGGGATTTCCACCGCGTCCCCCTGTTGATAATGGGCCTCTAAAATGCGCTGCAAGAGTAAACCGGGATCCGCTGCTTGGGCATCGGCGATAAACCCCAGCCGCCCCACCAAGCGCCCCGATCGCACCTGAAACAGTTGTATACAGGCATAAACCCCATCCGCAGCCAAGGCAATGGCATCCCGCGACACCGTATCATCGGGTAAAGCAACCTTTTGCTCTACCCCTAGGCTTTGGAGACCCCGCAATTGATCCCGCAATTGAGCCGCTTTTTCAAACTGTAGATTTTCCGCTGCGGCTGTCATTTGTTGTTGTAATAAATGCTCAAGTTCCTGGGTTCTGCCTTGGAAAATCATGGCCACTTTTTCCAGGGTTTTATGATAGGCTTCTGGGGTAATCAGGTGTTGGCAAACCCCCGGACAGCGCCCCATGTCATAGTTTAAGCAAGGGCGATCGCGGAAAAGGGGTTTACGCCGTTGCCGCAGGGGGAAAAGGCGATGAATTAGTCCCAGGGTTTGCCGCAGGCCATGGCTATCCACATAGGGGCCATAGTAGCGATCCTGAGGGGTGCCGAGGCTCCGTTTGCGGGTGATTAAAATCCGGGGATAGGGTTCCGACCAAGTGATACAGACATAGGGATATTTCTTATCATCTTTGAGCAGGGTATTAAAGTGGGGTTGGTGCTGCTTAATGAGGTTGGCTTCTAGGGCCAGGGCTTCCGCTTCTGTGTCGGTGACAATGACTTCAATTTCCCGCACCTGTTGCACCATTAAGGCGATGCGGGGGCTAAGGGTTGCCTGTTCTCGAAAATAGGAACGCACCCGCGATCGTAGGGCTTTAGATTTGCCAATGTAAAGAATATCTTGGCGATCGTCCCGCATTAAATAAACCCCCGGTTCTGGGGGCAACTGTTGCAGGACTTCTTCCAAGCGCTGGGGAGTTTGGATGAGGGGAGGGGAGGCAATCATGGGGAGGGACGATCGGACGGGAGAAGATCAGGCGCAAGGCAATCAAGTGGCAGGAGATCGCAAGGGACGATCGGGGGGACGATCGCACTAGAATATCGGGGCAACCTTAGGGTTCAGGTCTGCTGAGACTTTGGCAGGGAAACCAGGGGGGACGAATTGGTGAATCACCCAAGATCTTGGTAGGATGGGGGGCGATCGCGACTCCTTATGGTGCGCCTATGCCCCCTGAAATTGTCGAAATCCTCTCCCCCGAAGAAGTCCGCCGCACCTGCAACCGTCTTGCCTCGGAAATTGTGGAACAGGCGGGAGACCTCTCCCAACTGGTGCTCCTGGGCATTTATACCCGTGGGGTGCCCCTCGCCCAAATTTTGGCGGCCCAGATGACAGCCCTGGAGGGGGTGGAAGTGACCCTAGGAGCCTTGGACATCACCTTTTACCGGGACGATTTAGACAGCATCGGCATCCGTACCCCCGCCAAAACCACCATTGACGTGGACTTAACCGGGCGTACTGTGGTGCTTGTGGATGATGTCATTTTTAAGGGGCGCACCATTCGCGCTGCCCTGGATGCCATTAATGATTATGGTCGTCCAGATCGGGTGCGTTTGGCGGTGCTGATCGATCGGGGGCACCGGGACTTACCCATTCACCCAGACTTTACGGGGCGGCAACTGCCCACGGGCAAGCAGGAACAAGTGAAGGTCTATTTCCAGGACATTGATGGGCGAGATGGGGTAGAACTCATTCGCCAGGGGGGAGCGCCCTCCAGTCCCTAGGCTAATGCCCAAATTTCCAAGCACAAGGCACCCCAAGACCCTCACCCTAAATCCCTCTCCCAGGTTGGGCGAGGGACTTTGAGAAGACCCTCACCCTCAATCCCGCTCCCAAGCTGGGCAAGGGACTTTGAAGACTCTTGCTCCCCTTCTCCCGCCCTGGGAGAAGGGGTTGGGGGATGAGGGTCTTACTCCCCTTCTCCCGCCCTGGGGTTCTGGGCTGGGGGATGAGGGTCTTGCTAGGAGATGCGGCTCAACACATAATCCGTCAGATCCATGAGGGCCTGCCGCGCATCAGAAGCCGGGAGATCCTGCACCGCCCCTAGGGCTTTTTGGGCATGGTAAGCCGCCAGGGATCGCGCCTTGGGCAAGCCCTGGCTTTGATCCACCATGTACAGCGCCTGCTCAAGATCCCCTTCTTGGCTAAACTCCCGATCGATCAGCCCCTCCAAGCCGGGATGCTCCTCCAAGGCATAGAGCACTGGAGCCGTCAGATTGCCTTGGCGCAAGTCAGAACCCGCTGGTTTCCCTAGCACCGTATCCGATCCTGTGAAATCTAAAATATCATCCACAATCTGAAACGCTAGCCCTAGGTGTCGCCCGTAGTCATAGAGGTTGTTTTGCACAGCCTCTGAACTTTGGCTAAGGATCCCGGCGGACTTGGCACTATTGGCAATCAAAGAAGCGGTTTTATAGTAGCTTTTTTCTAAATAAGCATCGATCGATAAGCTAGTATCAAACCGATTTAATCCCTGCTGAATTTCCCCTTCTGCCAAATCCATAATGACCTCTGACAGCAACTTGACCACCCGCAGATCGTCCAGGTGAGCCAGATACCAGGAGGACTGGGCAAAGAGAAAATCCCCCGCTAAAACCGCCACGCGATTATTAAAGGAACTATGTACCGTGGGCATCCCCCGCCGCAGCACAGATTCATCCACCACATCATCATGCACAAGGCTGGCGGTGTGGATCATTTCTGTGATTTCCGCAAGGCGACGGTGCCGAGGGGTAATGTCTCCATCGGGTAAGGTGGCGCGGGCAATGAGCAAGACCACCGCTGGTCTCAGTCGCTTCCCCTGGGCCCCAAACAAATGCTCAGCGGCAGCATAGAGGATGGGGTGGCGAGCGCCAATGAGGTTTTTGAGATTCTGAGAAAGTAGCTCCAGATCGGCCTCAACTGGGGCAAAGAGAGAGATAACTGAGGACATGGCCTATCCGCCCAAGTGTTACGAAATTTTACATAATCCTACCAATTATTTTAAGACAAGCCCTAAAACTGTGGAATGGTGCTGGGGGATTTACCTTAATCTCTGGGGGATCCCCTGGGGAATGGGGGGTTACAGGGGGGGTAAGTTTTGGGGATCCAGGCCGATCGATCTCAAATATTGGGCAAGGCGCTCTTTTTCAGCTTCAGCTTGCTGGGCTTGTAACTGGGCTTGCTGGGCTTGGAATTGGGCTTGCTGGGTTTGCAATTGGGCTTGCTGGGCTTCTAACTGGGCTTGCTGAGCTTGTAACTGGGCTTGTTCGGCTTGGAATTGGGCTTGCTGGGTTTGCAATTGGGCTTGCTGGCGCAATTGGTGCATGACCTGGAGATTCATAAACGGTTCCCCGTTGGGATAGAACAGCCCCAGGGGTTGGCCGGGAACCCACTGGAACAGGACTCCCAA
>Ga0129333_10006762_pt1 | contig 10844 bp, 16 predicted proteins | sample CPB6_08_DNA_FD_94474 | JGI IMG/M metagenome (GOLD analysis project Ga0129333, IMG submission 94474) | Freshwater to marine salinity gradient microbial communities from Chesapeake Bay, USA - CPBay_Sum_0.6_0.8_DNA | ecosystem: Environmental > Aquatic > Marine > Coastal | place: USA: Chesapeake...
AGATTATAATGGATTTTCCTGTACAAAGAGCACTTGAATTGGCCTGTGCTGCTCAGCGTTATAATAATTGCTATCAAAAAGAAAGCGAAACGCTTTATAGCGAAGAAGGAAAGTCTATGGGTTACAAACATAGCAATAAACTTTTGATGCTATGGACATTGGATCAATCAAGACGAATTCAAGCCGATCCGCAATATTTGCCTCCTTTACTGCAATCAAACGAGAATGACAGGCTGCTTACAGAGGATATAAGAACTTATTATCGTCGCCTTATGTTCAGTGTATTAGCACAACCAGAAAATCAATTTCTTCAAGAAATTTTAAGTCTTCTTAACAAAGAAACAATGAACGAAAATAAATTAGGATTTGTTGCTTGTTTACCTAGTGTTTATGAACGAGATCGAAAACGTAACGATCTTAATAAGATTATCAAAGAATGTGATAATGGGTATTTGGCAATCAAAGAAACTAAATTATTAAATTTAAATGCTCGTATTATCGACTGTGCTCGTTCTAAAAATTTTGATGCTTACAATGTTCTTGCCATTATTGACAATAAATTAGTGAGTTGGTTCAGTAAATTTCCTATAACGAAAACGGAAATAGAAATTCAGTCAGCTAAAGTAAAAGATAATACTAGTAACTGGCACAGTAAAAAAGACGAAACAAGACTAAATTACGTAAAGGTTAAAAAATGAAAATAGCAGTAACTAGCGATGTACATCTTGAGTTTGGTGACTTGGATCTACATAACGACGAAAATGCTGATGTACTAATTCTCGGCGGAGATATCTTTGTAGCCGAAGATATTAAAAATTTTAGTACTATAGATGAGCAGATACTGGCTGCTACTCCTAGTATGTTAGCCCGTGGCGAACGTTATCGTAACTTCCTAAAACGTTGTAGCGAAAGATTCCCCCAAGTCATTTTGATCATGGGTAACCACGAACACTATCATGGAGATTATGCTCAAACGGCAAATGTCATACATACCGTAGTAGGTGAATTTTCGAACATACATTTCTTAGACAAAGAATGGCGTATCATCAACGGTGTGCTTTTCTTCGGAGGAACTCTGTGGACTGATATGAATGGTGAAGATCCTAAAACTATGCAGGAAATGTCTTACTGTATGAATGATTACAGAGGTGTAAGAAACTCTGCTAAAAAAGTACAATTTAAGGTACCTAGTCTTGACGAGGATAATCCTAATGGATTTAAGTTTAAAGAACGCGATGCTAATTTTACACCTGGTGATGGTGTGGAAGATCATAAGGCTTTTTTAAAAACACTAGATGAGGTATTAGCGTTATATCCCAATCTGCCCACAGTGGTAGTAGGTCATCACGCACCTAGTAAATCTAGCACTCATCCTAGATATAAACATGAAACATTAATGAACGGTGCCTACAGCACTAACTTAGATAACTTTATTTTGGATCGTAGGCAAATTAAATTATGGACTCATGGTCATACACACGAAGACTTTGATTACATGATTGGTACTACTCGAATCGTTTGTAATCCTCGTGGGTATGATGGTTACGAAGAAAGAGCAGATAATTTTAAACTAAAATACGTGGAGATTTAAAAATGAAACAACAACTAGTAGAAACACTAGAGTCATATTTTACAAGCAACATTACTAAACATAAAATGAATGTAGAAATCATGATGGCTAATCCTATGGCCATTCACGAACATACAGATTGGATGACAGCGGTGGAGGCGGAACTTGCCCAAATCGCCGAGTATGAAGATAAACTCGAAGCTTTAGTAAAATACTTCAAGGCATAATATGCTAGATTGTTTAATATTAGGAGACAGTATCGCAAAGGGCATAAGTGACATTAGAAAAGAATGTGTTGCTTATGTTCAAAGCGGTATTAATAGTCAAGATTGGAATGATAAGTTTATTAAAAAAATTAGACCTGCTAAGGCAACTATCATAAGTCTAGGCAGTAATGATTTTAAAAAATTAAACACAGAAATAGAACTAGTGGCTCTAAGAAGTTACGTTAACTCTGACAGAGTATTTTGGATCATTCCTGCCATTAAACCTGAGAAGCAAGAAATAATTAAAAAAATTGCTAGACTCTACGGGGATACATTTGTTATAATACCAGAGCTATCCCAAGATAAAGTACATCCAACCTTTGACGGATATAAACAATTAGGAACACTAACAAAATTAACAGGAAAATAATGGATAATCTCACAATCGAAGAAGCAGCAGAACTTACAGCAACTAATCTAAAAAATCTTCTTATTCATCTAATAAGTGAAATTAAAAGGCTAGAGTCCGAAAATGCCGAACTCAAACAACAACTCGGAAAATGATGAACGCATTCCACACATATTTCTTTTTATGTGGGATATGTATGGTTTAGAATTTTGTCAAGATGTTACAGCTATAGAGAAACGTAATATGATTAAAGCATTAAAAGGAGAACAATTAGAACGTCCTTTTAATTTAAATGCTTTATTAATGCGAGCAAGAATAAACAGTCAACGTAATTACGAAATCTATACAATGACTGTAGAACAAGGTATAACAGAAGAACAAGTTAAAGAATGGTTTGATTCTAATCCGCAAGAAGCTGTTAATCAAATTAGAGAAAGAGGCCGGGAACTTTATAAAACCGGCACTAGAGCAGAACCTATTATTAGATAAAGGAAATATATGCCGCACTTAGTACCAATGGTAGTCGAACAAGAAGCACGGGGTGAACGTGCCTATGACATTTACAGTCGTCTTCTTAAAGATCGTATTGTTATCCTAGACACGGATGTCAATGAACATACTGCTAGTCTTATTGTGGCTCAGTTGCTATTTTTAGAAAGTGAAAACAGTGAAAAGGATATCAACTTTTTTATCAACAGTCCAGGAGGAGTGGTTACTGCTGGCATGGCTATTTACGATACAATGCAGTTCATTCGGCCTGACGTTTCCACAATCGTTATGGGGCAAGCTTGTAGTATGGGCAGTCTGCTTGCTTGTGCTGGTGCTCCTGGTAAACGTAAAATGCTCCCGAATGCGAGACATATGATTCATCAGCCCAGTGGAGGTGCTCGTGGGCAGGCTACGGATATGCAGATTCAAGTTGAAGAAATTTTGAAGATGAAAAAGAGCTTGACTGAAATATATGTCAAACATAATAGCAAAGGCAAGACTTATGAACAGTTGTTGGCTGACATGGAACGTGATAAGTTTATGTCAGCCGAGGAAGCATTGGAGTATGGTCTAGTCGACGAGATAATTACTAAACGTTAATTATGGGCTAATTTTCTTTAAACCAGGAACAAGATTGATAGACTGAAGTAAAGTATCAAATTGTTCCTCTCCATCCTTACCATAGTCTTTGGCAGGACCAATATAGTTAGCTTGAAGAGTGACAATATGTAGTCCTTGAGATGACTCAATGGCTACATTAGTTTGTGTTTCTACAACTACTAGATGTTTTCCTGGTTTAACGTATGAATTTACTTCTACCACTGTATTACCAAGAGGAATTTTTATACTAGATAACTGATCATTTTTAAGTTCGTATCCTAATGCTTTTTTTAACTCTTCTCCATAATCTTCAAGATTCCCATCTCTTAGGAATTTTGTCATATCAACCCAATATATTCCATCGCGAGGCCGCTGGGCTATAGCTAAGGTCGAATTGTTGTATTGCCAACTTTGTATGACTTTATAACCAGTTCCTCTGGAATTTTCCCAATTTTGTAGCTCATCAGCGAAACTACCAGGACTCTTTAATCCAAGTTTAGCTGTGAATACTGCTCCACCCGTCCATTCTGTATAATCTTCCTTAACGTTGCCTAGTGCGTCTTCAACGGTCTTGCCATCAGCTCGTACACGATTACCCTGTCTTTTTGTAGTTGCGTATGGGTCGTTAGGATCAATATTTAATTCCCAATTTTTTGGAGCGTCCACAGCGTCTGTATTTCTTGAAGTAAAAGAAAACTTAGTTCTATCCTTACCAGTTAACTTGGCTGTATCGGATGAATTAGCAGCTCCCGCTGGTGTCATTATGTTATTATGAGCTTTTCTAGTGATAGGGCCGTATTTGCCGTCTGGAGCAACCTTAAGTTCTTTTTGTAGTTGGATAACAGCTGACTTAGTAGCTTGATCATATGTACCAGTTTCTGGTATACCTAATCGTTTTTGTAATTCTTTTACCTTAGGACCGGTTTGGCCTAAACTTAGAATACTGTTATCAGGTCTCATAACAGCTGGATCGTTTGGAGTTTTTGGCTTATTAGGATCCAGTGGAAGCACAGCTGGTGTTCCTGGGGCAGCTTCCCAAATTCTCCTAGTTTCTAACATTTTGGTACGAGGATTTAAATAGGGCAGACGATGCTGTATTTTACCCTGTTCTAGGTTGTCTAAATGATCTAAAAGTTTACGTAAGTTTTCTGGGGTCATAACATTAGGCTCTAAAAATATATTTATTATTTTTTTAAAACAAAAATAATTATGTACGTATATAATAGGGTAATATAATCTACTATAAATACGTGTAGGAGCAGACTATGGCCCGATCTAAATTTGATTGGTCCTCTTTGGATCGATCCACCTTATATGATTTTATGTATGAAGCCCGAAATAAAATAGTAGGGAAGCAACTAACTATTGATGAAATACATAGAATACTATCAACTCAAGCCAAAAAATATCTTCCTATTAAAACCAAAATGATTAAAACTGCCGAACAAGAACACGGCATAATCTACATTGGAGGATGCTACTACGGAGACGATGATAAGAATAAAGAAGCAAGATTTGTAGAAATTTGCTTTAGTTATTTTGTTTGGGATCATATGCTTAAAATTACAGATTATCGTTGGAAAAGAATCTGTAAGGTATTCGCTGATACAGTACTACATGAAATCATTCATATCAAACAATATAGAAGCAGACGTTGGAAAGACATTCCTGGATACGAAAGCACTGCCCATTTAATTAAGAAACGAAAAGATCAAAATTATTATGGCCACCCAGACGAAATTGGCGCATACGCATTTAATATTGCCTGTGAACTATACGACAGATTTGGATCAAATCATCAGGCTATCAAAAGATACCTAGATTCAAATCAAGTACTCAGACACAAGAGCAGCAGTTATCTTAGATATTTTAAAACATTTGACTGTAATCATAATCATACTGTTATCAAAAAACTTAAGAAAAAAGTAATTTCTTATTTGCCAAATACTGTTATCGAAAGGCCATTTAAAACTTCCGATTACTTGACTTACTAATTAAGTGAATGTATAATTAACACTCGTTCAACTTATTCATTACAATCATGGCAGATCCTTGCGATTCAGTTATCCGTAGTTTAGAAATTCACAACAGCCGTTTGGATAAAGAAGCTATCATTTTGGCACAAGCCGAATGGAAGAATGATGAATTTTTCAAAGGTGTTCGATTGGCATTAGATCCTATGATTACATTTGGTGTGAAGAAAGTGCCCACACATAGTGGACCAGATGGACAAGGATTGCCTTGGGCTGTATTTGAAGATCTTGCTGATAAACTTGCTAAGAGAGAATTGACCGGCCACGATGCTAAAGATGCTATCGAACTGTGTCTTGCTATTGCTAAACAAAACGAATGGAATGATTGGTATCGTCGTATCTTAATTAAAGATCTACGTTGCGGTGTTAGCGATAAAACTGTCAATAAGGTCGTGGAGAAAAAATATGCAGATTACGTTGTACCTACTTTCGCTTGCCAGCTTGCTCACGATAGTGCTAATCATGAAGGAAAACTTACAGGCGAAAAACTGGTGGAAGTCAAGTTGGATGGTGTGCGTGTTATTACTATTGTTTGGCCAGATGGTCGTGTTCTTCAATTTAGCCGGAATGGCAAAGAACTTGTAAATTTTGAACACATTAAAAATCAAATGGCACTAACTGCTGGACATTATGATGTACCTATGGTATTCGATGGCGAAGTAATGAGTAGTAGTTTTCAAGACTTAATGAAGCAGGTACATCGTAAGAGTGATGTACAAAGCGGCGATGCTATACTAAACTTGTTTGATATTCTTTCCTTGGAAGATTTCGAGGAAGGCATTTGTAATACTCCACAGCATCTACGTAGTCAAACTCTTATGGGCTGGTATAATCACAATATAGGTCACTTACCTAATGTGACTGTTCTACATCAACGTCTAGTTGATTTAGATACAGAAGAAGGGCGATTCGAATTTAAGAAAATTAATGAGCAAGCAGTGACTGGTGGTTACGAAGGTATTATGATCAAAGATCCGGATGCTCCTTACGAGTGTAAACGTACCGCTAGTTGGTTAAAACTTAAACCATTTATTGAAGTTAGTTTGGAGATTATAGATGTTGAAGAAGGTACTGGAAGAAATGTGGGGAGGCTTGGTGCTTTTGTCTGTGAGGGTAATGACGACTCTAGGCTCATCAGGGTTAACGTGGGTTCCGGCTTTAGCGACGCTGATCGCGATTCTTTTTGGAATTCACGGAATGATGTTCTTGGCAAAATTGTTGAGATAAGAGCTGACGCTATTACACAAAATCAAGATGGAAGTTATAGTCTACGTTTTCCTAGATTTCTTCATTTTAGAGGATTTGAAGTAGGAGAAAAGATATAATATATTAGAGGAGACTAATATGATAGATAGAGGTTCAAAATGGCAAAGTACTGACGGAAGCGTATTTCAAGTAATTGCTGTTGTTGAAGCAGAAGGAAATAATTGGGTTCATTACAGAAGAATTGAAAGTGAATACGAAGAACCTAAAGAATTTAGTTGTTATACAGAAAGTTTTTTAGAAAGATTTCATCGATTACCAGATAATTAAAGGAGACACACTATGTTTGTTACAACTTATAGAACCGCCGAAGAAATAAATTCGGCCATGATTCGTGTTTATCAAAATATGATGCTAGCCATTTTAGTAAGTATGGCCACTAGTTTCGTAGTAAGCACTATGCCGGTTTTAATGAATCTACTATTTGGTACTCCTATCAAATGGCTAGTTATGTTAGCACCTATTGGTTTTATTCTATTTTTTAGTTTTAAAATTGAAGATTTAAGCAAAGATACAGCTACTATATTACTTTATGTGTTTGCTGCTCTAATGGGGTTAAGTTTTAGCGGAATTTTTATTGTGTACACCGGTGCTAGTATTTTTATGGCATTTATGAGTGCTGCGATACTTTTCGGTTGTATGACGTTCTACGGTTACTTTACAAAACGCAGTCTCGAAAGTTTTGGCCAATTCCTAATTATAGGATTAATTGCTATCTGTATAGCAAGTATTGTTAATATTTTTGTAGGCAGTAGCACAATGACTACTGTAATTAGTGCTCTTGCTATTCTAATTTTCCTAGGACTCACAGCTTATGACACACAACGTATACGAGAAATGGTAAGTTATGACAACTATGGAAATGCTGAAGTGACTGGGGCATTGACATTATACTTAGATTTTATTAATATTTTCCTTAACCTGTTACAATTATTTGGAAATAAAAACGAATGAGAAATAGATATTGGACTATTGGTCCACTCGCAGATTGGATTCGAGGAACTCCTAGCCCTGGAGCATTAACTGCCGAAGGGTGGGATGATTGGAATAAAATGGCAAAGGATAAACATCCTATCCGTTTTTGGATAGCCGACGAAGGACTACGTTACTTACAAGATTTTGTAATGTGGCCTATCGATAAATTGTATAGTATCAAATACTATATTAATAATCGGTTCGTTAGCCGCACTCACGCATTGACTGCACATCCACGTGATATCAAACCTGGACAGTGGCAGGATGTTGGTTATCGTTTTCTTCCTTGTTTGTTTAACGAACTACAAAACTATGTAGAAGTTGAATTAGCTTGGTGGCATCTTGCTTGGGCTACCAAAGAAGACCGTGCCAAATACAATATGCCTTGGTGGGCGTATGGATGGTTTCGGATTCGTACTTGGCGCTGTCCACAAGCAGGATTAGATAATCTTGCTTGGCAGATGACTTGTGACAATAAGGATTATACTCCAGAGGACGATCCTAGCTACGGTGAACTAACTCCACAGGCCCACGCAGCCGCTGAAATCTTGGCTTTATATACTTGGTGGACCGAGACTTATCGTAATCGTCCAGATCCATATGATGTTAGCGGGTGGAGTCAATACTGCGATGATTGTCGCGAAGAACACGGAGGCAGTCTTTGGGCTAGTCTGCGTGAAACTAAAAATCCAGAACTTAAGGCTCGTGGAGATGCTGCCAGCAAACGTCTTCATGAAATAGAAGCAGAATATGAACAAGAAGAAGAAGATATGATGATTCGACTTATTAAGATTCGTCGTAGTTTGTGGACCTAAATGTTTTGTGCTAAATTAACATTTCCTTTTGATATAAGCACTCCTGGCTTTCCTTTGGAAAATAAAGAAAGTAGTCAACACTACAAATATGATTATAAAAATATCGACAAACAACTTATTCAATCTTTAGAAGACAAAAACATATTTGTAACTTTTGCTGAAATATTTTATAGTCCGCCGTTTACTAAAATACCAATTCACTTGGATGCTCCAAATTTAACTCATTTTACCAAATTGAATATATGTATTTCTGAAAAAAATAGTTATATGAATTGGTATAAAGTTAAGCCAGCTTATGAAAATAAACCTGCTAAATTAACAGTCTTATCTAGACCATATCTAGAATATGAACCTGAAGAAGTTGACCTTCTTTATTCTCAGTGTATTAACGGCGTATATTTGATTAATGCTGCTATTCCCCATGATAGTACTAATTTTACCAATCAACCCAGATGGACCTTGAGTTTAGGATTAAATGATAGTAAAATAACTGATGAACTTAGATTTAATGATGCTGTTGAAAGATTGAAATCTGTAATAATTTGATATATAATTCTATAAAGGAGATAATTATGAAACTTGTATTTGCTCTAATGTTAGCGTTCGTTTCTACATATAGTCTAGCTGAGGATAAAAATGTAAAAGTTGATGGTAAAACTTATGAAGTTCGTGTACCAAAATCAGCTAAGATCGACTGTAAGGATGCTAAAAACGCAGACAAAACTGAATGTAAAAAGCAGCCTAAAGAAATGCCAAAAATTGAGAAGCCTGTAGTACAGCCTCCAAAAGATGAACCAAAAAAGAAGTAATTTGATTAACACGATCCGAACCTCTGAAGCATAGCTCATGTTCGGGTCTTCTATAAGATTCAAAAAATGAACGATTATTCAACTGTAATATCAGCTATAAATTTTGTTAACAGTGCTTTTTTGTTAAGTTTGGGCATGATCATAATTGTAGCAGCAATATTAGTTGTTAACAATTTAATTATGAGATTTTACATTAGTATGGGTATTACTAAATGGCTCAAAAATGTTATCATGAATCCATCAGAACCTCCAAAAGAACCAGTTGACAAAAAAGACCCAACCGTGCTATAATTACTCATAATTAACAAACAGGAGTGATTATGGCTCGCGTCAAAGCTAAAAAAGTTGTTGTAAAATCTACAACTTCTAAATCCAAAAAAGATACTAGCCCAAATTGGGAAGGTAGCGAAAATTGGGACATCGATAAGTTTTATGCGCATTTTCATAACAGTTCTTTATACTACCGTTCCGAGTACGGCGGTAAAGAACTGAAGCCTCAGGTTATTAAATGGTTAACGCAAAAAGGCGTGGACAAAAGCATTATAACGTCGTTTAAGCGTACTAAAGACTGGCGCAGTCATCTTACCATGGGTACTATTGCTTCATGCTTACTGAAGGGTATGCCCGAACAGCGAGCCGATTTTAACAATGGTAAGAATACAGCAGAATGGCTATTAGAGCAAGTTAATAAAGTTATATTTGAAGGTCGTGAGGATGTTGAAGAAGTAACAGATGATGTTGCTAAAACTACAACTGTTCAACCTAGCATTCAAGATCGTTTACGTGAAGTAGCTATGTCAATGACCGATGATATCGAAACAGCCATCGAAAATTGGCAGTCCGATCCTGAAACTTTTGATCCAAAAGCATTTAAAGTTCTTAATTTATTAAAAGGTAAAGATGCCAAAGCAGCCCATGCTCGTGTCATTAGGGACTTTTACGCTGGCAATTTAACTGAACTAGAAGAACTGGCTAGCGGTCAAGCAGATGAACAATTGCGCGAAGCGTACAGTCATCGTAGCAAAAAGCATATTAGAAAATTGATTGACTTTTACGCAGAAGTTAATTCGGCATGTACTATGCTTATGCAGGAAAGTAAAGTTAACCGTAAGCCTCGTGCTAAAAAGGTTGTGCCTGCCGACAAAATTGTAGCTAAACTCAAGTACAAAAAGTCAGACGAGCCGTTAAAATTAGTTAGTATTAATCCTGCTGATATTATTGGCGCTAAAGAGTTGTGGGTCTATAATACAAAAAATCGCAAATTAGGCAAATATGTTGCTGCTGACTTCAGCGAGCTCGGTGTTAAAGGTGCTAGTATCACTGGGTTTAATGAAACTCTCAGTGTACAGAAAACACTACGAAAACCCGCTGAACAACTGAAAGAATTCAAGACGGCCGGTAAAGTTGCTTTACGTAAGTTCTTAGATGATATTAAGGCAACTGATACAAAAATGAATGGCCGTATCAATGAAGAAACAATATTGCTTAAAGTTCAATAAGTAATTGAAACTGTACCGGCGGTACCTGACCCACCGTTAGCGATACCGCCGTTAGATATAGTTACATCTGTAAAACTTAGTCCAGGATATACATAACTTGTACCTCTATTTCCACCATTTGATCCTACATCTCCTCCTGGATTAGTACCGCCCGAACCACCAGATGATCCACCACC
>Ga0129333_10006765_pt1 | contig 10841 bp, 12 predicted proteins | sample CPB6_08_DNA_FD_94474 | JGI IMG/M metagenome (GOLD analysis project Ga0129333, IMG submission 94474) | Freshwater to marine salinity gradient microbial communities from Chesapeake Bay, USA - CPBay_Sum_0.6_0.8_DNA | ecosystem: Environmental > Aquatic > Marine > Coastal | place: USA: Chesapeake...
AATTCAGAGGTAAACTATACTAGAGATAGTACTTCTCCATTTACTAGAATTTCCACCGCAGACTTTACTATTAATAGTACTAGAAATTCAGAGGTAAACTATACTAGAGATACGCAGACAAACTTTACTCGTAACTCTGAAGTGAATTATAGTAGAACATCGAATGTGGATTTTACTACTACTTCTACCGTAAATTTCTCAGGGGTTTATAATAGAACTTCTACTACAGATTTTACTATAACTTCTACAAATAATTTTACTAGAACAAGAGAATCTACTTTCGCAGGCGGGTACGTAGGCGAATATACGGGTGATTATACAGCAGACTATATAGGAAATTACATAGCTGATTATCTCGGCGATTATATAGGTAATTATACAGCGGACTATTTAGGAAACTTTATAGGTAACTATGCTGCTGACTATATCGGAGATTATATCGGAGCCTATACTGCTGATTATCTCGGTAATTTTGTTGGAGAGTATACCGCTGATTATCTTGGTAATTTCATTGGTAACTACGAAGGCGAGTATACTGGCGAATTCACTGGTAACTACACAGCTGATTATACAGCGGATTACACTGGAGACTATATTGCTGATTACACTGGAGATTATACCGGGGACTATGTCGGTAACTTTATCGGGGATTATACTGGTAACTTTATAGGTAACTATGTCGCTTCAACGATCCAATCCAGCTCCCAAACAGTAGAGATATATACATTATACGTAAGAATAGCGTGAGGTTATTATGAAAAAAGAATGGAGACATCCTTTTTGGGAAAATTACCAAAAGGATCGAATTACAGCAAAGCTAGTGATTCTTCATGAGGATGGAAAAGAAACTTCTTCAACTGCAACAGTTAGTAAGTATACTGCAACCGGTACGGTTAATCCCGACTTTGAAGAAATTCTTCGACAGAATCCATTGGAGAAGATTGACGAAAATACTCGTGAGCGAGAAGAGCGTCATAAGAAGAGACATGAAGCAAATAAAAAAGCTGATGAAGAGAGAAAGCAAGCTCAGAAGTTAGAGCAGCTTTTCAATTCTAAGCTTGAAGTTTTTGAGATTGAAGAGATAAAAAACTCTACAAATAGAAAACTGAAAGCCAAGATTAGAAAATCCAAGAACCAGTTTGAATTGATCGCTTGGACCACTATGTTAATGAAAGAAGAATTAGAAAATGCAGAGTCAGCTAGTCAAGCCGCCGAGTAAAGGGTTTGTAATCGTAGCTTCAAAAAAGATTGCATTCTACTATTCAGCAATTAATCTTATCGAATCAATTCTAGATTATTATCCGGATGCTCAATTTGCTCTTTTTACAGAGGAAAGATTCGTAGATCATCGTTGTAAAGATCATCCTAATATTCAATTATTTTATTGTGATGATCACATTAGAGCAAAACTCTACGGCATGGCAAATTCTCCTTTCGATATCACATTCTATATGGATGCAGATTGTGAAGTCGAGCATGAAGATATCGTCACTATCTGGGAACAACTAGAAGACAACGATCTAGTCTTTGTTGAACTAACAAAGGATAAACGCGCTCAAGGCTCATTTGTAGAAGTTGAAGGAACAATTCAAAGCACTGGGGATAAGATCGACTTAATATTATGTGGTGGGGTTTGTCTCTATAATAACAAGAATCCACTTGTAAAAGAATTTATGCAAGATTGGTGGATAAAATTTCAAGTCCAAGAAAGATCTTGGAATCATGAAAAAACTGATGAGATATGGTGGCCAAAGGGTACACCTAGAACTATGTTAAGATGGGATCAGTTTACCCTTTGGTGGCTGACAAATAAAGAAAGTAAATATAAAGATCTAAAGATTGGAAGATTTAAAGACAATTACAGATGGAACTGGTTTACTAGTTTTAGGATTGATCCGGTTACTGGAAAACATAATCTAGTTGATAAACAGCCCATCGTTATACATCATTCAGCATCTATGAAGAAGGACGCAGTATATTAATGTTCGAAGTACGTGACGTAGAAATTAACAATAAGAATGTTTTAAAATCTTTGAATGAGTTTAAGGATTTTGTCTTAGACAAAAGATCAAAGGGATTGCTCGATAAAGAGCTAGATTTAAATGCTAAAGATCATACTCGGGATCGTTGGTTAGCAGATGATTATATGGGAAGAATTATGTCTCGGGGGAGAGCACATGAAGGATACCCAGAGAGTATGCGTTCCTATCATGGATTAATGCCAGCTGGTAATGGCGGTTATAAAGAATCCTATGAGGATTATCGTAAAGCCTCTACAAAATTAAATAATGAACTAATGACAGAGCTATCTGCAAAAAGGAATACTTTGATTACAGTTTACCCACCTGGCGGGTGGATTAGCTGGCATAATAATGCAAACGCTGCAGGTTATAACGTTATCTTTTCTTGGTCAGAAAATGGCGATGGTTGGTTTGATTATTGGGATCTAGATAAGAAGGAAAGAGTACGCGTTCCCGACCACTCCGGTTGGCAGTGTAAAATGACTTATTTCGGATCCTATGATGAGTCTGATAAACTTTGCTATCATGCTGCATCAACTGACTGTCTCCGCATCAGTGTTGCATATGTCTGGGGAAGAGAAGAAGCTATGTGGGAAAATATCATCGAGGATATCGAAAATCCTATTTAAGGGATTTACAAATCTTTTTATTCCGGTATAATAAATAAGCGTACTTTGGGTGGGTTAGATATGGTTAATATAGTTTGTGTTAAGTACGGCACAAAGTATAATGCTTCTCATGTGAATAGATTATATGAAATGGTAAGGAGAAATACTTCCTTACCATTTTTATTTTATTGTTTAACCGATAATGTATCTGAATTACATCCTGATATTATAGTAAGAGATTTAGATTTAGATTTAAATCTTGAAAGTTTCTGGTACAAGTTCTGTATATTTGATTCATCACTTTATATTGATAATGTACCTACTCTTTACTTTGACCTCGATACTATTATACAAAATAATATTGATCACCTCTTTAATCGTCCTGAGAAAAATATAAAGATAAGTTACTCCGGTGAATTAAGAGGAACCGATTCCTTAAAATGGTCAACCGGAGTTAACTCTTCTATAATGCTTTTTATCCCTTCTAAAACCGATTATATTAGGGAAAGGTTTCTGATAAACCCTGACTATAATATTATACAGTATGAAGGGGTTTGTAGATATCTTTGGCAAATTCATAAGGAAGAGTTAGATTTTTTTATTCCGATGAAAGATTTCTATTCGTTTATTCGAGTACCTCAGGTTGTAAAAGATATGGGCGATCCTCATAAGAAATATGAAACTAAGAAAAGATTTGAGACCAAAGACAATATTGGAAGAAGAGGATCTTGTACCGGTTATTATATACCTCATCTTCCCATTTGTATTCTAAACGGATGTTCTGAAGCGGGAATATTGGACCAAGTATACGAATTCTTTTCTAATTACCACAAATAGTTAAAAGTTTTTTATTATAAATAAAGGTAAGAAATACGGAGATTTTCTTTATGTCGCAACACGAGGATTTAGAGATTGATCAGGGTGCTGATGTAGCAATCCAGCTCGAGGTCGTAAATAAAAATGGTTCTATAAAGGACCTGACTAATCATACCGTTGCGGCAAAGATGAAGAAAACCTATAATAGTGATTCTGCAGACACCACTACGTTTACTTCTAGTGTAACTGATGCATCTGGTGGTGTCATAGTTTTAGCATTAACAAACACTCAAACAAATTCGTTAAATGCTGGAAGATACGTTTATGATGTAGAAATCTCATTTGTCGATAGTGACAGTAATACTATCGTAGAAAGAATTCTTGAAGGTAATATCCAAGTAACTCCTTCTGTTACGAGGTAAAAATGGCAATTAGGGTTGTTACTGGATCAAATACGATAGTAAAAACTATCATAACTGGTCCGAATACTATAGTAAAAAAGGTTACTGTTGGTACTCCTATAAGAAGAGTAACTGCAGGTGCTTTTGATATTAAAACTATAGGAAGTGTAGATGTAACAAACCTGTCCGACGGTGCGATGTTAGTTTATAATTCCACAACGGAAAATTTTGAAGCCACTGTAAACATTGATAATGTAAATACAAACTTCAACGGAGGCAATTTCTAAATGGCCGTAATTAGAATTAAAAGATCTACGGGCACTTCGGCACCAGGTTCACTGAAGACGGCCGAAATCGCCTATGCAATGGGAACAGGCACCCAAGCAAACGGTGGTGACAGACTATTCTTTGGTAAAGGTGATGATGGTTCAGGTAACGCAACAACAGTCGTAGTTGTTGGCGGTGAATATTTTACCAATATGCTCGATCACGTTGCTGGTACGCTTACCGCGTCCAGCGCACTTATTGTTGACGCAAGCAGCAAACTTGATAACTTAAAAGTCGATAATATCGATATCAATGGTAATACGATTAGTTCCACTGATACGAATGGTAACGTCGTCTTGGATCCGAATGGATCTGGTTCCGTTGATGTTAGTACTTCAAAGATTATTAACGTTGTTGATCCAGCTGGTCCACAAGATGCTGCTACCAAGAAATATGTCGACGATCAGTTTTCGGGAGGATCACAAGTCTTCTCTATTGCTGCTGACAGTGGAACTACTGATGGGATTCAAGGTCAAGAGACCATAACTTTCACTGGTGGCACCGGACTTTCTACAACCGTTTCTGCAAATACAATTACTACTAGACTAGATAACACAACTGTAACCCCAGGTTCGTATGGATCCGGCACCGCAATACCAACTTTTACTGTTGATGCTCAAGGTAGACTTACTGCGGCAGGCACAGTTAACGTTGCGACTACTTTAAATCTAATCGCAGAATCTGGTCCTACCGGTTCAGTAGACATACTAGACTCAAGCCTTTCTATTCTAGCTGGTGAAGGTATTAATACTTCAGTATCAGGCGCTACTATCACCATCTCAGGCGAAGATGCATCTGATATTAATAAAGGTGTCGCTAGCTTTAGTTCAACGAACTTTACTGTAACTACTGGCGCAGTTGCAGCAAAGGATATCACGCTAGTCTCCGATTCGGGATCAGCTGCTGCTACAATCGGCGAATCATTTGAGATTGAAGGTAATGCATCTCAGGGTGTTTCAACTTCTGCTTCAGGGATAAACGTAACTATCACCGTTCAGAATGCCATGGCGAATGGTAGTACAAAGGGGGTTGCCACCTTCAATGCTACTAACTTTAATGATTCTGCCGGCGTAATTTCATCAGCAGATATTACAATCGGTAACACCTCTCTTACTCTTGGTGAAACCACAACTGTTCTTGCTGGTCTTACTCAGATTGATGTAGACAATATTAGAATTCTAGATAATACAATTGCATCATCAAGTGGCGTACTTTATATCGATCCTAACCCGATTGATTCTGATGGTGGTGAAGTTGTTATCCGTGGTAACCTTACTGTTAATGGTATAACAACTACTGTTAACTCCACTACGGTTTCGATTAACGATAAGAACCTCGTCCTTGCTGATTCTGCCTCTACAGCTGGCGAAGCTGATGGGGCTGGTATTACTATTAATGGACCAGCTGTACCAGCTACTATTACCTACAACGGATCCACAAACCGTTGGAATATGAATAAGTCTCTTGACCTTACAGATTCCAACTCTCTTCTGTTTGGTGGAATTAGCTGGAAAGAAGTACTAGAAGATCATCTTGTAAATAAAGTACTTCTCGAAGGAGAAGGACTAGATATTACCTACAATGATGGTCTTGGTACTATTACCTTTGCCGCTGAATTAGCAACCAAGAACAATAATGGTGTTGCTAGTTTCGACTCCGATGAATTCACAGTTACTTCAGGATATGTTATTCTTGCCACTATTGATGGCGGAACATTCTAATATACAGTCTGGAATATTTTTATATTCCGGACTTTAAACTAAACCTTTTTTAAGGATCTAGTATGGCAAAAGTATTACTTAAAAAATCTTCCGTACCGAGTAATGGCCCTACCACAGGCGATTTAGATTACGGCGAATTAGCAATTAACTATGCTGATGGAAGATTATACTATAAAAACTCCTCTAATGTAATTAAGAAATTTGTAGATTCTGCCGGAACAGTAGCAGTTTCTAGAAAATCAGTTTCTATTACTGATGCCGGGGGAGACGGATCCTTATCTTATAATAATTCAACTGGGGTAATCACTTATACTGGTCCGAGTGCTACAGAAGTTAGAGCTCATTTTACTGGGGGTAAAGGCATTGCTATTACCACAGGAAATATATCGATTGACTCGTCCGAACTTTATAGTCAATATAAACATGATAATTTTAACGACTTCGTAGCTAACGAACATATAGATCATAGTTCAGTTTCTATCCTAGCAGGCTGGGGTCTTAACGGTGGCGGTAATATAACCGCGTCTAGAACACTTTCTGTAGATTCTGATCAAATAAAAAGTTTGTTTAGTGCCGGGACTGGGGTAACATATACTTCTGGGGTTATTAGTATTGGTCAGGCAGTAGGAACTGGTAATACGCCAACCTTTAACGGCCTTTCTGCTGGCTCTGCTAAGATTACATCCCTTGCAACACCAACAGTTGCAACTGATGCTGCAAATAAATCTTATGTTGATACTGTTGTATCTGCGGCCTTACACTACCACGATCCGGTTCGTGTTGAAGGTACAATTAATTTAAATGCAACCTACAATAACGGAGATTCAGGCGACGGAGCTACCCTTACAAACGCTGGCACACAAGCTGCTTTAGTTTTAGATGGTATTTCTGTTGATAGTGATGATAGGGTTTTAATATACGAACAAACCAATCAAACACAGAATGGGGTTTATGTAGTTACTCATCCTGGTACAGCATCCTCGAATTGGGTTCTTACGAGATCCGCTGATACAAACTCATATTCCCCTAGTAGTTCAACCAATCTAGGTAAAGGTGATGCATTCTACGTCAGAGAAGGTGCAACCGGGGCGGGTGAACTATATGTTATGAATACCGAAGGCACTATTATATTTGGTACTACAAATATTACATTTTCTCAGATCTCTTCTGCCCAAATCTATAAAGCAGGGTATGGAATAGAATTAAATGGTGTAACTTTTAGAATTGATTCTGATAGAGCCGTTTTAAGTGTCAACTCGCTGAAGGGTAATATTACTGCTACAAATCTATTAGATGCTATTAAGACTGTTGATGGTACAACATCAGGCCTAGATGCAGACCTTCTTGATGGCAACCATGCTTCTGCTTTTTATCTAGCAACTAACCCGAACGGATATACTACAAACACTGGTACAGTAACTTCAGTTGATATGACTGTGCCTACCGGATTTGCAATTTCAGGAAGACCTATTACTTCTTCCGGCACGTTAGCATTAACCTATTCTGCAGGTTATCAAGGATTTACAAGTACAGAATCAAGTAAGCTAGCTGGTATTGAAGCTGGTGCAACAGCTGATATGACTGCATCTGAAATTTTAACAGCACTCAAAACAGTTGATACAGATAGCTCCGGTCTTAATGCTGATACTCTTGACGGTCAACAGGGTTCTTACTACCGTATTAACGTCTATAATGCTTCTGGCGTACTTTTAAACTAATATAAATACTCGAAAATAGGATTATAAAATGGCAAATCCAAGCACAAGACAAGGTCTCATTGATTACTGCCTAAGAAAGCTCGGTAGTCCTGTAATCGAGATTAACGTAGATCCGGATCAATTAGAGGATCGTATTGACGAAGCACTTCAATACTGGCAGGAATATCATTCAGATGCTACCTATAGAACATACGTATCACACCTAGTTGGTGACAGCGATGTTAGTAGGGAATACATCGAGGTGTCTTCTGATGTTCTTTACGTCACAAGACTCTTTACTGTTTCCTCTGCATTCAATGGAAACTTTAACTTCTTTGATATTAAGTATCAGATGATGTTAAATGATATTGCGGATCTTCAGAATTTTGCCGGTGATCTAGCATACTATGACCAGTTAAATCAATACCTTTCTCTTCTTGATATGACACTAAATGGTTACCCCCAAGTAACATATGCTAGAAATATGAATCGTCTTTATATCCACGGTGACTTTAAGGATGAGGATATTAAGGCAGGTCAATATATTATTTACGAGGCATATAAAACTGTAGCACCGGGAACACATACAAAGGTGTGGAACGATATGTGGTTAAAAGAATATGCTACTGCACTGATTAAAAATCAGTGGGGATCGAATCTGATTAAATTCGAAGGCATGCAACTTCCTGGCGGTGTTATGCTAAATGGTAGACAGATCTTTGATGATTCACTTGTGGAACTTGAAAGATTAAGAGAAAAGATCCGAATGGACTTCGAAATGCCTGCGGACTTCTTTATAGGATAAACCATGGCAACGAATATCTACTTCAGCCAAAAAGTAAAATCTGAGCAGAATCTCTATGAGGATATTATCATAGAGTCGCTTAAAATGTATGGTCAGGATATTTACTATCTTCCCAGAGATATTATTAGAGAAGATAGAATCTTAGGAGATGACATCCAGTCCAGTTTTAACTCCTCATACAGAATAGAAATGTACATCCAGAATACTGAAGGCTTTGATGGTGAAGGCGATCTATTTACTAAGTTCGGTGTACAGATCCGAGACCAAGCAACTTTCATTGTCTCTCGAAAAAGATGGAATGCTGTTGTTAGCAGATATGATAACGAGATTAATTCTGTTCGCCCGCGCGAAGGCGATTTAATTTATCTTCCATTATCTAATTCTTTATTCCAGATTATGCACGTAGAACATGATCAGCCGTTCTATCAATTAAGTAATCTTCCTACCTATAAAATGCGTTGCGAACTCTTTGAATACAGCGGAGAAAGTCTGGATACAGGCCATGGTGATATTGATGAAATTGAAGAACGCTATAATTACAAATATGTTCTTACACTTTCTTCTCTCAGATCAGGAGCAACAGCAGGTGTGGGTATATCACTCGCCGGTGCTATTGTTCAGGTGAATTTACTAGATTCTGGTGATGGATACTTCTATGCACCACCAATTACAATTACTACAAGTAGTGTTGGATCAGGCGCAATTGTTAGATCTGTAATTGATAGTGATCTAGGTAAGATAACTGGATTTAATATTATCAACGGTGGTGGTGGTTATACCAACGCAGCAGCTATAATAGACTCTCCAGATAACCCGGTCTTCCTAGTCGGCGAAACAGTAAGACAGACTCTCAGCGATGGAACAATCATTACAGGTGAAGTAGTTAACTGGAATGATTCGGATTATAAACTGGAAGTCGTTGGAGTTGGTGGTGATGATGGTAAATTCCATAGTCTAGTAAATGGCGCAATATATGGTCTTACTTCTCTTGCTGCTGGAAGAATCACATCTGTGGCAGAAGTAAATCAGCTTTCTGAAAACGAACAGAATGAAGACTTTGGAACAAACAATCTAGATTTCTTAGATTTTACAGAAGATAACCCATTCGGAGACCCTAGATAATGTTTGGTACTTATTTCTACCACGAACGTATTCGTAAAAGCGTTGCCATGTTTGGTTCGATGTTTAATAACATCTATATTCTGAGAAGAGGATCAAATAATAAAGTACTAAACACTATGAAGGTCCCTTTATCATATGCACCTAAAAGAGATTACCTTGATAGATTAAGAGAAAATCCAGATCTTCGTACAGATAGTAAGGTAGCTTTAAAACTACCAAGGATGTCTTTTGAAATAATTGGATATCAATACGATGCTGCTAGACAGCTGAATAAGATGGGTCATAGAAATAAAGTTGGTGATAGTGTTACAGTAAGTAAAAAGATATATAATTATGTTCCTTATTTAATTGATATGCAGTTAAACATTTATACTAAAACCCAAGATGATGCCTTACAAATTGTAGAACAGATTTTACCTTATTTTAGTCCTCAATACAATTTAACTATTAAACCATTTTCAGATCATCCTGAAATGAAAGAAGACGTTCCGATTATATTAAATGGTATTTCTTATAGTGATGATTATGAAGGCGGGTTGGGTGATAGAAGAGCAATCGTTTATCAATTAGATTTCCAAATGCATATTAACTTCTATCAAGGGTTTGATGAGGCTAAGATTATTCGAGAAGTTAACGGCGAGATTTATTTTATGGCAGATTCTGATTATAAAGTTTCGACAATCACAGTTGAACCAAACCCATTAAATGTATCCGTCGATAGCGATTACGGATTTACCGAAACCATAACAACGTTGATACCATAATATGATTGACTCAGACAGAATAAAAAGTGATTTTGAATATTCAAGAGGCACCTTATACGATCTAATCGAGAAGGGTAGAAATGCTCTTGAGGATATGATCCAAGTCGCCCGCGAGAGCGAGCACCCGCGAGCGTTCGAAGTTCTGTCAGGACTAATTAAAAATGTGGCTGATGTGAATGATAAGCTTATGGATCTGAATAAGAAACATAAAGAAGTTCATGCAAAAGAAGAATCAGCAAAACAGGTAGGCAATACTACGAATAATCTTTTCGTAGGTTCTACTACAGATCTACAGCGAATGCTACAAGGTCAAATGAAAAAACCAGATAATGTGATTGATATTACACCGAGATTGAATGACAAAGAATGAAAAAGATGGATATCTTGGTAATAACAACGTAAAGCGTGATGGTGTTATCCAAGGTTGGTCAGAAGAGACTATCCAAGAATATATAAAGTGTATGCAAGATCCAGCGTATTTTGCTCGGACCTATTGTAAGATCATCTCCCTTGACAAAGGTCTTGTGAACTTTAAACTCTATCCTTATCAGGAAAAGAT
>Ga0129333_10006768_pt1 | contig 10838 bp, 6 predicted proteins | sample CPB6_08_DNA_FD_94474 | JGI IMG/M metagenome (GOLD analysis project Ga0129333, IMG submission 94474) | Freshwater to marine salinity gradient microbial communities from Chesapeake Bay, USA - CPBay_Sum_0.6_0.8_DNA | ecosystem: Environmental > Aquatic > Marine > Coastal | place: USA: Chesapeake Bay...
ATCATCTGCATTTTATTCACTTTAATCTCATAACCACTAGCACCAGTTCCATCAGCCTTATCAATATTCCACTGTGACTGAGGAATAATAATTTCATTTACAAGTGCCGCTTTTACTCCACTGATATTTGTAGTTCCCCTAAAATCTGGAGTAACAGTCATTGAGGTATTGTTTTGAATATCCGTGACAACATGTGTCATACCTCGAATAACGATCCTATTACCAACAATTAACTGCTCTCTAAACCTAGTATTGGTTCCTGTTACTGTATTAGAATCCGTGCTGATTCCAATAGTTCCTGCTAATTGGTAAGTTGCAGATCTGAGTCCAACAGCAAGATTAATTCCATCATACTGCCAGAAGATTCCATTCTGATCATCAAAAGCACCACAACGAACGATAGCACCCTTCCACTTATAAAGAGAAACTTGTGCTTGTGGGCCAAGTGTTGCTGTCGTAGAACCTAAAATTTGTGTAGCAAGAACGGTAAATGTATATTCATTTACAATACTGTTTACGATGTAATGACCATCATATCCAGAAGTAGTAACATTTTCCAATGAAATTTCAGCACTAACTTGAAGTCCGTGCTCAATGTCATCTGTGACAATAGTAATAACACTACCAACAGAAGTTCCAGATGCAGTTACGGATCTAATATCATATCCAGGAGCAAACAATGTACCAGTCGTGTACATTATTCCTTTACCAGACTGATATCTAATATACTTCTTAGATTGACGAATTGCATGAGCACCATGAGCAGGCCCACCAGTTCCTAATTGAACTCCACCATCAAATGGTCTATGGACATAGAAACAATCTGGTCTTGCATAGACTACACCGGTCAATCCTGCACCAGCAATTGTGCCTGGAGAACGAGCAGTATATACAATTCGATTTAGTGCAGGAATCTCATCTACAATACGAGGTCCTGCTGCAAGAGAATGATTTGATCCACCAGACGTAATGGAAACTAAAGCAGTATCTCCAGGAACTAATCCATGATTAGATGTAAACTCAACATTAACTCTAGCCAAAGAAGCAAACGTAATTGTAGTTCCTGCAGAAATTGGAGCAGTGGAAGGTTCACTCATCGTGATTGATGGATAGAATGTGAGAGAATCTCCAACTATAGCAGTTCCACTTGCTGATGCTCCTGTAGCAATTCCTAGAGTGGTTCCTCCATCATATCCAATACCACTTGTAGTAATTGTCAGATCGTTTGTAGGAGTTGTTCCACCAAGAGATGTACCAAGAATCTTGACTTGATACTCTGGATAATAACCAGTTCCACCAGTTTCTACAGATGCAACATAACTTGTTCCACTCTTAGAAACATTAAAGGTAGCACCACTGCCAGAATTATAAGCTTCATTATTTTTATTTCCAAGTGCCTTGTATGAAACATTTCCACTTGAGGCAATTCCAGAAGAAGTAAATGAAGTGATAGCATTTCCTCCACCTACTCCACTTACAGTTATTGTGAGATCATTCGTTGAACTCAAACCGCCAAGTAAAGATCCATCAACTACAATAGTGTCACTTGTATTATAACCACCACCTGCATCAGCAAGACTTACACTGTAAGATGTAGTTCCACTTCCTGCTCTATAAACATCAAATTTAGCTCCAGTACCACCACCTGCAGTAACACCTTGAATATTATAATAAGTTGCACTACTTAATATTGCAGGTCCTTTTGAATCATCTGCAAAGAATGCAGAATTGTTAATACCACGGAAAGGAAGATGTAAACTATTGTATACATCATTTGTATATGTTATATCTAAAGTTGAACTAAATGCAGATGTAAACCTTGCAATTCCCTTTGAAACTCTAAGTTCATCCACATATCCATAGAATCCAAAAGATCCATCATATCTTGCACCAACAATCACAGGTTTTTCTGGATAATTATTGGAATCAGTGTATGTTCCTTCAAGATTTCCATTTACAAATAATCTTGTTGATGTTCCTTGTCTAGAAACGGCAACATGATGCCAAGTAGAACCTGTTGCTGTTGTGACGCCAACGATTCTGTCAGCACCATTTACATAATAAGAAATTTTATCACTGGAATTGATGTAAATCATTGGAGCAACTTGAGTAGCTCCTGTTCTCATATCATATAAAAATTCAGTTGTTGCAGTTCTGTTTCTATAGATCCAGAAATCAATAGTAAAGTCTTGAGTTCCAAATACAAATTCGCTTGTAGAACCAATGCTAATATAATCCGTCGTACCATCTGTAGGATTAAGAAGCATTGAACTTCCGCCAAATTGAGCCTGTGCTGTGCTTATTCTTGGAGTTCCATTTAAAGTTATTGGTTTGGATGAAGTTATTGAGGTAATGCCTCCAGAAGCAGTTGTTGCAACTACTCTAACGATAAGATCATTCTGTGGTGAAGATCCCCCTAACTGATTTCCGTAAATAATAACTCTATCGTTAACGGTATATCCTATTCCTGGATTTGTAAAAGTTGCAACTCCAGAAACCGTTCCACTATTATTTACAGATAAATTTACAGTTGATACTCCAACAAATTCAAGAACAGTTGCACCAACACCAATACCAGATCCAATTACATTGTGCCCTAGTTTTATATTGATAACATCAGGTAAAACTACATAACTGCTTCCTGCAACACCAGTAACAGATGATTTTTCTACTTTAGAAAGAGATACACTATAGGCCCCATTAGTTCTATCAACATCAAATAGAGCATCAGTCCCATTGCCAAAGAGTTTACTACCGGTAAAGATTCCAATTTGATCACTACTTCCATTATAATTTACAAGTATAGGATCTGTTAGTGTTAAGGTATTGCCAACGATATTGCTTACAAAAGTTGCAGATCCTACACCATTACTGAGTGCAGATCCAACAACTACATTGTCAGTACTATTTAAAACAATTGTACTGGTAGGAGCAACTATATTTTCTGCTAAAGTTTTTGTTGAAGTTGTAGTTACAATACCAGTTATTTGAGATCCTGTTGTCACTCCTGTTCCAGTAAGAACAGCACCAATTACTGCAGTCGTAACTCCAGTAGCAGACATTCTATTACTACTTGATGGAGTAAGTAAATTGGTTGTAAAAGTTCCAGAAGATCCTTGAGATAAAACTGAAAAAGTTGGACTACCTATAGAAGATCCAGTATAAAATCCAGCCTTTCTTAATTGAACTGATGATGAAAATAGAGTCTGTCCATTTGAAGCCCCGACTTTTCCTTTTGCATAATATCGGAAAGAAGTTGTTGAAAGAATATCATGAACAATAAAAGATCCTTCTGCTCTTGTCGAACCAGAAACAGTATCCAATAATCCAATAATACGAATTGCAGACCCTGCAGAAAATCCATGATTTTCAACTGTTGTTACTGTAATTAGAGAGTCTCCAACTCCACTTGCGGGAGAACTTGCATCAGTAGTTACATTACTAACAACTAAATCAGATCCAGGAATTTCATAAAGACTTGGATATCCTCTCATCAAATCAATTGTTTGCCACTTAGTTGGTTGTAAACCATATTCAAAGTCTGCATCAAGCATTGACTGAGGAGTTGCAACACGCATTCTCTCAATCGCATCAGTACCAAAATCATAAGGCCTAAACCTTACTTCAGTTTCTTCTATGAATATTTGTAGAGAATCCGTGGAAGATTGATCAGAAGTATCAAATAATAAAGTAATGGTTGTTACGCCATTGGAATTTGTATTTGCATAAGGAAAGTCTGGATCAGAACCATCCGTAGTTTCGGTGAAAGAAACATTTATTTGATTAGTTGGATCAGAGAAGTTATATAAAATTCTATTATCAGTAGTATTCGTAATTAATAAGATTTGATTTAATTGAATTTTATCAAGAACTTTAATAGTACCTGATCCAGCCACACCAGGATTAAAAACATAATCTCTAATTTGTCTCTTTGCCATTTTTAAAAGTATCTCCTAATCTTTATGATAATGCGATTGACATTGCAATACTTCTAGTATCAACATAATTCTTGTTGGTGGCATCTGTTGATGATGTTGCGGTGCCAACGTTTATAACTTTATTATTTAGAGCGTTAATATTACTCGACACTGTAAGAGTCGAACTGATACCCAAAGTTCCTGCGATTTCAGTATCTCCTGTTACCCCATCAACAGTAAATTTATTACTTGAAACTGTCAGGTTATTAGAAACATTTACATCATTTTCTAATGATATTAAAGCCACACCTCCGCCAAAAGTTGCCAATATATTTGGACCAAAATTTATAATAGTTGCTACACCAATATTAGTGCCGTTTTCTCTAATCGTTATTCCACTTGAAGATTGTGCAACAACTCCTGTTAATGCAGATCCATCAATAGAAGGAAGTGCTCCCAAAGTTAATAGTGCTTGATTGACATTAGTGGTATTTAAAGTTCCAGTAATGATTCCACTAACGTTTAATCCACCAGATATTAAAGCATCCCCAATTACATCTAATTTTCTACGAGCAAATAAAGTTCCAACTCCAACATTACCATCAATTCTTGCATTGCCATTAACGATTAGATCATCACTTGTTACTTGTCCATATACCAAGCGACCATGACAAACAAAACTAATATTAGAATCTTCACTGGAAGAACATACCAATGTTTGACTCGCAGTTAGCTTAATATCTGTTCTTGTATAAGTTTGATTTGGGCCAATCTCAACATCATACTCAAGGTATTCAGAACTATCAAATGAATTTAAATCTGAATTTGATATTCCTATTCTTGCTCTTGCTGGTTGAGAATCTAAATTGCAAACCGATAAAGTTACAGTTGCATTGGCATTTGCAGGAATAGTGTATAATTCTTTTTTTGTATTATTACTCGATGCTACTGAATTCAATAATCCAGATTTAACTGGATTTACAGATTCATCTAGAGTTTCTCCATAGAAAAGAAAATTAACATTAGGATTATTCGAACGAACTATTAAAGATTGTCCATTGCCAAGATAGACATCTTGAGTTTCAAAAGTTTCTCCATAGTTAATAAACTTGTTATATTCTAAGTACTCTACATTAATATTATCTGTCGAAATTCCAAGTCTAATCTTGACAGGATTATAATTTTTACTAGATATCGATACCTTACCAAAGGTTAAATTATTTGATGTTGATTGATAAAGAACTTCATTCCTATTAATTTGAGGTACAATAGAACCCAGCAGACCAAAGGCCATTTATAGCAACCAAGAATTTTATATATTTATCTTGCAATAACAGTTCAAGAATATTTTATATCGAATTGGCGATAATATTCTGTGAGTTCTTTTCCAAGAACTTCCTCTGGAGACTTACTAGTTTTTTGTAATTTGTTTCTGATGATATGCAAGTTTTCTATTCCCCATGCATCATCCTTTTCTTCCTCACAAGTATTTTCAATATTATAAAAGTCATGGTCAAAAGATTCTATTTCAAGAAATTCATATATCTTATTCATAGTTTCTTGGGGAGACTTGACGATATCATCATACTCTACGATATGAATATTATTTCTATATAATTCTAAAGAATCTATGATTCCAGTTCTTGGATTATTTACAAAACTATTAAACAGGTAATCAGCCCTATTCGTAATACTAATAGGAAGACCTAGAGAACGGATATTTTTATCAATAGAATTATTCAAACTATTATTTTTCTCAATTAAATTTATATAAGACGTTATAATTTCTGGAACAGATCTATTAGTACAAATGATTTTAGGATCTCCATATTCTTCCTTGATTGATTTTATTGCAGAAATCCAACCTCTATGTTTATCAATTACGATTGGTTCTTTTACATTTTCATGAAAAGACTTGATGATTCCTTTTGTAATCTGCTTTCTAATTACTTCATAATCAAAAGTAAACTGCTCAGTACACTCTTCAAGTCTAAAACCAGCGGCATGTATAATATCCAATAGAGGACTTGTTGCAGTTGCATAGATTTTAGGATGCTGATTTAGTAAACAAGCCAACAGAGTTGACCCAGATCTTTGCATTCCACTTAAAAAATAAATTTTTTCCATACGTTAATTTTCACACAAAGAATCAATATCAGTATCACTTAAAATATAACTTCCTTTTTGCTGAACTGCAATCGAAAATGCTTTATTTGCAAAGCACAATGCATTATCGATTTTAGCATACTTTAAAAACCCATACACTAAAGAAGAAAGAAAAATATCATTTGTTCCAATCATATTATATACTTTTATATTTTCTAATGGGTATAAAGTATTTTTATATACACATCCTTTTGAGCCCATTGATACTATCAAATTTTCTATATCATCTCTATATTCGTCTGTTATGATATAACAATTATTTTTATTTGGTAGATTTTGCTTTTTACTAGCAACAAAAATTGGACAAGACGATTGATTAACTATCTCAAATATTTTACTTTCAGTAACATATCCTTTATCACGATCATAGATTATGATAGCATCAAAATTGTTTGTTGATATTGGTAGAAGAAGAGGTTTTATTTTCTCTTCATTATCAACACGAAGAATTTGATGATTAGACTTCTCATCAATAAATCTAGTCTTAACTATTTTTTCTGAATTTGTCAAGAAAGTTATATCTACACCAAATGCTTGAAGGTTTAAACAAACATTAGCAGCCATTCCTGCTTTGGTTTCTACTTTAGAAAATTTTATTACAGGAACGGGTGCCTCAGAGTTAATCTTTTCACACTTGCCGTAGATATATTCATCCTCACAACTATCACCAATCAATAATACTTTGAAAGTACTTGACATTATTCATTTGAGATCTTAACTAATTTTTGAATTTCGGGGAGATACATATACTCAATATCACTTCTTTGAAGAGTATCAATTGCATCAACGATAGTTTCTACAAGAGGATCCCCACCAAGATTAAAAGAAGTATTGAAAAGAATAGGAACCTCACTCAGTTTTTCAAAAGCACTAATCAAATTATAATAGTGTTCGTTTTGCTCTTGAGTTACGGTTTGAATTCTGCATGTACCATCAACATGAATAACAGAAGGAATCTTTTCTTCTACACCAGGTAAACAATCAACGGCATACATCATATGAGGAGACTCTTCACGACCTGCAAGGTCAAACCAGTCATCAACTTTTTCTTTGAGAATTGAGCAAGCAAATGGACGGAAGAATTCACGACGCTTAACTTTGTTCACAATGTCCTTACCATCTTTAATCGTAGGATCAAATAGAATCGAACGATTTCCCAGTGCTCTTGGGCCACCTTCAGAACATCCTTGATAGATTGTTACAATATTTCCATCACGAATTAGTTGTGCAATTTCATCGTAAGAAGTATCTTGAACTTCTAGGCCTTCAAGATAGTCTTCATAGGTCTCTGGATCGTACTGAGGACCATAGTAAATTGAAGTCTGAGGACTCATAGGTGCCTCAAGATCATTCATTTTAGCATAGATGTACTTAGCGGCTCCAATTGAAGTTCCACCATCATGAGAGATTGGTTCACAGTAGATGTTAAGATCTGGGAATGTCTTCAAATACTTATAGTTAGCAACACAATTTAGACCGTATCCACCACAAACAACAATGTTTGTTTCACCAGTTTCTTTGTGTGCTTTACGAATTAAATCGATCATGCGATTCTCAGTTTCTTTTTGAATCGCATATGCCATATCCTTTTGAACCTGAGTGTATTCTCCTTTCTTGTGATTCTTAGAGTCTTCAAAAAGAACAGGAAATCTCTCATAGTTAATGCGAGATCCATTTGGATAATTAGGAACGAATACCTCGCGGTTAGCCCAATTATTTCTAAACAACTCTGGAAGATCTGAATTTTCTTTACCGTATGGAGAAAGACCCATAGTTTTACCAGCATCAATACAGGAGAAACCACAATACTCTGTAGTAGCCTCATAGGTTTTTGTCAGTCCAGGATACTCGGTAAGTAATACTTTACCATCACCAGTCATATCTAAGATTCCAACTGGTTCTTTCGTACCCAAATGCTTGTATACAGTATCAAATTCTAGAGGATATTTTGCTTTGAAAATAGTTTCAAATTCATATGCAATGCCAGGAAATCCCTCACCTTGGAGGAAACTTCCAGCACCATCAGCAATAACACATGCTGCAGTTTCAAATCCAGAGTTTAAAAATGCACATGAAGCATGAAGTTCATGGTGAATAGTGTCAATAAAGTGAGTTTGATATTCAAACTTTTTACGTGCAAGTTTTCGAATCCAACCATGATAAAGATCTTCACCGGTCCAATCCAATTCAGGACCATGACGATGAGTATGGCAAACTACAAGATGATCAATATGATCAACATACTCAAAGACTTTTAGTAGACCCAGAAGAGGAGACCCATCATGCTTCCAACGAGAAAGTCTTTCCTCCTCTACATAAAAAATTACTTTACCATCAACCATTAGTGTGGTGCTGGCATTATGGCCGCGAGCACAAGAAACAATAATACTCATAATTCTACCTCAAGATTTAATATCGTTTAATTCTAGAATAGCATCTATTGCTTTTTTAGATGTTGATTTTGGTTTTTGGAATCCGTTGAAACTTAGTCCAGGCATAATAGCAGATTGATTATTGTTCGTCATCCCATTTAATTTAAGAGTTTCATTCGAAACTTTACTTACACCAATTTTATCTTTAACTGATTTGTAGATTTGTTTAATTGTAGTGTCATTGATGACCATCAACTCTTCATTATGTCGATCGCAACACTCATCAAATGTCATGCGAATTGGACTATACTTTCTTCTATCTTTTGCGTTGTCAATGATCGTAAATGATTTTTCATTTGGATATGAAATATTTTCTGGATAAGTAGATCCAATCACAACTGTTGCTGGTTTGTTAAGAGCATGAGCAATGTGTTGACCTACGCTATCACATCCTAAGAAATAATCAGCAGCATTAATAATTCCAGCCCATTGAGTTAAACTAATATTCTGTGGCATTGCTACGCCAAGATTTTCCCATCCAGGAACTGGAATTTGGGACATTATAATGATGCCATAATTCTTCTTAAGTTCTTCAATAATAGCATATACATTAGTGAGTTCAAAACTTCTCCCACTACTATCAAATATGAAGTTACCTTCTGCCTTTATTGAGCTACCAAAAGGTTGGAAAACAATTACTTTATCTTTCTTTAAATTTTCACGAACCTCATTAACAATATTATGTCCTGTAATTTGTTCTTGTTTATTAAGTTCGATACTAATCTTTTTAGATTTAGGAACCTCATCTAATTCATTAATGATCATATCAAAAGCCTGAATCAGATTACACTTCTGATTGAAGTATGCATTTAAGCGGTATGGTTCTGGAGTGATTATTTCCTTATCTTTTAGGTAATCTTCAAAAAGATTTTTATGAAAGATTGGAAATGCTTTATCTCTTAGAATTTTACTGCAAGCATAAAATTCTCCCCAAGATTCTGCAACAATTACAAAATCTTCGTGAGTTTCTGCGTATTTTTCTAATGCTGGAATGGAGCACAAGACTCTACCTGCCCCACCATTAATAAAGAATGCTTTATTCATTCAATAACAATCCTCAATAATTCTATTATATCAATCTCGGTAATATTTATCAAGCATCAATTCATCCAATATTCCGGATACTCTTTTATGTTTGTATCAAAAATATCCATAATCAAATGAATTCGATTTTCTGTGCTTTTATTTTCTACACTATGAGTTGTAAGATTATTAATTTCATAGATTCCACCAACTTTCATATTTAATGTGGTATCTCCTACAGTAAAATAAACATCCTCATTTGTTTTGATTGGTATGTGCAACCTATGGCCCAATTCAAAATATCTGCTTCCATTATCTGTATGTGGATTGATAATTCCTTTTGGTTTTAGATTTACAATTAGTGCTGTATAATCTTTGATTGTAAAATGTTGGGAGATTATTTCCAAGTACTGATCAACAATTGATTTGTAGTGGTCATATGTTTCATAATTGACAAATCTGAAATTATTAAAATCTAAATTTTTTATGTGCCTTAAACGAATGGTCTCTGTAAATCTATGAACTTCATAAGTTTTTTGTCTTGCAGTATCAATTTTCCAGTGCTCTTTATCAATTAGAGATAAAAGATTGTCAGATAAAGACTGATCAACCTTACATATTTCTTTAATTTCAAATGTCATAACTCATACTCAAAGAAGTTGATTTCTGTTTTAACTGATTGAAATATATCTTTTCCAATTTTATATACTTTATCTGAAATAGGTTTATCAAAATTCTTAATCTTAGATTCAGTATATTGCTTTACTGGATTACTGTTACTATCCAAATCAAAATCTTCAAGTCCAATATCTTTAAAAATTTGATTGACAATATTTTTATTATAGACCATATCTTCATACTTTACAACTTTGTCAGTATAGGAATGGTAATTTTTATACTGTTCAAAAAAGCAAGAGGATACATGCGCACAAGCTCTTTCGATTGAAATATCAGGTCTTAATTTTAAAATTGAAGTTACAATCTGATATGGATTTCTAACTTGAATAATAAATTCAGAATTTTCAAAATGCCTTTTAAGCATATGTGCTCTTATGACATTCGGTGGAGATTTTTCAACTTTAATTAAATCTTGTTCCCAATAAGAATTCCAAAGAGATTTTATTTTATCCCAATCATAATTTCTCTCCAATGCAAAATCATGATACCTCTCAGAAAACATGTAAGGACAGTTTAATACAAATGGATTTGGTCCAGCAAATCCTTGTATAAACTGCCCCTCATCAGGTAATGTTGTTGTATATTTTGATTGCCTTATCTTTTCATATAGGATACTAGATCC
>Ga0129333_10006771_pt1 | contig 10837 bp, 18 predicted proteins | sample CPB6_08_DNA_FD_94474 | JGI IMG/M metagenome (GOLD analysis project Ga0129333, IMG submission 94474) | Freshwater to marine salinity gradient microbial communities from Chesapeake Bay, USA - CPBay_Sum_0.6_0.8_DNA | ecosystem: Environmental > Aquatic > Marine > Coastal | place: USA: Chesapeake...
GACCGGCACGGGTGCCATCAACGTGGACGGGACGAGGGTGGGGTACGCGCAAGGGGAAGTGGACTTCAACCGGCAGCAACGGCAGCAGCAGAGCGCGGGGACTATCGAGGGGGCGTTCGGCGCTGCGGCGCTTATCGGCAAGGAGATTCCCACCTACAAGCCCGAAGGAAGGTGGCCCTCGAACCTCGTCCTCAGTCACTCGCCCGAGTGCGAGAAGCAGGGGGAGGCATACGACTGCGCCGACGGGTGCCCGGTGGCGGCGATGGACCGGCAGAGCGGGGAACGGCGGAGCGCCGGGAACAATCCCAGCGATGCCTTGCGTAGAGAGGGTGTTACCAGCTTCCGACCTACGCAGGGGCAACTCTACGCCGACTCCGGCGGAGCCTCCCGCTTCTTCAACGTGTTCGAGCCCACCTACACCGAGCCATTCCTCTACACGGGCAAGGCATCGAAGGCCGACAAGAACGACGGGCTCGATGACCTTCCGGCCCGTGCCCAACACCGCATCGAGGAGCAGACGGTATCGACGCAATCGAACCGCAGGTGCCGCAAGTGCGGGCTCGTGAAGTTCGGCAAGCCCTTCTGCGAGTGCGCGGAGCCCGAGTGGGAGGAGACAGAGGGCTCGAAGTCCGGCAACTTCCACCCGACGGTCAAGAGCCAAGCCCTCATGCGCCATCTCGTCCGGCTCGTCTGCCCGAAGGGCGGTATCGTGCTGGACCCCTTCGCGGGTTCCGGCAGTACCCTTGTGGCAGCGGTCACGGAGGGCATGAAGTTCGTCGGCATCGAGCGAGAACCCGAGTACCATGCGCTCGCCAAGGCCCGGACGGATGCCGTCTTGGAGCGCGAAGGCGCGGCTGCGAGGCAGCATGAGGCGTTCGACCTGATGGCCGACCTGGAGCAGGAGTAAAGACGCGCCGAACTTGGGGGTCAGACCCTAAAGTTTCTTTACGCCGCTTGGGGTATGCAGAACCTCATCCCCCAGCGACCGACGAGTCCTATCCCGCCGTCCTTGCGTGACGAGGTTCCGCCGACACCCGGTCAACGGGCGGCGGAGTTCGTGGCGAGCCTCGTGGGCTCGTGGCGGTTCATCATCATCCAGACGTGCGGCATCATCACCTGGATTGTCGTGAACGCGACCGGCATCCTGCGCCCCTGGGACGCTTACCCGTTCATCCTCATGAACTTGATGCTCTCGCTCCAGGCGGCCTACACGGCCCCGATGATTCTGATGGCCCAGAACCGTCAGGCCGAGAAGGACCGGCGCATCCTCTACGGGGACTACGACCTCGACCACTCGACCAACAAGGCGCTCTTGGAGTCCTTGGAGCGGCTCAAGCGCGTTGAGGAGCTTCTCGAAGCGCACCTCAAGGCCGAGCACGCGAAGACTGCCGCGCCATCGAAGCTACGCCGGAAGAAGCCCACGGTGTAAGCTCGGGGTCATGCACTATCTGGTCAACGCCTGGAGTCAGACGTATCGGGTTACGGCTGGCTCCGAGGCGGAGTTGCGTCAGATTGCCCTGGAGATGTCGGCCCGCTTTTACTCTGTCGTCTCGTACTACGTGGTGCGAGACGGGAAAGCCGAGAAGCTCGGAGCCGTCTGGGTTCGCAAAGGCGAGACGATGACCCCGAAGGGGGCTACTCCTCGAACGGGCACCCGAAAGCAGCTTGCCCTATTCGGGTAAGCTCCCGTTGGTGTATAGGGGGTGCATGGTTGGTGTGTGGCAGGGGCGGCTGACGGACGCCCTGAGCAACTTCTCACTTTCGACGGCGCTTGAACTCTCGACGGCCATTCGCCGGGCCGAAGAAGAGGGGCACGAGCTAACGGCCATCGAGGAAGTCCTCTGGCGACGCCTCATCTCGAAGGTCGAGGAAGCTCGGAAGTCTCTGGCGCGTTGAGCTTACGTCCACTCGCCGAGGATGGTCAGGGACGCGGTATCCCAGGCACCGACCGGCGCGGGAGCGGAGGCGAAGTCGAGGGTGAGGCTCGACCAGTAGCGGCGTCCAACCCCGGTATCGACGGCGGCGAGCAGGTAGGTCGTTGGGGTAGGTGCTGGACCCCCGCCACCAATGAAGAACGTCGTGGCTTCTCGGCGGTTCGTGTTGCGAGTTCGAGTCGAGCGCCAGGGGCCAAGGAGGTCGAAGAGCACTCCGTCCCGCTTGGCCCCGAAGGCGCGCGTCGAACGCCACGGGCCAAGGAGGTCGAACAAGGCACCTCCTCGGTGGACGGTGTTCCGCACACGGTCGGACCTGTCTCCGAGGTACGAGAACACGAAACCGTCGCGCACAGCGAGCGGGCGAACACGTCCGCTCGCAACCCCGGAAAGGTCGAACTCTTCCCCGTCACGGCCAGCGGCAGCACGCAACCTTGTACTGGCTGCGGTGCCGAGGAGGTCGAAGACTTGGCCGTCGGACGGGGTGGCGCTCACGCAGTCACCCAACCCGACCAGGGGTCGGCGTCAGGCCCCACGGCCTTGAAGGTCAGCGTGTTGGTCGTGTACCAACCGGCAGGCCCATGATGGATGAGCAGGCCCTTCTCGACGAGCTTGTCGATGCACACCTGGGCTTCTGCCTCGGTGGCTTCTGCCTCGATGGCGGCCTCGCGGAGAATCCCTTGAAGGTAGCCCACCATGAACCCGAGGGGGAACGCGAACATGGGCGTCGTCTTGCTCTCCTTCACGAGGTGGTTGAGAAACCGCATGGCGGCGTTAGCGCGGTGCTTATCGGTAATCATGGGTTGCCTCAGCCGGTGAAGAGGGGTGAAGCCGCCGACGTGTTCCAGGGAAGAATCACGTCGTTGACCTGGATGAACTGGACAGGGCCGGACGCCGGGTAGACGTTGGCATTACCGTTCGACGCGCCCCACCAGATGTCCGAGAAGAGGCCCTTGATGCCCTTGTAGTTGTGGGAGTACGCGCCAATGGGCAGAACGGGAAGGAGCCCCGTTTCGAGGTCCGCGATGGCGTTGTAGATGACAGGGTTGTAGGCGACGGTCTGATAGTTCGAGCCGTTCGTCGAACTGTCGAAGTTCTGGACGCTCGGCATGACCGCTCGGATGCCGGTCGGCTCGTAAGTCGAGCGAATCATCAGGCCCGCTCCATCCCCATAGGGGCCGACGAGATTGCGCTGCGCGAGGTTCCCGCTCTGAAAGCACGCCTTGGCCGTTGTCCAGTCGCGCGGCGAAGCGGTCGTCGTCACGACAGCGTTGTCGAGGCCCCCGAACCAGATGACGAAGCTCGGGAAGAACGAGTGGTACGTCACGGCGTAGAAGCTCACGGGAGGGCCAGCCGGACTGAACCCCAACCCGACATGAATCTGCTGGGTGTACGACGTGAAGCTGTTGCCGCTATTGACAATCCCGAGATTGTCCTGGTTGAAGAGCCCCCCGTTGTTGCTGTTCAACTGCCAGAAGCCGAGCAGCACTTCATCCAGCGCCGCTACGGGGCGGTCGTTCTGAGTCGCCGGAGCCGCGAAGGCACCCGACGGCGAATAGTACATGCTGAAGAAGCGCGGGTCGTATGGCCCCCCGGCATTTTGCCCCGCCGTAATCGCCACCTGGGGTGAACCCGCGCTGCTACCAAGCTGAAGGATAATCCAGACTGCGGGCGGCCCGTACCCAGTTACGCACGAGTAAATGCTGTTCCGCAGGTTCGTGCTACCCGGCGTCCAGTAGTTGATTCCGTTGAGCGTGGGGGGCGAGATGTTCGCAACCCCATCACTCGACCCCACGCACACAACCTGCCCACCCCCGAGAGTAAGCAGTTCGGTTGCCAACGTCCCGAGGTAGTCCGCGATGTCTTTGATGCGGCCGTTGTAGTCCGTATTGTTGGCCCCGTTCGTGAAAACGGTATTGTTCGCGGAGATGGACCAAGTGTTCATCGGGGTCGGAAGTGCCATGAGGTGCTCCAGTCTTGTAGTGGCTCGGGTATGAAAACTTAGACGTACCGGATGGACAACCAGACGCCCGCGCAGGTGCCGACGCCCGAGGACTCAACGGTCAGTTCGTAGTTGTGGGAGACGGACTCCCAGAGGCGGCCCGGCACGTCACCGACCGGAACCAAGAGCGAGGCGACCTCGACCGGGCTAGACGAACTCGTCGAGAGCGTGGAGTTCACGATGAGCACAGGCGGGCCGAGCGTCACATCCGTCAGCTTGACCGTGATGGTCCCTGAGATGGAGGCCAGAATGGCGTAGAGCCGCACCTCGCGCGTGAGTGCCCCCACCGTAGCGGGGAAGTCCGTGAAGTCGAGGGTGCGGCTCCCAATGCGTCGAGCGACCGTCGTATTGGTGGTTTCGACATTCGTGGCGAAAGCAAGGTCCGAGCGGGTACCGGGAGGGCCTTGCGGACCAGTAGCTCCAGTTGCACCAGTAGCTCCAGTTGGACCCGCAGGACCAGTTGGACCCGCAGGACCAGTTGGACCCGGCGGGCCGGGGATGCCTCCCGTGGTCTTGAGCACGTCGAGCGCGCCTTGCACGGTGTTCGTCCCAAGCGCGGGGCTGACTAGCGAATCGTCATACCGGACGACGGGGGCTCCGCTGCGGACGAGCGGGTTGAGGACGGTGGCCCATCCGAAGATGGCGTTCCCCTCCACCGTCTCGCCCGAGGCCGCAACGCGCGCTCCAAGGTCAGTTGGTGTGTAGACCGCGAAGTTCGCGGTCGTAGCCGCACTCAAGTCCACGACGGTCGAACCGAAAAGGAAAGCGCGGCCGTTCGCTGAAGGTGCGGTGAAGGTCACAACCGAGGAAGGGCTGACGACCTTGTTCGAGATGGGGTTGACGTTCGTCAGCGAAGGCGCGCTCGAAAGCTCATCAAAGCCGGTGACTTCCAGATACCAGTCCGTCACACCCGTCGGGTCTACGAGCTTGACCGAGATGGTGTTGCCTGGCGTCACGTTGACGCCGTTCGTGGTCGGGACGAACGCGCCAGCACCGTCTCGGACAAGGCATAGGGGTGAGATGGGCATGGTCAGGGAAGCCTTCCTGCTACGTCCTACCCTACCTCGCCGATAAAAGCACTCGCGAGCGTTGGTACTCGACGGGCTCACCTCGTAGAGGAGACATGAAGAACGTCATCACCATCAAGGTCGAGGCCCCCGCCCACCGCAACCCGGTCGTGGTGGCGATGAACGCCCGCTACGCGGGCAAGGGCGGCCACCACAAGAACAAGGCCGAGAAGCGGGCCGCCCAGAAGGCCCGCCGCGCCGAGGCGAACGCCTGGTGAGGGCAGGCGGCGGTCGGCGACGAGGAAGGGGCTCCCCCGAGAGGGGTTGAGCCCCTTCAGGCTTTCGAGCGAACCCGGAGTACTTCGCGCTGCGGCGGCAACGACTCGTGAGCCCGACGGAGGAGCGGGATGATGACTCCCTGCCCTGGGTCTGTCTTGCGGTCGGCGAGAGCTTCGCGGACGGCCTGGCAGAGCCGGTGCATGAGGCTCACCTCGTGTCGCACGCCTTCGAGGGACTCGTACTCGGGGTTCTCGTTTGCCATCGTTCTACTCCTCACCGGACTTCGGGGTCTTTACCGAGAGCAACGAGGATGCCCTTGAGGAGCCCGTTCACAGCGGCCATCTCCTCTCGGATTTCCCCTACCTCCCGAGCACGCCGCGCCGAGTCCTCCAGGAACTCTTCGCGGGTCATCGCCGTCGCGTGCGTCTGGGCGTTCTCGATGACGCTCAGACGCTCCTGGAACGACCGAAGCCGAGCATCGACGCGGCTCTCGATGTCGGCCACGGTGTTGAGGTCCGACGAGGTGTTAGCCCGCGCCCTGCTCACAAGCCGCTTGGCCCAGTCGGGCGGGTGGTCCTCCCACTCGTCGATGCTGCGCTTCAGACGCCGAACGGTGTCGTCGAGCGTCGCGACGGTGAGGTACAGGCCCGTCTTGGGGTCAACGGGAGAACCGACCCTCTCTTCGATGTCGGCGACCCGGTTCTTCATCGACCGGAAGACCGTCAGGAAGGTCGTAGCGGCCGACGTGCCCCCTGTGATGAGGCCCGAGATGACCGTCTTGAGAATCTCTGCGCCGTCCGCCATAGTCCCTCAGACTCCCACGAAGCAGGGCAAGCAGCGCGGCTCGTAGAAGTCCGCACCACCGATGAGAATCGTATCCGTAGATGCGCTCCGTCGGTAGGAGCGGGTACCAACCCCACCGCACACGCTGCACGGTGCGGTGAGCTTCTCGATGTGGTCTGCGACCGCCATGAGGGCGGGCATCGGGCCGAAGGGTTCTCCTGTCGAGGTAAGGTCAAGCCCCGCGACGACAATGCTGCTGCCGGACTTGACGCATGAGAGCAAGAGCGAGACGATGCCGGGATGGAAGAACTGAACCTCATCGAGCGCGATGAGGTCGAGGCTTGTGTCGATGGTTGAACCATCGGGCTGGCACCACTCGGCGGCCATCTTGTCCCCAGCGTGGGTCTTCACCTCGGCGCTCGCGACCCGCGTGTCGGTGATGGGCTTGTAGAGCCCCGTCCGCAGGCCGCGTGACGAAGCCAACCGCACACGCGCGAGGAGCGTCTGCGTCTTGCCCGCGAACATCGGGCCGGTGATGACTTCCAAAGTACCGCTCATCCTGTTCAGGCGGCCGGACAAGTAGAAACGCGCGAGCGATTTCACTTGTCGCGACGGGGAGGTATGTGGCTGACCGCGAAGAGCCCTTTCGTTTCAGGGCGCGGTCGAGCTTCCGATTGCCCGTGACGGGTGACAGCCGTTCGCGTTGTTCGCCGGTCAGGGCTTCATGTTGGCAACGACGTGGCCTGTTCGACGAACCGGCGGTCGCGGCGGCCGAACCCGAACCTGGCCGTAGACGACGCCGGGTGTAGGGGGCATCGAGGTGTAGGCGGTGACGGGCTCCGCGCGCGCAGGCTGCGGTTCCGGCAAGGTCATCTGCTCGAACTTGTCTTTCAGGATGAGGAGCGCGCGGAACCGCTCGGTCTTCTGGGGGTCGTTGCCCGTTCGGTCGGGGTGAAGCTCGAAAGCGCACTTGCGCCAGTTCTGACGCACACGTTCCTTTAGTACCCCCAGGTGCCTGCTAGCCTCATCATGCGGCAGCGTGTAGAGACGTTGAATCTCGACGGGCTGCACACCGAGCGCGAGCAGCAAGTCTTCGAGGGCTGCGAGGCTGGGCAACATACTTGTGAAGGGGTGCAAGGAGAAATACGATGCGGTGCCCGAGGTGCGAGCAGGAAAGCTCGGTCGAGAAGCGCGACACCTCCTGGCTCTGTCGCGCCTGTTCCATCACGTTTACGGAAAGTACCCAGGTCGTTCCTCCCATCGAGCGAGGCTCGGTATGGGTTGAGCGTGGAACGGGCGACCTCGTGACCGTCATGGAAGTCGATGGCGACACCTTCGACCCTTACGCCACCATCCGCTACACGGACGATGAGAACCGGAATGTCATGACCGCCCAGGACTTCCGGTTCTACTTTCGACGACAGAGCAGTCCGTCATCGTCGCGCGCGACGCTCACCTGCAACGCGCACGAGGAATGGGAAGCCGTGTCCGGGCAGGTCTACCTCATCCTCGGGGTCAACCATGCCGACTGCTCCGTTCACGTTGTTCCGGTCGAGGGGAGTTGGCGCTCGTTCTGGATTCGCGGCAGCGACTTCGTGCGCAAGTTCCGACGCTTCCATCGACCGACGGACTTCGCCCGCCTGCTCGCCGACGACGACGTGGTGTAGAGGAAGGTCATGCTCCAGACCGATGGCGTTCGAGCCGTGCTCCTCGACCCGCTCGGGTACTTCGACACGATGCCCGAGGCCGTCATCCACCTCTTCGCGCTCTGGGCTACGCGCTTGGAGCCCGAGATGAGTGAGGTCGATTTCGTGACCTCCTACTTCGCGCTCCTCGCCGACCTCCAGGACGGGCTCATCCGAAGCCCGCTCGCGCGGCGTGCCCCCAAGGACTACCGGCACTTCTTCGTGCTCTTCCCACACGTTATCCCCAAGTTGCTCGACGGGGATGCCGAACGGGTGCTCGACGTGTGGCGTCGCCTGATGCGCGAGTTCGTCCCTGAATCCAAGCCCGACTCGGTGTAAGAGAGGGGCATGGCAGACCTACGCGACGGCGACTCGACCAGGGTGCGCGGCTCCTCCGGCACCCTCTATGAACTGAAGAACGTCGGGGGCGTGTACTCCTGCTCGTGCCCAGCGTGGCGCAACCAGAGCCGGACGAACGCCTACCGGACGTGCGGCCACCTCCTCGACTACCGTGGGGAGGCCGAGGAAGCGGCCCGCATCCGGCCCGCAGGGCTCGACGGGATGCCCATAACGGTGCTTCGGCGCGTCCAGCGATACCTGACCCCCGTCACGCGGACGGCCGCACCTGTGCCGGTCATGTCCTCGACCAACGTGAGCCGAGGCCCCGTGTGGGCCACGAACACGCAGGTCGTGACCGTGGGGGCGAGCGCCCCTGCACCCGTCAGGAACGCTTGGAACCGCCTCGTGGAGGCCGACCCGTTCGACCCCGACCCGAGCCCTGCACCGGAGCCTGCTCCCATCGTGGGAGCAGCCCCGAAGGCCAAGGAGGAGCTTTCCGTCTTGCTCGCGCACTCGTGGGATGGGGTGATGGACCCGACCGGCTGGCTCGTCTCCGAGAAGCTCGACGGGGTGCGCGCCTACTGGAACGGCAAGGACTTCGTGAGCCGTCTCGGCAACGTGTTCGCGGTGCCGGATTGGTTCAAGGCCGGGCTCTCGTTCGTCCACCTCGATGGCGAGTTCTTCATCGACCGAGGCCGGTTCCAAGAGACGAGCGGCATCGTGCGTCGGCTCGACAAGGGTGAGGAGTGGCGGAAGGTCGAGTACCGAGTCTTCGACCTCCCCCAGATGGACGCCACGTTCGAGGCGCGGTACGCGCAACTCACGAGGATGACGTTCCCGATGCACGTCTCCTTCGTCCGGCACCTCCCCTGCTACGGCATCGAGGACTTGAAGGGCAAGCTCGAAGCGGTCACGATGCTCGGCGGCGAGGGCCTCATGCTCCGCAACCCGCGCTCGAAGTACGAGCGGTGCCGGTCGAACTCGCTCCTGAAGGTCAAGACCTTCCACGACGCTGAGGCGATGGTCATCGGCCACACGGCGGGCAAGGGCAAGCACTTGGGCCGCGTCGGCGCGCTCATCTGCCGAACCCCCGAGGGCATCGACTTCAACGTGGGCACGGGTCTGTCAGACCAGGAGCGTCAGAACCCTCCTCGTATCGGAGCCTGCATCACGTACCGCTACCAAGAACTCACCCGCGACGGGGTTCCGCGCTTCCCGAGCTACGTCGGGGTGCGGGATTTCGAGTAGCGGTTGATTCTCTTGTCCCTCACCACGTAGTACGCCTATGCCCGTTCAACGCATCGCCATCTTCGACTTCGACGGAACCCTGTTCGCTTCCCCCGAGAAGCCCGACTGGTGGCCGCACCAAGGCTTCTGGGGCCGCCTCGAAACGCTCTCCCCGCCGTTCGTGCCCGAAGCCCCCGGCCCCGAGTGGTACTCGTCGGCTGTTGTCGCGGAGGCCAAGCAGGCCATCGGCGACTCCGACACGTACACCTGCCTGCTGACCGGCAGGATTCCGAAGTTTGAGAAGCGCGTGAAGGCGCTCCTCGCTGGAGCGGGCCTCCGCTTCGACGACTACTTCTTCACGGCGGGAAGCTCGACCCTGCCCTTCAAGCTCTCGGTCATCGAGAAGCTCGTCCGTCAGTTCCCCGAGGTGAATCTCGTCGAGATGTGGGACGACCGGCACGAGCACGCGGGCGACTTCGAGAAGAAGCTCGAAGACCTTGGTGTCGAAGGCAAGGTTCACCGGGTCAAGAAGGTGACCCACGACTTCGCCATCGGGCCGGACGAGCTTCCGGCCGCGAAGGTCGCCGCACGCTTCATCGGCGGTTGACACGCGAGGGGGAAGCTCGTAGCCTCCCCCTCATGCACCACTAGCTGCATCTCCCGTTCTCGCGTGGCCCTCCGGTCGCTCGTGTTTCGTGAACCCCGAAACCCGATTGCTTCCGAGGAGATACCACCATGTTCGAGAACTACCTGGAGATGAGCGAGGCCGAGAAGGCCGAGGTGAAAGCAGCCCACAAGGCCATCCGGTCGCAGACGGCGAGCCGGTACGGCAACCTTGCGTGGGGCTTCGTGCGCGGGTTCAAGTACCGCCGCATCGAGCGCAAGACGCGGACGCAGGAGTTGGCGGACGGGACGACCTACGTTCACAACCGGCCCGACCCGCGAGCCCTCACGCACCTGCTCGCCAAGTACCTGCCGGGCTTCGCCGACATCGACGAGAAGCGCCCGTGGAACACGAAGGCGCACCCCGACATCGTGGCGTGGCTTGCGGATGAGACGGGGGCCATTCCCGCCCCCGTGCGCGCTCTCAAGGCTACCGAAGCCCGTGAGGTGGCGTGATGGGCCTCTGGAAGCATCTGCGGCTCTGGTGGGAGCTTTGGCGGGTGAGTCGGTCGTGAAGCTCTACCTCGTGACGCGCGCCGACCTCTCGCCAGGGCAGCAAGCCGTTCAGGCGGCCCATGCCCTGCGCGAGTTCGCGGCCGAGCACCCCGAGGAGGATGCCCGCTGGTACGCGCGCTCGAACACGTTGGCCCTCCTGGCCGTCGAAGACGAGGCAAGCCTCCTCTCCCTCGTCGAGAGGGCGGGGAGGCTTGGCGTGCCCTTCGCGGCGTTCCACGAGCCTGACCGAGGCGACGAACTGACCGCCGTGGCCTTCGGGCCGTCGGCGCGCAAGCTCTTGGCTCGCGTGCCGCTCGCCCTTCGGTGTATGAGGGCCGCGTAGCTCCCGTGGCTCAATGGCTAGAGCACCTCGGCTCTAAACCGAGGGGGTAGGGGTTCGAGCCCCCTCGGGAGCACCCCCACCCC
>Ga0129333_10006774_pt1 | contig 10835 bp, 15 predicted proteins | sample CPB6_08_DNA_FD_94474 | JGI IMG/M metagenome (GOLD analysis project Ga0129333, IMG submission 94474) | Freshwater to marine salinity gradient microbial communities from Chesapeake Bay, USA - CPBay_Sum_0.6_0.8_DNA | ecosystem: Environmental > Aquatic > Marine > Coastal | place: USA: Chesapeake...
CTTGGGTTTATCGAAAATTAACCGCATTGTGGAATACTTTTCGAAAAGGCCGCAAATCCAAGAAAGATTAACTGAACAAATCTTTCATACATTACAATACATCCTAGACACTGAAGATGTTGCTGTAATGATTGACGCAAGACATTATTGTGTGGCTAGCAGAGGGGTTGAAGATACAGGATCATCAACTGTAACTAGTCGTTTAGGTGGTGGATTTAAATCCGACATAGCAGTGCGTAATGAATTCTATAGTATCGCTAGATCGGGATGTAAATAATGGGATATAAAAAGCCAGACCTGCATACTACTACTGTGCTTGTTCAAACTGCTATTTGTGAGGCAAATAGTCGTTTCAACGATGGATTCACACAATTTGAAATTAAAAAAGAATTGTATAAATTAAAATGGATACTTGATGAGTATTTTGATAGGTCTCCAAAATTTACAGGTGAAGATGAATGGATAGATGAAATGATGAAGCGAAAAGTTATAGAAATACTTAAAAAATGATATTTAATAAAATTAAAAAACTAAAATCTAAAGGTCTTAAAATCGGTATAACCTTTAGTACATTTGATTTATTACATGCAGGTCACATTGCTATGTTAAGTGAAGCAAAAAATCATTGTGATTATTTAATAGCAGGATTACAAACAGATCCAACTATTGACCGACCCGACACTAAAAACCATCCTGTACAAAGTATAGTTGAACGGCAGATACAATTAAGTGCTTGCAGGTTTGTAGATGAAGTTGTAGTATACCAAACAGAACAAGATTTGTTAGACTTGTTGCTTATACTTCCAGTTGATGTAAGAATTATAGGTGTTGAGTATGAAAATAAGGATTTTACTGGTCGAGATGAGTGTTTTGCTAGAAATATAGAACTTGTATTTAATGGTCGAGATCATAGCTTTAGTTCAAGTAGCTTACGCAAAAGAGTAGCAGAAGCACAAATATTAAATAAATTAAACTGTTAGGAAAATTATGACAAAAAGAATTTTAATTATGGGATTACCTGGATCAGGCAAAACTTACTTTGCTGAAAGATTAAAACAATATTTAGAATCCCATTCAAGCGTTTATAACATGCCATTTGAAAAAATGGCTCAATATGAATTACCTCCAACTAGTTGGAAAGCAAAGGTTGATTGGTTCAATGCAGATGATGTGCGGAGACAATTTAATGACTGGGATTTTAGCAAAGAAGGTAGAATTCGCCAAAGTATCAGAATGTTTGAATTTGCTTTCAAATGTTCAGGTGATTTTGTAATCTGTGATTTTGTTGCTCCATTACAAGAGATGCGTAATAACTTTAAAGCTGATTGGACTATTTGGATGGACACAATAGACCAAGGTAGATTTGATGATACAAATAAAGCGTTTGTACCACCAGATGTTTATGATTTTAGAATTAACGAACAAAATGCAGAAAAGTGGGTTCCGTTTGTAGGTGATCATATATTAGAAAATCGCCGTAGGCCAACATTTGATTGGCGTAAAGAAACAGTACAAATGTTAGGTCGTTGGCAACCATGGCATCCAGGTCATCGTGCTTTATTTGAAAGAGCAATTGCTAAGACTGGCCAAGTATGTATTATGATCCGTGATTGTCAAGGATGGAATAATAGTAATCCATTTGCACTAGAACAGGTTAAAAATTTTATTAAGCGTGACTTAGATTTATTATATCAGGGTCAATACGAGATACAAGTAGTTCCAAATATTGTTAACATTACTTATGGCCGTGATGTAGGATATAAGATAGAACAAGAATCTTTTGATGAATCTATAACTAACATTAGTGCTACACAGATAAGAAAAGAAATGGGACTCAAGTGAACAAATACCATATTAGATTTAATACCAAACATAATGGTAGTGATTTAGTGTGGCGTATTTTTGAAAATGGTGTTGAACATTTGGCAACAGATGTTCGCATTATAGGAGAAACATTTACCGAATGTACAGAGGAATATGGACAAACAAAATGGAATATAGCATGTTATGGCCGTATTGTTTGGAATGATGATGTTGCTGTTATAGTGACCGAAAAGGATTAATCTAAATAACTATAGCGGTCTGTGGCATTCATCCCGCTTTATAAATTCTGCATGTCATCAAACTTACTCAAGGAGGCAAGAGGTGGCAAAGTTTATTTCAACAAAAACCTATAAACAAATAGGGCCAGTAGCATACCGTCAATGGCGTGCTGATAGTCATTGTAATCTAATACATGGTTATGCGTTAAGTTTTCACTTTGAATTTGAATGTGATACTTTAGATGCTAGAAATTGGTGTATGGATTTCGGTGGCTTAAAAAATCTTAAACATAATTTAGAAGAATGGTTTGACCATACATTACTAGTAGCACAAGATGATCCAAAGCGTGAAGAATTATTACATTTAGGAAAGATTGGATTAGCAAAAATCACAGAAGTAGAAAAAACAGGTTGTGAAGGAATTGCTGATTTTCTGTACGAATATGTTAATACCATTTATTTACCGAGTTTTGGTAAAGGTGAAGCAGAGCGTATTTGGTGTAGTAAAGTTGAAGTCCGTGAAACTGATAGCAATATGGCTATGAGGATTGGGCACAGAGAAGATAAGGAATTTACATGTTAGAAACATGTTGCGATGTATTAGTTGAGGCATATAACAGAAATTGGATAACAAGCCGTGATGGAAATTTAAGTATTCGCTACCACGACCGTAATCATTTTTATATAACACCAAGTGGTGTCAGAAAACAAAAAATGCAATACGATATGTTCAAAAAAATTCGTATAGGTTATAACGGATTAGAGTTATTTCCAGAAGTTATTGAACAGGATGATATTAGCGGTAACTTAAAACCAAGTGGTGAATTACCATTGCATTTCGGCTTACAAAAACAAATGGGGCAACATATTAGTGATATTAGAGTAGTTGTTCATTTACACCCTACTTATATTATTGCTGCTATGCACAAAGGTATTATTTTACAAGACTTAGTAAAAGATTTTCCAGAATTAAGCAGGTACACTAAAGTTGCACCCAATGTAGGTGATGTACCACCAATTAGTCAAGAGCTAGCAGATGCATGCCATAATGCTTTAAATCTTGACAGTAAAGGATTTATCGATTATGATATAGTAGGAATAAAAGGTCATGGTGTCGTTAGTATTGACACAACACCTTGGAGGGCTTTCGAGCATATCGAAAGGTTGGAGCATATTTGTAAGATTGTTCTAGCATCAGGAGTATATTAAAAAGGAAAAATTATGTTAAACAAAATCTTAGCAGGTGTTGATAAGACAATAGCATTAAAACTAATGTTAGCCCATATTGTTATTATTGCAATTAGTAACTATATAGTACAATTTAAATTTGAAGTATTTGGGCACCCATTAGCGTGGGCTGCGTTTACATTTCCATTAGTTGTTGTATTAACAGACCTCACGGTTAGGTTGTTAGGTAAAGAAACGGGTAGAGCGGTTATTGCATTTGCATTTATTCCTGCTATAATAGTAAGTATGGCAGTTGTAAAACTAGGTGGTGCACCAGATAGTGTAGCATTTAGAATTGGGTTAGGAAGTGGTGTAGCATACTTTATCAGTAACTTACTTGATGTATATGTGTTTCAGTACTTTAGGGAAAAATATCAATCTTGGTGGATAGCACCAACTCTTAGCGCAGTAGCAAGTACATTTATTGATACATATGTGTTTTTCTTCACTGCATTCTATCAAGGTGCAAACGAGTTTATGGCAGCTAATTGGCATATTGTAGCTACAAATAACAGTATTAGCAAGATTATTGTTAGTTTATTAGTTATATTGCCAGCATATGGTGTTTTACTTAATTACTTACAAAATAAACTAAACGAAGGAAAAAATGGCACAACTGAAAGTCAGTGAATTATTTTACAGCATTCAGGGAGAAGGACGGTACATGGGCGTACCGTCCGTTTTCTTAAGAGTATTTGGCTGTAATTTTACATGTGGTGGATTTGGAATGCCACGAGGACAATTAAGCAATGAGCGTAACGAAATTCAGGCGGAAACATTTACCGATTACAAAACCCTCCCGTTGGTTAGTACTGGATGTGACAGTTATGCTAGTTGGGATCCTCGCTACAAACATCTTAGTCCTGTTCTCAGTACCGATCGTATTGTTACTAAAATTCTTGATTTATTGCCTACAGGGTATTGGCAAGATGAGCATTTGGTTATCACAGGTGGTGAACCGTTATTAGGCTGGCAGCGTAGTTATCCTGATTTATTAGGTCACGAGTTTATGATTGACTTAAATCATATTACATTTGAAACAAACGGTACACAAAAATTAAGTGATGATTTTTATAATTACTTACTAAGTTGGCTAAGTAAAGGTGATCGTGAGATTACTTTCAGTGTAAGTGCTAAGTTACCAAACAGTGGCGAAAGTTGGAGTGAAGCAATTAACCCTGAAGTTGTATGTCAATATCAAGAGCTTGGTTATACATACTTAAAATTAGTAGTAGCAACAGAAGAGGATATTGAAGATGCCGATAAAGCAGACAGAGAATTCAGAACACAAGGATTTGTTGGGCCCACTTATCTTATGCCTGTTGGTGGAGTTGATAGTGTATATAATTTAAACGCAAAGAATGTAGCACTAGCCGCAATGAAGCGTGGCTGGAGATACAGTGATAGACTTCAAGTGCCGCTTTTCAAAAACGAATGGGGAACATAATGAGACAAATAATGATTACAAGAAAACAATATGAGAAATTAAAAGAAGTATTTGAAATGTATGATTTGGATCGTGTAATTTGGAAAGAGGAATCACTAAGTGGTATTGGTCCTACTGTTACACTTGAGTTTGATCCAAAGAGTACAATAAAGGTAGACATTACTGATGTTGAAAGTTGGTAATGTTGGTAGGCACTGAAAATAAGTTTTTACTATTCCCTAGACGCTGTAAATTATCAGATAAGTTATTATGGTTTTGTTATGCATATGTAGAAATACATTGTTTTACAGGACCTGGCGATAGTATATTTGAATACAAATATTATGATAAAAATGAATATTTGGTAAATAAGATAAGGGAAACAATTTGAAAACATACAATAAAAGAATTGCTTTTTTAATTAGCGACCAGCATTTTATACCACATGGCGGTATAGGATCTTTTTGTAAAGGATTCACTGAAATGTGTGGTCGTCTAGGTTGGAAAGTTGACATATTATTAGATAAAGCTCCTAACAATGAAGCATTCACAAAATTAATAAATTCATTAGATGGAAATGTGTTATGGCCTTTAGAACCGTTGCGTTATACAAATCATGTAGGAACCTTTGCTTTTAGCGATACTATTAACTTTGAAAAGATTATTAACTTTAGGCAAGTAATTGTTGAAGCATTTGAAGAAAATTTATATGACATGATTGTATGTAATACACAGGAATCAATGACAGCAACATATGCTATGACATTAAATAAAGATATTCCAGTTGTGTTTTACACTCATTTACATAGTATGATATTCCGTAAAGCACAGAACTTTAGTGATGTGTTTTTAGATAGTTATCATAATTTCTATAACAAGCATATGGAATTTCATGATATTTTTATCGGTACACAAACACAAAAAAATATAAATGAACTTAAAAGTTACGGATGTGATAATGCAGTTTTACTTAAAATGCCTATGAGTGAGCGTGGTTTACTTGAACGATATAACGGTAGTCGTGAGGGTGTATTGTTCATTGGGCGATGGGAAGAAGGTAAGAATCCAGAAGCATATATCCGTGTAATGAAAGAATGTGGTTTGCCTTGCCGTGTCATGACAAATGAAAGCGGCAAGAAAAAGTTTGAAAAAGCATTTAGTGAGGCTGGGATAACTAACTATATAATAAAAGCAGGTATTACTGGACAAGAGAAAGTTGATTTTATTCGTAGTAGTGATACATTTTTTATGCCAAGCTTGCGTGAAAATTACCCATTCGCATTTTTAGAATGTTTAGGACATATGCCTTGTGTTGTATTGGATAATCAAGACTGGAGTGATAATTTTGATAGTCAATATTATCATAAAGTTAATATAAAAAATGCAAGCGAATTGATTAAGACAATATACGGTGGTAATCAATTAAAATCAGCATTTGACTATATAAAATATTTAGATGAACAGGTAAGCCAAGCTTGGATACATTTTTTGTTTGATTTCAAACCTCGACAGGCTAAAGGTAATAAGGCGCTTATTAATAACTTTAGCACTGTAAAATACAGTGAGTATATACAGGCACTTAATAGAAAACAATTAGCTAGGGAAGATTTTGAAAGCGTATTGACAAACAGACATAAATTTCGTATCATTTATACTGACACTGATACATGGCTTACAACTGATCCAACCTTTGAACCAATTAAAGAAGAAAGTTTATTTACATTCTAATGAAGATACTAATTACAGGCAACAGTGGTTATATAGGATCACACTTAACAAAATATTTAATTAATGAACATGAATTATATGGTTTAGACATTAAACCGCATGTGATAAAAAACAATGGACAATATAAGTTAGATATAACAAATAACTTTGAACTCGACCAAACATTCGATGTATGTGTTCATTTAGCAGCGTTAGTAAATGTAGGTGAGAGTGAGCAAAAGCCAACTGACTATTACAAAACTAATATTAATGGTACGCTTACTGTACTTAATAGAGTTAAAGCTAAACATTTTATTTTTTCAAGTACAGGGGCTGCTGAATATTGCCATAGTCCTTACGGTGTAAGTAAAAGGGCAGCAGAGGATGTTGTAAAAGAATACTGTAATAATAATTTTACAGATTATACTATTTTTAGATTTTACAATGTAATAGGTAGTGATGGCATTAAACCAACCAATCCAGATGGACTATTTTACAAACTATTAGAAGCTACAAGAACAGGTGAGTTTACAATATACGGAAAAGATTACGATACAATTGACGGGACTTGTTTGCGTGATTATGTACATGTACTAGAAATATGTAATGCTATTAAGCTTGCTATAGAAAGACCAAGTAATGGTATTGAATGTTTGGGACATGGCGTAGGATATAGCGTAAGTGAGATTGTTAATTTATTTTGTAAAGTAAATAATGTTGACTTTGATATTAAGTATGGGACACGACGCAAGGGTGACTTACCAATAAGTGTTTTAGAGAATGTAAGTAGTTATATGAAACAATTGTATAGTATGGAAGAACTACTTAAAGTTTAAAAGTATCTTTTACTCTTTGTAAGACAGACTTCTTAGACTTTGGTGGTGGTCCTTTAACTAACCCATGATCTTTATGTAATACTTTATAGTTTACTAGTTTACTTACTAATTGATAACCAGGTCTAAAGAATATAGCAGCAGGAGCGTCACTCATGCGTATCATTCCTACTCTTTCTTTTCCTTGAGGAGCATCTACTATTTTTTTGTCTCCTCTTTTTACTGTTTGTAACCAAGCATTTGGTTTTAGCTTGACTACAAAAACATATGGGGCTTCAGTACGGAATAAATCTTTACTATTAAGAAAAAACTTAGCTGGATAAAACCATAATGCCCTTTTACCTTTTAATGCTCCAATATAATCTACTGTAAATCTAGGATCATCTACATCAGGTGTTTTACCAAATGTTTGTTTACCACTATATCCAAGTTGATCTATATCTGAAAATCTAATGAAATAATCATTAATATTACCACCGTCTTTTTTGATAGCATCAATGATTCTATCTTTGATTGGAGGTTGACCTTCTGATAAAATTTCAATGAATCGCATATTACATCACAAAGATTTTACCAACACTGCTCGCTAAAACATCACTGAATAACATTTCCATGTCATTTGCTAATACTTCACTAGCATGTTGTCTATCATTAGTATCACGGTATTCAGGTTTGATATTCATATATTTTGTGGGACGACCAAATACTTTTCTTCCATAACCTAAGTTTGTTGGGAATGGATTCAATGTAATTTTTCCAGTACCTAAATATTGAGCAAATAATTCATAAAAGAACTCATAAGGTCTACGAATTTGTCCAGTACGGCTGCTACGCTGTGTACCTATAGCGTTGAACAATCCATTATACTCTTGGGTCATTGTCCATTTCATAGCAGGCATATTGTAAGGTTTTCCTATTTTACTATAATATTCATCAAGTAAATTATTAACTGTACCAAAGAAATGTTTTTCAGCTTCAACCCATTCACTATAGCCTTGTTTACCACGCACCCCTGCTTGAATAGCATGGCCAAAACGATGTGCCATTAACCATGGAGTAAGCATTACTTTAGCATCACCTTTATTACCTACATATACTACAGTAATACTATCATCATGCCCATCAATAATTTGATTCGCAGCATCTTCAGGAAATATTTTTCGTATTTGTTCAGGACTCATTGGGCCATATTCGCTATACTTTCCTGTGCCTGGAATGTTACTAAAGAATAATCTAAAATCATATGGTGTTTTTTCAAAGAACTTTTGTGTTTTTAATTGATTCTTTGGGTGTGGTATTAAGCGTTTATCTGCGCCACGAAATGGACCTGGTTTAGTAAAGTCACCAAATGTGCTGTATTTACTAAGAGCCATTTCATCGACGGCTGACTCACTGATAAACTCTATAGCACGCATTTTAGTGGAACATTAAGAATTGATTTTGTACATCTAATCTTGGAGCACCTAAGTCACCATGACCTGCTGGGAATACAACTACATTCCATTTGGGTGGTGCATATACTGGAACCTTAATAATTTTCCCGTCTTTTTGTAATTTATTTTTATAACCAATGGGTCCAGGTTCCTTAATTTTAACCATTTGATCATAGGTAATGATGCTGTCTTTATCAATTTTATACTGACTAGCTAATTTGTCTTTAAATTGGTCCCAAGCTTCTGGGCTTTTAACAACAGTTCTGCCTTCTTCATCTTTAATAAATTTACCTTTTTCATCCGTCTTAAACAAACCTTTAAAAAATTCTTTCTGTAATGTAACAGCATCCTTGACAAATTTTCCTTTTGCACGGGCTGCTTGTACTTTTTTAATCTCTCTGCTTTGTGCTCCTGGACTAAATGAATTTACTACATTAGGAAGTTTATCAGGATCAGTTACTACATCTCCCATCTTGCTATAAAAATAAAATCTTACATCAGGATTATTTCTAGCAACATTCATAGATAAATCATAATATTCTTTGCTGAAAAAGTCACCAGCATCATGTACACGAACTAATAAATCTATTCCTGCTTTATCCGCTTTGTTTTTGGCTAGCTTGACTTCTCTTTCAAACATTTTCATATAATCTTCAGGATGGTTTAGTAAAAAGTTTAATGCCCTAGCAGCACTCATACTACTGCCTGGAAACATTACATAACCACCTTTCCTAGCATAGCAGTAAGTCTTACATTCACCAGCACCTGGACATGTCTCTACTTCAACGAATACAGGTTCGCCACCTGCACTTGCCTCTTCATCTACTACAATACCGTTTAATGCAGGTAATGTCAAATCATAAGTAATAGCACCTTCTTTTTTACTTTTAGCCATTTTAGCATTGGTACCAAGTATACTATTTGGAGGGGTAGTAATTTGACTAGCTAAATCATCTAAATCCCATTCGGTATTCTCATTATCCTTAGTAATTGCTTTAATATTACTAGCGTGTATAATAGGCTTAAATCTATCTGCTTTTGTTTTTTCACCACTCTTTATGCGTGACAAGTATGCCTGTAACTCATCTTTGCTGTATTTTTTTTGAGGTATATCTATTTTCAAGGCTTCGTCTACACCCTGTTGTTCAATATTTAATGGTGTCACAGGGAACCCACCCAATGTTGACACGCTCATTTTATCCTCAAACAGTATTTCATTGATTTTCATAGGTTTTTCCGTTGTACTTGATACTAAATAGTTTTTCTGCTAATATTACTTATATTTATCAAAAAGTCACTTATGTATACTAATCAAAATATCAAACGCTTAGGTTTTGCTTGTAAATGGGTCGAAATCAACAAAAAGGGTGAAATCTCTAGCGTTGAGGGCCTTAACACAGGTGGCACTACACATGCTTGGGCAAAGCGTCAAATCCGTGAAAAAGCTGAAGAAAAAGTCTTAGATGTTGCCAAACGCAATATTGTTAACACACATAACTTAATTAAGAAAGTAGCCACGCTTGATCCACGATTGCGTATGGTTCGTCTTACAAGTGATATGCTTAGTTTTTACACAATGGACGATTGGAAGCCATTTTGGCAAAGTTCTACTGTTCGTAATTTGCTAGAGCGTTGGTTTGCTCCACTTGGCGAAACTGCTAGACAAAATGATGTGCGTGTTAGTTTTCACCCAGATCAGTTTGTGGTATTGGCTAGTGATCGTCCTGAAGTAGTAAATAAGAGTATAGAGGAGTTTGAATATCATGTGGATATGGCCCGCTGGATGGGGTACGGTAAAAAATTTCAGGACATTAAAATCAATGTCCACATCTCGGGTAGAGCCGGTGTCGAAGGTTTTAGACAAGCCTATGCGAGACTCAGTGACGAAGCCCGCAGTAGTATTACAATTGAAAACGAAGAAATAAGCTATGGACTCAATGATTGCCTTCAACTTGGTGATATTATTCCTATTGTTCTTGATATTCATCATCATTGGATTCGTGAGGGTGAGTATATCCAAGCAGGAGATGATCGTGTTAAGAGGGTTATCGATAGTTGGCGTGGTGTGCGCCCTACTTGCCATTATTCTGTCAGTAGAGAGGATATCTTGGTTAACCACTGCGTTCATACACTTCCCAATCATAAGGTTCTCTTAGAGTCTGGACAC
>Ga0129333_10006775_pt1 | contig 10835 bp, 6 predicted proteins | sample CPB6_08_DNA_FD_94474 | JGI IMG/M metagenome (GOLD analysis project Ga0129333, IMG submission 94474) | Freshwater to marine salinity gradient microbial communities from Chesapeake Bay, USA - CPBay_Sum_0.6_0.8_DNA | ecosystem: Environmental > Aquatic > Marine > Coastal | place: USA: Chesapeake Bay...
TAATAATACATTTACGTATCCAAATACTGGTATTGATTACCCTGCATCAGCTTCAACAGGTACAGTTATAACTAATTTCGGTGTAACTCAAGCAGTCGGAAGTCTTGCTAACCTTAATATCGATTACTTCGGTGTCATTAAGAATCTAGCTACTTTATTGAATATTGATACAGTATCTAATAATAAATTACTAGTCGCTAACGCACCGTTCAGTGCTAATGACGCGGTAACATTCTTTGATATTGGCAACTTGACTGGTGTTTCTACAAATACTACTTATATTGTAGATGCTAGAGATGCTGCAGGATTTACTCTTAAAGATACTAATGGCAATCAAATTATAATTTCTCTAGTTACTGGAACAACAGATGCTGGCAATGCAAGGATTAGAATTTTTGCTACTGAAATTGATACGGTAGGTGATATTCCATGGGGAGATGCTACATTTAAGACTGGTACAACAACACCAAATGGTGCGGAAATTTATTCTCTACCAATCAACAACCCATCAGGATTAAGTATCAATCAATTATTATTGATTGGCACCGAAATCGTGCAGACAGTTAACTTCCCATCCGCATTTGTCCCTGATAGTCCAACACCATATACAATTAATGTTATCAGAGCACAAAGAGGAACAGCTGCATCGTCTCATCCAGACGGAAGTAGAATTTATAGAATGGTTGAGCAACAGAATGCTTCATATATCTTCCCGTCACCATTAACCGCTGTTAATAGCGTTATTAACGTTGCTGAATTCTCTGCTAATATTGAAATTGATGATTATTTCAGATTAAATAAAACTAATTTGAATACTGGTGGTGAGTATGTAAGGATTACTCAGGTTAATCCATCTGATGCTCAAACATTTACCATTAATAATGGTGATTTTGGTGATGAAGCAAATCCAACTGATGCGTTGGAAGTATTTAAAGTAATTACAACAACTGGTCAAACACAGATTACTGGTGATGTTGTTATTGGTTATGATACTACAAAACCATTCATTAATGCGGCAAACGATCAGAATTTTGCTGATAAAACTGGACAGCAAAGTAGTGTTGCCACAGGTAATGGACTAAATCAAACTGGTGGTGGTAACTTAACAGTTCATAACTCTATTGAATTGAGTGGAAATACTTCTACTACAAATCCATCTAAGCAGTATTTTGTTATTACTAATGGATCTCTTCCCAAATTCTATGTAGAGTCTGCATCTGGTAATACCAGCATCTATAATGGTGGTAACTTCAAAATCTTTAAAGATTCATTCTTTGCTACTGGAAACTTTGATAAGAGTAGAACAGATGCAGCTACAAATATTGCACTTGAAGTATTAGGCGCATCTGGTAATACTAAAGTTGCTGGCAGTTTAAGAGCGGGTGATGATTTCACAGTTGGCACTCTACAAAATTCTGCTTCTGCGGAATCTGGTTCTAATTCCTTTACTACTAGATTCTCTGTTGATGCTCAACTTGGAAGCACAGTAATTGGTAGAGAATTAACATCTGCTGATACTGGCGCAACACTAACATTACATGGCACATACACCAATTCTCCTACCGCTGCTACTAATTACTTCAGCATTAATAACTTAGGCATTAATAATGCTAAACCATATAGAATCAGACAAGATGCTTCTATCGAGGCATTCGGTCACGAAAACTTCTATAATGCTAATGGTGGTAGAAAGACAATCTTTATTTCTACTCAAGGTAATAATAATTCTAGTGCTATTTCCTTGAGACCTAACCTCCAATACTTAGTAAGACCTTCTTCTACTTTAGTATTACGTCTTCCTTCTGATGCTATTACTGGTGATACAATTAGAGTTGTTGACGTTGGTGGTGCGTTAAACTTCAGTATTAATCTTGTGGTTAGAGCTCCTCTTGGTGTTGCTCTACAAGGTAGCACTACTGGTAGCAGCTTAGGTGGAGCATCTAATTACGGTGGTGGGGAATTAGTAGTTAACACACCAAACGCTGCATTTGGTTTGATTTATGTTGGTGATACAGATGCAGATGGCAATGGTATTGCTGGTGAGCAACAAGGTTGGTTCTTAATGGAGATTTAATTCTATGGCATTTCCAGATGCAATAAAATATAATAGAATACGCTCTATGAAAGGTTTGCCTATTGGTGCCATAATACCATGGGCATCCGATCAATCAAGTATTCCTCCTGGATGGATTCTTTGTAATGGCGCTACAGTATCCAATACTAAATATCCAATTCTTTTTAAAATAATTGGTAATGCATATGGAGGGACTGTTGGTAGCACTTTTAAGTTACCACCTTTGACTAGCGGCAGTCCATCTATTGTTGATGTGTTTAGAGGTCACTATGTTTATTTTAAAGGAGCACAAATAAATGCTCTCCCAGGAAATGCAGTTAATTTACCAACTTCAACTTCTGATACAGCTGATTTAGATCCTTTTTGGAATATAGTCGGTCGTGGCACTAATGGCGATACAGGAAGTAACTCACAAACATTTTGGATTTCTACAGTTGATTTAGTAGGACGAGAAAACAGCACTTCGGTGCAATTTCAGGCAATTTATGATGACATTACAGTGTCTAAGGGGAGTTATTTCTTTACAGCAAATTATACATCTACATCATTGGGCGTGCAAAATCTTCCTTCACACAGTCATGGAGATCCTAGTACAGATCCTACTTCATATAACAGACAAGGCGGTAGAGCTAGTGGTTGTAATGGAAGAGGAAGAAATGATACATGTAATATAGGATGTGAAGGCACACCTGCATTTAGAGTTTCTGCAAATCCTGGAGTTGATCAGCGCGTATCTTTTGGCGACAATCAAACACATTTAAGAGATAACTTTTTGTTTAGTGACTTGGGATTTACTGGCACTGGTGGTGGAGGTAATATTCAAACAACTGTTCTTGCTGGACAGACCAGTGCAACAGTTTACGTTGGTGGAGATGGTAGATGTTCTGGGAATATGAATTGTGGAACTAATGTAACTTTTACTAGTCTTAGTCACCCAGAAACAAATGCTGGAGCTCCACACTTTCATGGACCTAACAATTATAACTTGGAGGGAAGCTATCAAGTTGTTAGTCCTGGATTGAGAAGCAATATTGCACTAAATACTGTTAGAATTAATAATGCACCAGGACAAAATTTTGGTACTATTAGTGTTGATACTACTACACCATCTTTAGAAATGTTGTATATAATTAGAGCGTATTAATAGAACATGAAAAATTATTCGTTCGAAAAAGGGAAGCACGGTGGCACCACTGGATCTATATTTCCATTTTTTACTGATATAAATGGGTTGCTTCCTTTAGATCAAGATTATAAAGATTACTGTCCAGCTGGATTTTTAAAGTGCAGAGGTCAAATATTACAAGCAGAACAATATCCAGCATTAGCAGAGGTTTTGGGCGTTGGTAATCAATGTATATACAGAAAAGAAGGAGTTTTATTACAAGAAAGAGACGAAGATGGAACTGGTGGAACTTTTCAAATTCCAGATTTGGGGAGTAAATATATAACTGCTTCTAGTAACCCTGGTGGATATTTGAATGATACAGTAACTGATGCAAACAATAACCCAGTTAAAAGAGCTGGTGTTGGTATTACTTTAGAAAGTAATGGGGATGAAGTAGAATTTGGGTATGACGGAAATTTCAGTGCCCCAGCAGTTACTCTTAGTTTTACAGGTCAATGGAGATATATACAGCCACCATCTAGATCTCCTTCTACAACATTAACGATAGGAAACTTTGTTGCTCATGGGCATGATGGTGACTATGCTATTGGTGCTAGGGTGAATCAAAATGGTAATGCATTGAGAAGATGTAGATGGCTTGGGGGATATTATTGTCTCCGAAGAGGCACTTTTGGTGAGGGAGGTGGTAATGCTGGGGTGCAGCATGTTGTTATTTCATATGAAGATGCAGGTGAAGATTCATCTCACGAGCACCAATTAGGAGTTCCAACGGTAAATCCTTCTGGTCCTACTAGTACAATACCAGCAGTTACATTACCTTCATCTGGAATTACAACTACTGTAAAAATGAAAACTAGAGAATTATTTAAAATGGATGATATTGCTCCAAAATTTATTATCACAGAATATCTAATTAAATTCTAAAAAAATGGCAATTGTAATTCAAAGTTTAACACCAACTTCTCCTACTACTCCAGCTGGAGGGAATATAGTTTTTAGTGTAAATGCTTTCGATGATTTGGGAGCTACTTTGACTTATGAATGGCAATATTCTACTGATGGGACGACATATCTATCATCTGGATTGAGTAATAACACTAGTGCAACATATGATACAGGGTCATTAACTATAAATCAAAATGGAATATACTATCGTGTAGTTATAAGAAACGGTACTAGTGTAGTCAATAGCAATACTTATTCTGGTATTGGTGACAGGATTGTAGCTGTTTACCAAGATCCTTCTATAATTACTGCAGTAGATTCTACTGTAGATTTTCTTCCTGCATCTCTGACAAAAAGTGTTGGTGAAACTTTAACACTTACACTATCAGCAACTTTAACAAATGCAGATATAACCAATTCTACGTTAGTAAGTAATCTATCTTTTCAATGGCAGTATAGTGATGATGATGGTACTACTTGGACTAATATTAATGCAGGTGGTGATGTAAGTATATCTAATACAGTTTCCACTATTGCTGCGAATCCTTCTAATTATATGAAGTATTCGACTCTCAGTATACAAAATCTCACTTTTAATGAAAATTTAAATATCTATCGTGTGAGAATTTCTTATATTGGGGCAATTAATACCCCAGTAGATTCTTCGGAATCTCTTTTGTATATTGATCCAGTAATTAATATTATTAGACAACCAGGCGTTGCTGCTAATGACACACAAATTACAAATTGTTATAAAACAAGCATTGCGAATAGTGGTAATGTAAGAGTTTCTGTAAGTGCTCTTACCACTGCGGGTACACCTTTGACTTTTAGCTGGGAAGTTAATTTTGGTGATGGCACTTGGTATCCAATTCAAGATATATTAAATTTTTATGTTTTTAGATTAAAATCTGGCACTACTGCTAATTCTGATGTTTTAGAATTAGAAAGATTCATTTACTATGATAGACCAGGATTTAGATGTGTTATTTCTGGTAGTGTAGGTGAAGCCACAGTGAGGAGTAATCCACATTACATTTATATGACAGATGTGCAAGAGCCATTTGTAGTTAATACTACATCATATCAAATTAATGAAGACAAATATGGTGATATTCCAAATAGAAATATATATTCAAGTGATCCTGTACAGAGTTTAACAATAAACGCAGAAATAGATATTTCTAGAAATACTGGTCAAAATGGTAATGATGTATACACATGGCAGAGAAAAGATCCAGGATCTTCCACGTGGTATGATGTCACATATCCAGAACCATATGAATATCCTACAACAAATACTTTGACGAGTTACACTCAATTCCCAACGGAAGACATAGTGCAAATCGCAGGTTTTACATTAGTAACACCACCTTTGCGTGTTTCTACAGATCATGGTGCAAAATACAGAGTAAAGGCAGAAACTACTTCTGTTTTCACATTAAATGGAAATACAAAAATATTGACTCCTTTTTATTCTGATGAAATTACTATAAACGTATATAGAACAGTATATATTTCAAACCAACCAGCTACTGCATCAGTATATGCAAATGGTTCTGGATCTTTTGCTGTTTCTGCTACTCCTTCTAGTGGTTCTGCTTCTGATATAACATATCAGTGGCAGTATAATACATCTAATAACCAATCTGGATGGATAAATGTTCCAAATTTTTCTCCCTATAGTGGAGCAACGACAGAAATACTAATAATTAATCCAATACCATCATTACTTACATATAGATGGTTTAGATGTGTAATTAGTATAACTGGACAATTATCATCTGTAACAACTAACTCTGTCGAGCTTAAACTACTTAGGGATTATTTTACTACAATTTCTTCTTTAAATGATGCTGTAGTTAAAGAATATTCAAATTACACTTTTAGCATAACTGCTGCTAGTATTTCCGCTCAACCTATCAGCTATCAATGGGAAAAAAGCACAAATTATGTTTCTACAACTGCTTCTGGTACTTGGACTATTATTTCTGGACAAACAACAAATAGTTTATCATTGCTTAGTGTTAGTGAATCTGATGATGCATTTTATCGAGTTAAAATTACAAGTTTTGGTGGAGTTGTTACTTACAGTAATGCTGCTAGATTAACCGTACAAGATGTTAGTATTACTTTATTGAGAAATATCACTTCGAGTATTTCAATACTTGAGGGGGAAAGTGCTGCTTACACATTTGAATGTGAAGGATTGGCATCTATTAGTGCAGATATTAATTATCAATGGCAGATTAGAAGAGTAGGTGATACTAACTTCAGCAATATTGGCGCTGGGTTTGATAATACTACAGATAATACCAGAACTTATATTCTCAGAGCCTTAGATGCTATTGCTGACAATGGTGCTGTAATTAGATGTAAATTAAGTGCGGATGGAGTTCCTAATGATGTATATACTTCAGAATGCACAATAACAGTAATTAGAAGATTTACTTATTTTGCTGATGTTGCTACTAAGATAATTACTATAGGAAATACTTTGACTCTAGATTTAAATCCTACATTTACTGGAGGCACTCCCTCTTATATGTGGCAGGAAAATGGTGTTGATATGAATGAAACCTCTGATACTTTAGTTATCCCAAATATTACATCTGCGTATAATGGACGAGTTTATAGGTGTAATATTACATTAGCTGGTTGCACACAACACAGATATTCTAGAGGTAATATTATTACTACTGCTACGGTAACACCTCCATCAGCATTTACAGTTAGTATTACAATTAATACTGTTACTTCTCCATCTGAGCCAACATATTACTCAAATGAAACTGCTAAAACTGGTGCTGCGATAGGAACAGTTATATGCATTCCGAAACCAGATGGGTATGTTGAAAATTCATCTGCCACAGATGATGATATAAGTAGATGGAAGTGTGCTCAGTCTGGAACAGCAGGCAATACAACTGCTATATCTACAGTAACATCTGGAAATGTTTGGAGCTCTAATAAACCATCTTGGGCAACTTCTTACATTTCTCCAAAATGGTTATTGAAAGAAGATAGATTTAAAGGATATATTGAACTAAGGGGACAGTATGTAAAAGCTTTAGATTTCCCAGAATTAGCAAGACAATGGGGAACTAAATTTGGAGGCGCTATTACTGGCACGTATCCAAATTATAATTCTAGCGATTATTTTAGATTGCCAAATACTTATGCGAAGAGGTTGATGGGTACTGGAAATGTAAATAATAATTCTGGATCAGTTTCTATCGTTCCCCTGTATGCACCAGATGGATCTTCTGGTGGCGACAAAAATATATCAGGAAGTATGGGTGGACAATATAATTATGATAGATCAGCGCAACTTCCACCAGGATCTCCTGGTGTATCTGGACAACCAGATGGTACTGCTGGTGTTACCACGGCAGCTACTTTTAGCATTGGGTCTTATACGACAACAGGAGTCGGAGATGTAAATGCTTTTGCTCAACCATCTTTTGCTGGCACTGTAACATATAATGTTACAAATCCAGGAGATGCTTTTACCGATCTTCCCACTCATTCTCACAGTGCGGTATCTGTTGGATGGAGACAAACTCAACCTATTTCATCTAATGATTGTTTTGGCACGTATGGAGCATTAAATCCAGGTGGAGAGTTTCGATTCACTGAGCCATCTGGTGGATCACTTGCTAACTCTACTACTACACTTGGAGCATCACATAGTCATAGTATCTCGGACATTGGACCTGGAAGTTTTAATATGGTAACTGATGCTGGAATGGGCATATCTGATACTACTCTTAGATTTACAGGTGCCAATTCATCTATCTTGAATAATAATTTATCATTCTTCTTGAGAAATAACGAGCAAATACCTTTGAATGCTCCTTATTTTAGACTAAAATATATGATTAAAGCATACTAAATAATTTTATCGAAAAGGAAAAAAGATGTCTGCACCAACCGCTCATCGCGTCATATCTTTGAAGTTACAGCGAAAAAGATACGACGCTGAATATGTAGAAAGATATATCATATATCGTGGCGCAAAGTTAACGATTACAGATGAAATGTTTACTGAATTGTTATCGCTAATTCCAGAAGTTTGGAATAGTGATAAAGATAGATTAACTCAGTTTGTCTTATTTGAAGATAACACTTTCTTTTGTGTGAGAAACAAAGACATTTATAATTTTTCTAGAAAAGAAACTGAAGATAAGACTTATTTCTTTAATGCTGCTACTCCACTACAAATATCCGAAATAGTAAAAGTTTTAACGGATTATTTTGCTAAGAAAAAATTAGAGGAAGTAGATAACTTTTATGATGTTATAATCAATTCTTTATCTGATTTATCTTTTGTAAAACAAAGATTGCTTTATTTGAGAGACATGGCACTTGCAAAATCAGATTATATGTTTAATTCTGATTATCCATTTAATAATGAAGAAATCAAGCAAGCTTGGATAAATTATAGGCAAGAATGGAGAGATATTACCTCTACTGATGCTTGGGTAAATAATGATTTGCAATCTTTGTCTGTGCCTGTAGCACCAAGATCGGTAGATACATTTCAACTTGTAATCGGTGAATTGAAATACAGTTTGTCTTCTGTTGAAGTAACTGATAGTCTTCTAGATGAATTAAATATGTCTGTAGATTGTGTAAATTATGATAATGTTGCTCGCAATTTTGGCGAGATGTATTTCAAATTAGAAATTTTAAAAACTCTTAGTAAATTAAAAATTCCCTTTGCTACTAACGCGGAATCGGAAATTGATAATATTGAAGAATCTTTGGCAAATACCAAACTTCTTCCAATGGATGTTTATGCAAGATTTAAATCTATTCAAGAAATAGAAAGTGAAGAAACTCCATTTACTATGAAAGGAATTTTAGAACAACAAATTCTTGATATTGATGCTAAAATTGCAGCAATTGATGTCAAATTGAAAGAATATAATATAGACTTTACCATTTCTGATATTTTAGAAAAATTTGTGGCGGATACAAAACTAAGAGCAGAAGAAATTCAGAGACGAGAGGAAGCAGAAAATCTTATTTCAGATTTGATAGTCAATGAGGATGAGGTATGATTACTACATATAACACAGATTATTTTTATGCTGTAGACTTATTATTTCAATTATCGAAGCATTCTGGCAAACCAGTAATGCATTTCAAGGTAGATGGTAAAAGACCTGATGATGTTTGGGAATTTTATTATGACAAAGCAGATAACACAGTTGTTTCTAGTTTGAGAGATAAGGGAGAAGTTTATTGTTATTTTATGACTATTGAGCAAGCAATAGATGCTTTTCATGAATGGTTTCCACAAGAGTCTGACTTAACGGAAGAAGAAAAAGATTTTTATGTTTCAGTTGAATTACTCGATGTTTCTAGTGGAGCGCACTTTGTAAATGGGAAGAAAGTATAGATATAAACTATTACCTAAAGAAGTAGCACAAGTCAATCAAATATTAAGTGATAATAATATCTCTTTCACATTTGATGGTGTGGAAGAGTATTTGACTGGGTTGCAACAAATTGCTCCCATACTTCATAAATCATATGATAGATATTTAAAATTTATTGGAGAGAGAGATTCCGATAAGTTTCAAAGTATATTGAAATCATCTGAGTATGAAGTTACTGACGACATGAAACTCGTCAGCACTGGTTATGGTTACGAATATAAATTTCATGAATATTGTCCATTAAAAAATGTTAAAGAGTGTAGGAATATCACTAACAGAATTTTTAATAATATGGGTCTTGGCGACTGTGTTTTCGGGTATAATTCTGAGTATGGACTTATATATGCTGGAGACGGTGGCAATAAGATATATGAAGGTTTGTATTTCTGGATAAATCAAACTATTATTGATAGGACTAATCTAAATGAAAAGAGACTATTTTTTGAATTTTTACGAGTGAATCAGATACATATAGATTTTATGTGTAGCGTAGACACAGAACTTAGATTTAATTACATTGGTTTTAATAATAAAAATCTAGTAGTAAAATATGCGGTGAGTTTTTCCAGAGAAGATTTTTTGTCTAGAGAAGCAAGAAGATATTATAGTGAATATTCTAAAATAGATGCTATTATTACATGCATTGAGAATAGTATAGAGAAAACAAATATTGCGATGCAATTTGTACCAGGAAAACCAGATGAAATTGCAGTTGAAACACAGGTTTCTATTGCAAATTATCATTCTGAAGTGGAGCAGTTGATTTCTAGAAATATTGTAGATAAATCTCAAGGTCAGAAATTATTAGAGATGCCGTTAGCAAAATATCACCATACGATGTTTAAGTATAAGTGGAGTGTAAAGGATAATTTGCAAGTTAAAGTATATTTTATCGAAGACTTGACAACACGGTGAAGATGCTATATAGTGTCAGGACAAGCAACAGACCAATGACCACGCCCAACTGGCAGCACCACTCTAAAAAGGATGCTAAGCGCCGTCTGAAACCCCAGGCGTTGCGTCAAGCGAAGGCGCGTAAGCAGGCACTGAAGCGCAAACTGGAGGTCATTCAATGACTCATTACGACAAACTCATTGACTCTATCATCGAAGAGATGTGGTATCTTTGGAGTGAGAATACTTCAGAATGGAATGAAGATTCTGCAAGAGAAAAAGCACACAAGATTCTTACTATGGTAGAAGAGTTTCAAACTAATCGCACACAAATTGGACAATGGAGA
>Ga0129333_10006776_pt1 | contig 10835 bp, 13 predicted proteins | sample CPB6_08_DNA_FD_94474 | JGI IMG/M metagenome (GOLD analysis project Ga0129333, IMG submission 94474) | Freshwater to marine salinity gradient microbial communities from Chesapeake Bay, USA - CPBay_Sum_0.6_0.8_DNA | ecosystem: Environmental > Aquatic > Marine > Coastal | place: USA: Chesapeake...
ATGACTACAATGGAAGAAAACATCATAGTCATACGCACGAAACTATCGGAATCTACTGCCGAAGTAACTAATAAAACTAGCGGGCAGCTGATTACCATTGGCACAGCGTTTGGCGTAGCAATGCTGACCGGCTTGATTATGGTCTTGGTGCAACTTATCTTAAAATAATAATGAAAATAGTAGAACTCTTAAATAAAATAAGAATACCAATTACTAACGAAGAAGCAGACGTGTTAGGGCAATTTGATCAACATAAACAAATAGCGAAAGAGGACATGACTGCTAGACAATCTTTAATCGCAAATCAATTGGTAAACAAGGATGTTTTATTTAGAAAAAACGACGATGGAAAAATCTATTACAGGAAAAAAAACTGAATTTGTCGAGGCACAACACGCATTCTCAGACTTTAGCATCAAATATATAAAAAACTGGACTGAACAAGAACTCAAAAAATATATAAACGAACCCGTGGTAATTCCTGTTGGAAACCACGGGTTTCTTGTGGGACCTTATCGTATAACAGGGAAAAATAAAAACTGTTGGACAGTACAACAGCAGGACGGCAGACACATACATGATTTTGTTTCCAAAGCTAATGCTGTTCTATACTGCTTAAAATCTATTAAAAACAAAGCCGATTACAATGATGTGTTAGAATTAGATAGACAATTGGGCAAGCTGGATAACGATATAGCATTTTACCAATACACTATTAACACCACAAAAAACTCATTTAAAAATACTATTGCGTTAAATAGATATATTGATGCAACTTTACAACGTCGCGCCGTTTTGAAGATTTTGAAAAAAACTTTAATTTCGGCTAAATACTTTAACTTTGGGAAATTACCACTATGAGATTAACTGAAATGGGCGTAAAGCCAACCGCTAAAAAAATTAATAAAGTTATGGAAAGCCGATTCGGGGTAAAGATTGATTACAATAACCTAAACTTTCCAAAAGCATACGTTTTGGCTCAAGAACTAAGTGAAAGTCTTGAACGAATCAAACACAGTCACGGCGTACACGTGGCCGAAAAGAATCCTAAGTACATGGAGCTATTAATGATACGCGAAGGCTTGCATCGCTGGATGGTAGAAAACAAGCAACAGCTTATCATGGAAAGCGAAATGGGCAAGAGTCAAGCTATCTTGGCCGCCAAGGACATGGTTGATTCAATTCAGGACATGCTAGAAGAAGTTAGCAAAATGCAAAACGAGCAAATGCCTGCCTTGCTAGACACAATTCGTGACCAAATTGGTATGGAACAAGCTGATGCGTTCAAAGCCGCAGTAGAGCCACTGCTAGCAAACATGGTACAGCAATTGAGTTCTTCCCGTAGCACAGCCGATGATGCAGCTCGTGCATTAGCTGGGGAACAAGTGGCGCAACCAATGGACATGGGAATGTCTGCTGCACCTGGTGGTCCGATGCCAGGAGAAATGCCTGCACCAAACATGACTAGCGATTTAGACGTTGACAGTTTTGCTGCCACAGACGCAGCAACAGGTCCTAACGTTGTTGGCAGAGAAAAACGCTAATGCGTATTCGTGAAGTAATTGTAGAGAATCTCGATGAATACCTCGACGAGGTTCTCGAAGACGAAGCAGATGGGCGTGGTGATGCTAACTTGCTCACCACGCTTGAGTTTCTCCGGAATAGAGCACACGATACACATATTCAACCTAGAATCAGAGTAGATAGTCTTATCAATCTAGTGCAAGGCACAGGCGAACAGCAGTTTAATTTAGAAAATTTGCTGGACGCTTATAAAAATAACCCGACAGTTAAAAATTTGATAAAAGATATTAAAGATGATCCGTCTGGAGTCAAATATGTATATCTTGAACCTTTCGCAGACGATGTTGAACAAACACAAGACGCGGCCGGATCAGAAGGTTTTAAAACTGCTCCGGAACGCACTGTAGATTCAATGGCAAAATCTGCTCTTGCAAAAAGATCTTAAATACTTTACAATAATCCAAGGAGAATAATATTATGGCTTACTCAGGTCAAGTCTTGGATCACTATGAAAATCCAAGAAATGTAGGCAAGCTTGACAAAACGGATCCTAGTGTGGGCACAGGGTTGGTTGGTGCTCCGGCCTGCGGAGATGTACTTCAATTGCAAATAAAGGTTGAAAATAATGTTATTACCGACGCAAAATTTAAGACATATGGGTGCGGTTCAGCTATAGCAAGTTCATCGCTTGTTTCAGAATGGATAAAGGGTAAAACTCTTGATGAGGCAGCTTCTATCAAGAATACTCAAATCGCAGAAGAGCTTGCATTACCCCCTGTTAAAATACACTGTAGCATTTTAGCTGAAGATGCAATTAAAGCAGCATTAGCCGATTATAAGAATAAACATGCTTAATGTATTATTTTATCATGCAAATCAAGTAGATGACAAACCGGTAAAAAAAAGATTTTACCTGGGTACATCTTCGTTTTTTTTAAAAACTTACTTTGAAATTCATTATCCAGATTTAATAAATGAAGTAAATTGGCTCATGCCTGTTCAAAGCTATATTAGCGATAATGAACTGATCTCTCTCTGTAACAAAGAAAAAATAGATTTTTTGTGTACCAGTCATTATATCTGGAACAATGAATGCCTGTTAATGCCGCAACTATCAAGAATTAAAGATAAAATTTCTGCAAAAATAGTCAGCGGTGGCCCTAGCATTTCGGTACATGTTGATGACAGTTTTTTTCAAAAATATCCTTACATTGATTATGCTATCTATGGTCCGGGCGAAAAAGCATTTTCTGATTTGCTGGTTAGTCAAATCAACAACAAAAAAATAATTCCTTTTAACACATCAAATTTATCTTATTTTGATCACGAAAAAAATAAAATAGTAATATGTAAATATGAACAGGTCCCTCTTACATCAGTCAGTCCTTATTTACATAACAAAGAACAGTTTAGTCAATCAGTAAAAAATTTACAAGAAAAAGGATACGATGTTGCGGTGCCTTTTGATCTCACAAGAGGGTGTCCGTATTCTTGTACATTTTGCGACTGGAACAGCGGACTTAGCAATAAGGTGTCTAGACGTAAAAATAGTTTCAAAGATGATATAGATCTATTTCACGATTTAAATATTAAAACGATCTATTTAGCAGATGCCAATATAGGACAATATCAGGAAGATATTGATATGATATCCTATTTGGCTAAAAAAAATATAGAGGAAAACGCTGGATTTCAGGTCGAAGGTAATTTAAGTAAATTACGTAAAGATAATAATTTAAAAATAATGCACCTGATGGCAGAAAGTCGATTAACTAATCGTTACGGAATGGTTATAGCAGTACAGGATATTAATAAGAGTATTCTTGATAATATTAATAGGCCAGACGTAACTTGGGAAGTACATAAAGAGATGATTAAAAATATGTACGATAACTTCCCAGAATATATTATGAAATTGCAGTTAATTTTAGGATTACCTGGACAAACTGTACTTGGTTGGAGAGAGACCTTAAAGGAAATCGCTAAACAAAGAGTGTACGCCTATATTTTTGTAAATGAACTTTTACCTACCAGCCCAGCAGCATTAGACAAAGAATATCAAAAAAAATTTCAATTTGTTTACTCAAATAGTGAAAGATTTACAACCCGTAAAGACGGATACAGTTTTTATAGAGGAACGTTTCCTGCATCTTGTATAAGTTTTACTCAACGAGATTTTGTTAAAATGACCGTGCTTTCTCATTTATACCTATGTATAATGTCATTGAGAACAATGTTCGACAACTATCAAGGTTTTAACACTGAAGAAATAATTGATATGTTGCTTGCAAGTGAGAATTGTAAAATGGTAGAAGAAAATTTATATAATAATTGGGTCACGTTAGATAAATTTTATTATACGATAAATTTTAACGGAGAGCACAAGATGATACCGGGCGACAGCATGTCGGAGCATTTGACGGATTGGCTCTTTACAAAGGAATTTCAAAAAATTTTAATTGCCGGAATAACTGATAATTCTTTGAGAAAAGAATTATTTCAATCTATTAAAAATAATCAATTATTTGTAAAAGTTGGAAATTTACTGGAGCAATATTATTAATGATAACTTTAACAGAAATAGCAGCTAAAAAAGTACAGCAGCAATTAACTAAACGCGGCCACGGTGTTGGTATAATGATTGGTGTTCGAACTACAGGATGTTCGGGCCTGGCATATAAGTTAGAGTACGTAGATGTTCCTCCTGTGACTAGAGATTGGATGACATACGACAGCCATGGTGTTAAAATATATATCAATGGCAAGGATCATCCCTATATAAATGGACTCACTATGGACTTTCGACGTCAAGGGCTCAACGAAGGTTTTGAATTTATCAATCCAAATGAACGCGACCGCTGCGGTTGCGGAGAAAGTTTTCGAGTTTAAATGATCATACCAAAATACGATTATACCCCACTAGCTAGAGAAAGCGTAGAGGGCAAACGCCATTATGCATTGCCGGATGGTAGCCGTGTTCCTAGTGTTACAACAATACTGGAAAAGACTAAACCTGCAGAAGCACGACAAAAGCTTCAAGAGTGGCGTAATCGTGTGGGCGAAAAGCGAGCACAAGAAATTACCACAGAAGCGGCCAACCGTGGCACACGTATGCACACCTATCTTGAGCGTTATGTTAAAAGCGACGATATTGGCGAATTTCCCACAAACCCATTTGCACAGCCCAGCTGGTTTATGGCAGCAGAAGTTATATTAAAAGGATTAGGAAATGTTGATGAATATTGGGGTAGCGAGGTTCCTTTATACTATTCTGGACTGTATGCTGGTACTACTGACTGTGTTGGGCTGTGGAAAGGACAGCCTGCAATTATGGATTTCAAACAAACGAATAAGCCTAAGAAACGCGAATGGATTGACGATTACTTTCTACAGCTCGCGGCATATGCTGCGGCTCACAACGACACATATGGGACAAACATTAACACGGGTGTTATTCTCATGTGTGCTAGACCAGCTGATGAACACGCAACGCCTGAGTATCAAGAATTTGTACTAGAACCCAAAGATTTTGCGTACTGGAGCGATCAGTGGATGCGTAGAGTAGAACTGTACTACCTAACAAGCTAAATACACAATAATTGAGGATTTAGCATGGCCGTTACACAGATAAGCAGAATTCAACATCGCAGAGGTTTAGAGCAAGATCTTCCACAACTTGCTTCAGCTGAATTGGGGTGGAGTCTTGACACTAGAAAATTGTATATTGGCAACGGTACCATAAATGAAGGCGCTCCAGAGGTAGGAGTAACTAGAATTCTCACCGAGTATGATATTGCTGATATAACATCAAATGTTGAATTTACTAGCTATACTTTTGTAGGCAACGCAGCTGGGTATGCAGCACAAACTGGCCCTAGTTTGTTGGCACCTGTAGTACGAACTTACCAACAAAAGTTAGATGATATTATTAATATAAGAGATTTTGGTGCAACCGGCGACGGTGTAACAGACGACACCGCTGCTATTAACAGAGCCATTCAGCAAATTTATAAATCTACTGTAAGCCCAACAAATCTAAGAGCCAGAAGAACAATTTACTTTCCTGGTGGCACTTACAGAATTACGAGTCCTATGCTGATACCTCCATTTGCTAAACTAGTTGGTGATGGTGTTGGAAGTGTAACTGTACAGCAAATAAATGCCAATCAACGAGTAGCTAAAACATGCGACAGTGCGTTTCAGACTGGTGTAGATATAGGCACAAGTTCGGCTTTATATCCTCAAGATATAGAAATTGATGGTCTGCATTTTTATAATTCTAATTCAAGCGTGAATTCTTCATTATTTGATATTGATAGTGCAAGTAATGTTAAAATTAGAAACAGCAAATTTACATCTGCTGCATCTGCGGGTTTTTACCCAAATTTAGTTAGTATTTTAACTTCGACTGATACTTCAAGAAAAATCACATTTGATTCGTGTGAATTTAGTACTGCTGGTAATGCATTTGCGGTAACAGGAACATCTTGTTATGCAATAAGAGTGATGAATAGTGCATTCGAGAACATATCTAACACAGCAATACATCTTGGAGATTCTGTTGGGTTTACTAGCATTGGTAATTATTACGGATCAGTAGTATCTGTGGTAACAAAAAAAACAAACAATATTTTTCAATCGTTCGGCGATTATTCCGCCATCAATGCTAATATAATTGTTGGGTCAACATTAGGCAACTTATTTCAGTCTGTTACACAAGAATATACATTAACTACATCTACATTGGCTCTGCCTGTTGTAGCAAATGTTCCTTTTGAAATGACTTATACAATTAATAATACAACATCTAATAGATTTGGCACTGCGGTTTTTGTTCCGCGTAATTCAAGCATACTATATACAGATCAATACACTGAAACAGCAGTAAGTGCAAATGCAAATATTTCGGCCAACAGCGACAGCTTGTTATTTTCTTTGTCAAACGGAACCGCCACGTTAAAGTTTAATTATAAACGATTCGATTGATGTTTAAGCAATCGCTGAGAAATCGGCTCAATGAATGGAAATCACTGAGAGATAAATTAAATCAGTGCCCATTGTCTACTGCGGTCATTAAGACACAGGAATTATGGCAATCGTGTCCTTTTACACCATTTTATTTAGACCCCGAACAACCTCACGAATGGCCCGATCCCTGGCAATTGATATCAGAAAATTATTATTGCGATCTTGCAAAATGTTTGGGAATCATATATACTTTACATCTAACTGCCCATAAAGATCAACTTTTTCCCGAATTACGAATATATTTTGATTACGTTACTAGGCACCAATACCATATAGCTTATTTGTGTCAAGGGAAATATGTTCTTAATTTGATCGAAGGCGAGGTCGTAAATAAAGAACACATTAATCAACAATTAAAATTAAAACGTTGCTACACAGCAGCGGATTTAAAATTAGAACAATACTAAAGGCGTGAACGATGCAAATTCAAGTAACAAAAAGAGACGGACGTAAAGAACAATTAGACTTAGAAAAACTACACAAGGTTGTGTTTTGGGCGACTGAAGGAATAACCGGTGTAAGCGCAAGTGAAGTCGAAATAAAAAGTCACATACAATTTTATAATGGAATCCGAACAGTAGATATCCAAGAAACATTAATCAAAAGTGCAGCTGATCTTATTAGTGAAGAAACACCAAATTACCAATATGTGGCCGGTAGATTAATTAACTATCACTTGCGTAAGCAAGTTTATGGTGATTATACGCCGTGCCAGTTGATTGATTTGGTTCGAAAAAATGTAGAATCAGGATTTTATGATGCCGGCCTTCTCGCCGCTTATAGTGAGGACGAATGGAATCGGTTAAATTCTTTTATACATCACGATCGTGATGAGAACTTTACCTATGTTGCCATGGAACAATGGCGTGGTAAATATCTTGTACAAAATCGTGTAACCAATGAAATATACGAAACTCCACAGATAGCATACTTATTAATTGCAGCAACACTATTTCAAACGTATCCTAGAGAAACAAGACTACAATGGGTAAAAGACTATTATGATGCTATCAGCCTACATGATATTAGCTTGCCTACTCCTGTCATGGCCGGTGTTCGCACACCGCAAAAACAATTCTCGAGCTGTGTGCTTATTGAAACAGACGATAGTCTTGATAGTATCAATGCTACTACTAGCAGTATTGTTAAGTATGTCAGTCAAAAAGCCGGAATTGGAATCGGCGCAGGTAGAATTCGAGCACTTGGCTCCCCAATTCGAAACGGAGATGCTTACCACACCGGGGTTATACCCTTTTACAAGTTGTTCCAAAGCGCCACTCGTAGTTGTTCGCAAGGGGGTGTCCGTAATGGCGCAGCTACCTTGTACTACCCAATCTGGCACCTCGAGATTGAGGACTTGATTGTTCTCAAGAACAACAAGGGAACCGAAGACAATCGTGTGCGCCATATGGATTATGGCGTGCAGTTTAACAAGTTGATGTATGAAAGACTAATCACAGGTGGTGATATTACCTGCTTTAGTCCCAACGATGTACCTGAGCTGTACTCTGCTTTTTTCACGGATCAAGATCGATTCAAAGAGTTGTATGAGCGAGCAGAGCGTAATACCAAGCTGAGAAAGAAAACTTTCAAGGCTAGTGATTTGTTTAGTAGATTCATGCAGGAACGCAAGGATACTGGTCGTATCTATCTCCAGAATGTTGATCATGCAAACACGCATTCGCCATTTGACGAGCGAGTTGCACCAATCAAGATGAGTAATCTTTGCGCGGAAATTGATTTGCCAACTGTGCCGTTACGAGACGTCAACGACGAGGATGGTAGGATCGCCCTGTGTACTCTATCAGCGATCAATTGGGGCAATGTAAAAGGCCCCCATGACTTCGAGAAGATGTGTAGGTTGGCGGTAAGGGGATTGGATGCATTATTATCATATCAAAACTATCCAATTCTTGCAGCACAATTAGCTACAGAAGAGTTTAGGCCAATTGGTATTGGTATTATCAATTTTGCCTACTTCTTGGCTAAGAATGATGTTGGGTATAGTGATCCTAGTGCATTAGCACTAGTAGACGAGTATGCAGAAGCATGGTCGTATTATTTGATCAAGGCTTCTGCAGACCTCGCCGAAGAACAAGGCGCTTGTACTCGGTGGCAAGATCTAAAAAGTGCTCGAGGCGTATTACCCATTGATACCAGAAAACGCGACGTGGATGAATTGGTGCCCTACCAAGAGCGCATGCCTTGGCAATCACTACGCGAACAAATCCAGCGTACTGGTCAGCGTAATGCTACACTGATGGCCTTGATGCCAGCAGAGACATCTGCACAGATCAGTAACGCTACCAACGGAATTGAGCCACCACGTTCGTATGTGTCAATTAAAGGTTCTAAACATGGCCAATTGAAGCAGGTCGTACCTGAATATCGGCGTTTAAAGAACAAATATGAACTACTTTGGGATCAAACAAGTCCCGAAGGCTATCTCAAGCTATGTGCGGTGCTACAGAAGTATATAGACCAAGGTATTAGTGTGAATACTTCCTATAACCCACAGTACTACGACGACGAAAAGATTCCAATGAGTGAAATGTTACAGCACCTACTGATGTGCTATAAGTATGGACTCAAGCAATTGTATTATTTCAATACTTTTGATGGTCAGGGGGAAATCAATATAGACAAGTTAGTGGAGTCTAAACCAGTAGAAGAAACAATCTATCAAGATCAAGAAGACTGTGATAGTTGTGTAATTTAGAACTATAATGAGCAAAATCAAGTTTTGGGACAAATCTCTAGGTTTTTGGGACATATCTCCAATCCCGACTCCCGAAATGCAAAATCTAGAACTTTATGACTATAATACCCCAGGGGCTCCAAGAAGGTATTGGCGTCGCGATGATCTGCCTTCAATTTTTGATTACTTGATAGGTTTTAAAGAGAATTTAATTCAAGATTTTTTACAAGGCCACAGTTCATTAGAAGAAGCGATAAAAGTAACCAAAGATTTAGCACCAATTATTGCAAGTTATAGAAACGAACTTATGGACATAGATATAAGTGGATTAGCTTATAATACCGCCGGTCCCAACTTGAACGGATGGAGGGGAGTGGGATCTTATGTGCATAAAAGATTGGGTCATGAATATTTATTTGATTTTGCTAATTACCCAACAGCAAAGGCTATTGTAGAAGAGTTTAAAGGCAATGTGGGAATAGTCACGTATAGCATCATTGACCCAAACACAGTTGTTGGTAGACATACTGATAATGACAATCGAGACGGGGAATATATTAGAATACACATCCCTTTAATTATTCCCGAAGGTGATGTATTTTTTGAATGTTTTGGCGAAATAATAAAATGGGATGATATTTGGGGATTTAACAATCAATTGGTTCATAGCGCACATAACTATACTGATAAACATAGATTAGTTTTTGTAATAGATCTACGCAAGACTGCAATTGGATTAGAACCTGGGGAACAATTTGATGAAAAATGGCAGATACACGCCAAACCCTTAAAAAGAGACAAACAATGACACTAAGGAAATACATTAACTTATTTGAAGACGATATTGGCATTACAGACGACTGGTTCAAGGAAGGATCTTTTCAAACCTACAAAAAGCCCAATCCCGAGCGGTATGAAATTGCCCAACAAGATGGGGTTATACAGACACTAGAAGGACCGGTTAACTACAAAAAAGGATATTACATCCTAACAGGACCCAAGGGTGAACAATATCCCATGCCCCCGGAGAAGTTTCGTGAACTGAAAGATGACGACGGTAACGGTATATGCTATCCCAAAAAAATAATTAAGTTGGCCAAATTGGCTGACCATGACGGATCGGTTGCAACAAGTTGGGGAGAAGTGTTAAACTATACAGCAGGCAATGACTATATTGTACGCCACGGCACTAACGATTACGGTGTAGTAAAAAAAGATATTTTTGAAAAAACTTACGAAGTTGGAGAATAACATTGAGCGTCTTTAATATTAACAATAAAAATAATCACACACAGGCTTTGGCATTTCTTGACGAATCGGGCGCACATCCTATTCAAAGATACGATGTACTAAAGTATAGACAATTTGACAAACTAACAGATAAACAACTAGGCTTTTTCTGGCGACCAGAAGAAGTAGATGTACTTCGAGATAGCAAAGACTTCAAAGAACTCACTGAACATGAACAACATATTTTTACAAGCAATCTTAAGCGACAAATCCTTTTGGATAGTGTTCAAGGTCGTAGTCCCAACCTTGCTTTTCTTCCCATCGCTACTATTCCTGAGCTCGAAACTTGGATTCA
>Ga0129333_10006777_pt1 | contig 10834 bp, 12 predicted proteins | sample CPB6_08_DNA_FD_94474 | JGI IMG/M metagenome (GOLD analysis project Ga0129333, IMG submission 94474) | Freshwater to marine salinity gradient microbial communities from Chesapeake Bay, USA - CPBay_Sum_0.6_0.8_DNA | ecosystem: Environmental > Aquatic > Marine > Coastal | place: USA: Chesapeake...
GACATCATGGCAGGATCGGGTTATACAGGGTGAAAGGGGGATTAAGGTCGATCGTAGGGGGCTAAATCTGGCGAGGAAAGGATTCCATTAACGGGAGTCTGATGCCCCCCAGACCCCTCTTCCCAGGGGGCACGAGGGAGCAATGCGGATGGGCATCTTGTCTATGCTGAGGGTCGAGGCAACCGACATGGCAGGCTCCGCTCCCCAGGTCTAACCCCAGGTTACTGGTAAAATCGCGATCGCCAGATGTACCCAAGGTTAGAATCCTGGGCTATATCCTGAGTCGATCTACCTAACCGTACCATGACGCAACCCCAGGGAAGATTGTTGCCCAGGAAGAACCGGGTTCTTGGCGGGGGGATTAGCAAATGCGCGGCAATTGTTCCCCGGTGATCATTTCCAGGAGGCGATCGGTGCCCACTTGACTGCGTAACACCACCTGCCCCTGGGGGGCTTCCTGAACCCATCCCACCACCTGGGGCACCGTATCCGGAGGGTTATGGGCTTGGAGCACCTCCAAGGCGCGATCGACCTGATGGGCTGGGATAAACGCCGCAAACCGCCCCTCATTGGCAATGTACAGGGGATCCAGCCCCAGAATCTCACAGGCTCCCCGCACCTGCTCCAGCACCCCCACCTGGGTTTCTTCCACCACAAACCCCAAGTCCGCCGCCTGGGCCAACTCATTGAGGGTACTGGCCAGCCCCCCACGGGTGAGATCCCGCAGACAATGCACCTCCACCCCCGCCTCCAGCAACCCCTGGACACTGGACCACAGGGGAGCGCAATCACTGACGATCGTCGTGCCAAAACCCAGCCCCTCCCGCACCCCCATAATGGCAATGCCATGGCGACCCACATCCCCATTAATCACGATCGCATCCCCCACCTGAATGGAAGCCGGAGCAATGGGGGGGCGCTCCGGAGCCGCCACCACCAGCCCCACCCCTGTGGTATTGATATAAATCCCATCCCCCTTGCCTCGATCCACCACCTTCGTATCCCCCGTCACAATCTTCACCCCCACATCCTGAGCCGCCTGCTGCATCGCCTGCACCACCTGCCATAGGGTTTCCATGGGCAGCCCCTCCTCCAAAATAAACCCCACACTCAGATACAGAGGCCGCGCCCCCACCATTGCCAAATCATTGACCGTGCCATTAATCGCCAACGTCCCAATATTCCCGCCAGGGAAAAATAAAGGACTGACCACATAGGAATCCGTCGTTAAGGCCATGCGTTGACCGGGCAGCACCAAGGTTGCCGCATCCTGAAGCCCCCCGGCCCCGCCCCCAAACACCGGCAAAAACATCTCCTCAATCAACTGGTGCATCAACCTGCCCCCACCCCCATGGGCCAGCAAAACCTGGGGATAGCGTTGAACTGGCAGCGGGCAATTCAGGGAAAACGTCTGGCTCATGGGGTCTCAGGGGGCGATCGAAAACAGCAAAGGGGAGGCAAACCCAGGTCAACGGCTCCCACATCAGTGGGATGACCCTTGCCCCCAGGGAGGGAAGTTGGGGTGAGGGATGGCCCTCACCCCCCAGCCCCCTCTCCCAAACTGGGCGAGGGGGAGCAACCTTAGAATCAGGGTTTTAGCCCCTCTCCCCCAGGGAGAGGGGTTGGGGTGAGGGATTTCCACCAGATGGGTCGAACTCACCTAATCCAGGTTCAGTTGAAGTCTGCCCCCTGCCCTACCCTCAGGCAGGCTCAAGGCAAACGGCATCCTAAGCTCAAGGTTCCCTAGGCGTTACCTATAATAGATCTGTTATATAAATCCATTAGATCACTTCTCGATCACTTCCATGGATTCCCTTAGGGGAGACCCTACACCCCCAGACCAGATTGACCGACAAAACCCGAAAGAACCCCACCCCCCTAGCGCCGTCAGGCACCCCCCCACCTGGCTCTAATCCTCCCAGAAGCCCAGTTTCCCTCGCCAGGGTAGAACTTGGGGCAGTCCCGCAGCTTGCCGATTCCAGCCCTTGATCCCTCCTAGGCCGTTCCCCCCAAGACCTGAAGCTCCCCAGATTTCCCTAACTCCCCACAAAATCTTTACGAATCATGGGTTTATGTCCTGTAACCCATGGGGTAGCCTTGAACAGAATAAACAAATTCCCTAGGGTTTCCTTCCCAACCCTTTTGCATCCCAACCCATTCTGGAACCTTAGCTATGGCTAAAATTGTCCGCCTCGAACCTATTGCCCAAGAGGCTGAAGTGGCGACCAACTCTAACCTTCTCTCCCTATTACTCAATAAAGAGTTGGATGTCTTAAAAGAATGTGGTGGGCGGGGGATGTGTGCCACCTGCCATATTTACATTAAGTCAGGTACTGAGTCCCTGTCCGTCATTAACCGACGGGAACAACGCACCCTAGAGGTGATCACCTCCTGCAAACCCAACTCTCGTCTTGCCTGCCAAACCCGTGTTTTAGGGGAAGGGGTGGTGGTGGAACTACCCCCAGGGATGTATGTCCAATCCTTGCAAGACATTGAGGCTCTGATTGGCCGAAGAGCCGAACAGGATTTACTCCACCCCATCACCGGGGAAGTTTTGGTGGAGCAGGGCAAGCTCATTACCCGCTCTGTGATTGGCCAACTGGAAGATACAAAATTCCAGGTGGGCGATTACTTTGGCCAAAGCAGTGATTTCTAGGTGACAAATGCTAAGGATCCCGCTGGAGAGCCTAGGGGATTACCCTGAAAAAACAGGCGTTGAGTATTACACTTTATTGCGAGATTCTGCCCTTAGCCAGTGAGCCTTGGAGAGGGAAAGAGATTGGATTCGGGTTATCTTGATTCTCCCAGCTTCCCTTCCTCCGGTTACCTTGCCCGATTCAACCAGATCCAACCAGATCCAACCAGATCCAACTAGATCTAAGTTTTATACCCGGACCTATGCAACGACCAGGATGATGGTGGATGGCTTCCCATCTACCCCCCATGGATCTATGTCTCCCAAATATCTTGCAGAATATCTTGCACAATACCTTGCAGAATACCCTGCAAAGTAGCTTGCAGAATATCTTGCAAAATAGCTTGCAGAATATCTTGCACAATACCCTGCAAAATACCTTGCAAATCCAGACTACACTGCAAATCTAATGGGTACATTTCACTTTGGCTAATTTATCGATCCGGTAGGGGCAATCCCCCCGTGGTTACCCTGAACCCTAGGCGATCGTTCCAAAGTGAAATGCTCCCAATCTAATTCCCCTTGCTAAGCCTTCCTAGATCTAATTTCACCGTCCTTTCACAACGGAGCATGATGACAGATGGCCACCGTTAATCAACAAATACCTGCCACCAAGATTATATTCCCGAAAAAACATAATCATTATGGGTTTCGAGACTTTTTCCGCTTTGATCCAGAACGGGGCACGATCATGGATTGGAACGGGGTACAAAACTTCCTCACCAGTGAAGATTTTATCATCGGGTTGGTGGAAGGATTAGAGGAAGAAGTCGGAGATGCCTCTGCGGCCATTATGTACACCGTGGGGTGTGAGTGGGGCAAACAGGATTCCTTTGTGTTTGAGAAGTGGTTTGAGGAAGAATTCGATCGCAATGTGCGCCAAGTTAACCTGATGTTTTTGCTGGAAACCTGGTGGTGGCCCTATACAACCCAAGGTTGGGGTCGCTGGGAAGTGGATATGGGCGATCGTAAACAAGGGTTTATTTTCATTAATTTGTTTGATTCCGCCGTTGCCCGTACCCTAGGAGATGTGGGCAAGCCCGTGTGCTATCTGTACGCCGGTTTGTTTGCAGGATTCTTTACAGAACTGGTTAAAAAACAACTCAGTTGCATTGAAATTCAGTGCTATTCCATGGGAGAAACCTATTGTAAGTTTCTGTTAGGGGGGCAAGATCGCATTGATGCCGCTTCCTTCTGGTTGAATGAAGGAGCCACTGCCACCGACATTGAGAAGCGCCTACGGTCTGGGGAGCAATTACGATGAATAGCAACGGCTTTAAACATAATGGCAATGGCTCAGGGTCAGCAGCTTTGATGGTGAATAGCAATGGCACATCTGGCTCTGGAGCCACCTGGCAACTGTCAACAGTGCGGGACTTTTTCACCCGCGTCAATTGGACTGATCAGCCCCCAGAAGTCCAAGCCATTCAACTCACGAGCCTCCAAGGGGATCAGCCCGCCCTAAGCCTGCAATTAACCGTCAGTCAATTTTTCTCCGGCGTACCTTGGGATGGCCGAGCCGTGGCGGCTCCCATTGGGGTGCAAGCTGCGGGCAATGACATTCCCGCCCCCTCCCAGGAGATGGGCTTTACCATTGATGATTTTGCAGGACTTTTCTAGGGCATAAAGGAGGCATTTTACTTTTGTCGTGTCTTGCTTTTGCTGCGTTTCACTTTTGCTCACCGGTAGACTACAGCCTACAGGATAAGCACTTTAGATCCTCATCGGTATCTTGTTAGTTCTAAGGTGAAATGCTCCCGGAAAAATCCAGATCTAACGGATCAAAATCAGGTTAGATCAATTAGGTTAGATCAAGATCTAGCCAAGATTTGATCCAGATCTAACGGGTTAGGATTTGGTCAAGATCTAATCAAGTCCTGATGGGGTCAGGTTTCTATCGAGTCCAATCCCTATAAATAGGGGCTGGCTTTGCCTCTGAAGCCAGATTTTGGTTAGGCAACTTAACAGTCATTGTTTGGGAGAATTCTGTTATGCACACAAGTGTTGAAGCTGTTTTCAATGAAGCAGAAAAGCGTTACTTAACCAGTGATGAATTGGCAGTCCTGGGGCAATATGTAGACACCATGCCCAACCGTTTGACCCTGTATCGCCAACTGCGCGATCGGGAGGTGGATCTGTTCCAAGCCGTGGCGGATCAACTTCAGCGGGAATTTAGCCAAACCCCGGAAACAACCCTAGAGCAATGTGTCAAAAATGGGGTTTTGGCTTTGCGGAGTTGTGCCATGGCCATGTTGATGATGGATGATAACCATCTGCAAGATCGTTTAGCTTGGCTGAAACAATCCCAACAAAATTATCAATCCCAGGATATGGATGCGACCCTCTATCGGTTGCTAGACAAACAGCTAGCCCAAATGTTTAGTGGCCAGCAGGTGGCGCTTTTACAGCCGTTTTTAAATGCGATCCAAAATGCCCTGGGCGATCGAGCACGGGCGATCGAAGCTGCCGAAAGTATTAGTGTTTCTTCCCTGTTTTAAGTGTTGGGATTGGTTGAGAGGACTACCCTATGATTTCTGTTGCAGATTTATTGGTGGATGGACGGGTTCCAGGCAATTATTTTGCTACCACTGCCTATGTTAAGAGTGATTTGGAATTGGGTTTATTGGAGAACCGGCGGGGTAATCGGCTGCTGGCGATTCCCGATCACTTTATTCGATCGCTCTATGCGGGGCTAGATAAGGAAACTGGCCAAGCGACCCGCCTGGTGTTAATGAACTGCGGGCGTTGGTGGGGCAAAAATTTCTATGCTCGGTTTTGTGAGGAAGTGTCTGATTACTATGGGATTCCCCTGGCGGATATGCCCATGGCGGAGTTTCTCCAATGTTTGCAACAGTGCTGGGTCACCCATGGTTGGGGGCTGTTTGAGCTAGACCAAACCTATCAGCACCGGGGTTTTTTGGTGGTCAAAACCTGGCATTCTCCCTTTGCCACCCATGCCCCCAAAATGACCCGCCCGGTGTGCTTTTTGGATGCGGGAATTTTGGCCGCGTTCTTTAGCCAATTGTCAGGCCGTACCTTAGGATGTGTGCAAATTAGTTGCGAATCCCTAGGGGCAGATTGCAATCGCTTTTTGATTGGTTTGCCTGAGCGCCTTCAGCCAGCCAATGAGGGGGTTGATCAGCAAGTAGGCCATGAAGCTATTATGGCCAAGATCACAGCCTAAAGGGCACTACCTAAGAGGATGTTTGGAAACCTAGTTAGACGGTGTAAAACCGCTAGCAGAAGCCCCTCTAAAGGCTCCCCATGAACACTTTTTGGGTACATTTTCCCCAGTGCGCAGGGGTTCACATGAGTTTCCAAACATCCTCTAAAGGGCACCTTGATTAATTAAAACTTTGCCCCCAAAGCCTAGGTCAAAATTAGGTTTTTAGTGACCCATTTATGGGTCAAAGCAATGGGTGCATTTCACTTTGAAACGATCGCCTAGGGTTCGGGGCAACCATGGGGGGATTGCCCCTACCAGATCGGTCAATTGGCCAACGTGAAATGTACCCTTTGGGGGGGGCTGTAGGGGTCAGGTTTTTTGATGGGACTACTACGGGTTTGGCTGAGTTTTGTCAGTCAAGCAAGCCTACAGGTCACTGCCTAGGGGTTATGGCTGCGATCGGGGCATCAATCGCGACAAATTCTTTTTTGTTGGGATTCCCGCACCAGAATTTCTGCCACTAAATCTAAGTGATTATTGGGATCAAAATAGAAGGATTGCAACTGCAAGTTTTGCGATCGTTCCTGTTCATAACCAATCACCGGAAACCAGGGGCCAAAGTTCACCGACATGGCTCCATTTAAAGAGGGATCCTGGAAGTCAAACCGTCGCACACTATAGTCCCCCGCCACATATTGGGTCAGGGTGCCCGGTTTGCCCGTCAAGACCCCAGAACCGCTGACTAAGTTGGTCACTTCCCCATAGGAAACCAAAGCCGTGGGGCGCGGCTCCCCTGGGGCTTTTGGATCTTCCACTTTATAGAGGGCTGACACTACCACCGTATGGGGGGCCGTGATACAAACGGGGGGTTTTTCAGGGGGATCGGCTGGAGACAAAACTTCTGCACTTTGGCCCCAGGCAGGAGCGACCCCCAGCCCGCCCAATCCAACAATCCAGGGCAGGAAAAAGCCATAGTTGAAACTTCTTTGATAGCAGCAATTCGCTCTTTTTTGGGGGGAATTTTTCATGACATTCACTCCTACCGTAAATCTGGATCAATGGGTGTGGCTATGGCAATTTTGGTAATAGGTGACTTCTAACAAAAACTCCAAAATTTCCAAATGTCGCCGCGCTTGCCCTAGGGTCTCTCCCCAAGTGTATAGCCCATGGCCAGCTAACAGCACGCCATAGGGGGGGTTTTGTTGCAGGAGGTTTTGGATTTGGTGGGCTAGGGTGTCCATGGCTTGGCTGTTGGGCAACACGGGCAGGGTGACGATCGCTTCGTGGGTGGTGATGCCCTCTAGGCCCTTGAGCATTTCGTAGCCGCTCCAAACCACCTGTCCATCGGCTTGGGCGCGGCAAGAGACGACGGTGCCCAGGGGGGAATGGCTGTGGAGGACGGCTCCGGCGGTGGTGGATTGGACGATCTCCAGGTGGATGAGGGTTTCGGCGGAGGCTTTGCCTTGGCCTGCAATGACTTGGCCGGTGCTGTTGACTTCGATGAGGTCGGCGGGGGTTACGAGGCCCTTGTCTACGCCGCTGGGGGCCATGAGGAGGGTGAGGGGTTCTCGGCGGAGGACGGCGCTAAAGTTGCCCCCGGTGCCGGTGGCCCAGCCTTTGTGGTGGATGTCTTGAATGACCCAGGCGAGGGCTTCCCGCAGGTCAGAGGAATAAAGCATAATTTTTTGGCTCAAAATAAAGAATAGGTCACTATAAAAGTTTACCGTTGCAGGTTAGTTAGGTGTTTGGAAATCCTGGGTTGGGAAGTTATTTGATAGGTTCTTGTATGGGATCAGGATGTGAATTGATGGGGATTCACCTTTATTATTGTTGGCTTGAACTAATTGAGCGGGCTAATCAACCAGCCAATGAGACCTCCTAACCCTAAGCCTACGGTTGAAGCCCAGCCAAGAATCGAAGAAATTCGCCGACTTCCTTTGCGATTTAACCCTGCATACGAAAATGCTAAACCTCCGATAATCATCCAAAATTGAACAACAGCTAAAAGCCCAAATCCTAATCCTAGCATTAGACCTAAACTAGATTGGGATCCCACCCATCCTCCAATACAAATAGAACCAATTTGTGATATAATCAATAAGAGCTTGAAGAACATATTCTTCTCTTTCCCAGCCACAGCCCCAGCCCCAGCCCCAGCCACAGCCCCAGCCACAGCCCCAGCCACAGCCACAGCCCAAGCCCAATCCCAATCCCAAGCCCAAGCCTTAGCCCAAGCCTTAGCCCAAGCCCAATCCCAAGCCACAGCCCCAGCCACAGCCACAGCCCCAGCCCAAGCCTTAGCCCAAGCCCAAACCCCAGCCCAAGCCACAGTCACAGCCACAGCAGCCCCAGCCACAGCCCCAGCCACAGCCATAGCCATAGCCACAGCCCAAACCCCAGCCCAAGCCACAGCCACAGCCACAGCCCAAGCCACAGCCCCAGCCACAGCCCCAGCCACAGCCCCAGCCACAGCCAGACCTAGAAGAATACCCGTGGGTAAATATCCTAGGGCAAGGCAAAGCAGAGGAACATAGGGAAACGGTTGCGGGTTGGAGGGTGAGATTGGTGGAGGACTTGGTTGAGGACTTGGTTGAGGGGGGTGAAGACTACCCAGCCATTGCTGCATGGATTGAGGACGATCCTGAGATTCCAAGGCCATGCCCCACACAATGGCCTCATTTAACCAGAGGGGAATTTCCGCCCGATATTGCTGGGGCGGTGTCAGGGTAGTGTTTGTTAACTTCTGCTCTGTTGAGGCTTTTGGCTTCTGTCCCGTCACAGCAAAATAGAGCGTTGCTGCCAAACTATACAGATCCAAGGTCGGACTAGGTTCATAACTTTCTAAAGTCGCCTCATAGGGTGTATAGCCAGAACTTAAAGTTGTTGTGACTGTGGTGGTATGGCTCTCTAGAAGTTTTGTGGAACCAAAGTCAATCAAAATCAGTTCCCCGTCCTGGGTCCGCCGGATCATATTGTCGGGTTTTACATCACAATGAACTAAATGTAATTGGTGGGCTGTCCCTAGGGCAGAGGCAAGGCTACGAAATCGCTCCACAGCATCTTCAATAGCTAGGGGTTGCTGTTGTCTAACCCATTCCTGCAAAGTTACCCCCTCCACATACTCCATCACCACACAGGGCAACCGATCCTCTTGAAAAAAGTCAAGAACCTGCACCACATTGGGATGCTTAATTCTCTTTAAGGATTCACTTTCCCGTTGGAACCGACGCAAAAAGCGATCGTAATCTTGTTGCTTTGATAAATCCCGATTAGGGACTTTGACGACGACCAATTGATCAGCAATGCTATCCTTTGCCAAAAAAGTCAGCCCAAACCCTCCCCGCCCCAGGAGACTCTCCAGCTTATATTGGCCATTTTTCAGGGTATCTCCAGCTTGTAACATAAGGTTAGTCCAAGGTTAGGGTTGCTGCTGTTCTGTAGGATTCGGTTGGGAGCGATCTGGCTCTGGCATCAGTTTATCCCCCATCCAGAGCATCAGGGTAACAATCACGGCAACTGCGGCCCAAATAACCCCCCACTTTTCCCAGTTCACCGATGGTTTTGGGTGGGAGTTAGGATCTCGGTTGAACCCTGCCTCTCCCCCACCCAAAAGCTTTAACCAAGCTGCTAAGGTTTGGGGTCGTTGCTCTGGCTCCAAGGCCATCCCTGCCATAATAGCCTTTGCCACCTTGCCCGAAATCTCTGGATTGTGAACCTGGGGAGTCACCAAATCTCCCTGCTTGACCTTGCGAGTAAAGGCATCCACCGGCACCTTTCCTGTCAACATCTCATAGAGGGTTGCCGCCAGGGAATAGACATCCGTATAGGGGCCCACCCGTTGCCCCGTGGAAACAAACAACTCGATCGGCGAAAAGCCCTTAATCTGCGCTTGGGTTCGCGTCTGCGTCAACTCCGCATCAAAGTCCATCACTAGCCCAAAATCCGTGAGTACCGCCTCCGTGTGATCCTGGCGCGGCACCAGGAAAATATTGCCCGGTCGAATATCCCGATGCACCAGCTTTTTCCCATGGACGATCGCCAGTGCCTCCCCCACCTGCCGGATATACTCCAACGCCACCTTCTCCGGCAAAATCCGCTCAGGCCGATCGGCCAGGGTAGTGTTACCCATATACTCCAAGGGCAAGCAAGCGATCCCATTTTCCTCAAACGGTGGATTAATGCGCACAATATAGGGAGATTTACCGCTGCATCGAGCCAAGGCTATCCCCTCATTCAAAAACATCGTTTTCAGGCGATCGCGCTCCGTTGGCCCCAAACTTTGCAAGAGTGCCGGATCCAAAATCTTAATCACCCACCGATCGCCATTAGAATGAGTCGCCAAATAGGTAATGGCAAAACGACCCCTCCCTAGCTCTCTGTCTACGGTATATCGTCCGTTCTGTAGTTTTTGCTCTGGGTATAAATACATACAATGACCTGTTTAAAATCTGTTACCTGTTGAATATTTTTAGGGTTCTGGAGGCTTTTAATCAAGGTTTTTTCCGTTTGAATATGGAATAACCTAAGTAGCGGGAGGCAAAAATTAGGGCCTGCTGAATATCTTCATCTTCTAATTCTGGGAACTCTTGGCGTAGCTCCGATCGATCGGGATAAATTGCCAGTAGTTTGATGACCTGGCGCACCGTCAGGCGAAGGTTGCGAATGCAGGGTTGCCCATTCATGCGTTCTCGATTGATGGTAATGCGGTCTAGTTTCATACAGTTATTTTCCCAAGACAAGATCAATTTTTAAGGTAGGAACGATCGCCCATAGCACGATCGCCCAAAAGTCACCCACAACACTCCTAAGGGGCAGGGGGAACATAGAAAACGAGGGCATCCGTTAGGGGTTGAACTTGGGTGCCGGGGTAATAGAAAGTGATGATATTTTGGCTAGACCAGCCCAAATCAGCCAAGTGATAGGATCCCGTTTGGCTCAAGCCCACCCCATGGCCAAAACCACCCCCAATAAAC
>Ga0129333_10006779_pt1 | contig 10834 bp, 12 predicted proteins | sample CPB6_08_DNA_FD_94474 | JGI IMG/M metagenome (GOLD analysis project Ga0129333, IMG submission 94474) | Freshwater to marine salinity gradient microbial communities from Chesapeake Bay, USA - CPBay_Sum_0.6_0.8_DNA | ecosystem: Environmental > Aquatic > Marine > Coastal | place: USA: Chesapeake...
ATTTCTGTAGGAGGAAATTAATATGGCAACAAGAATGCAACAGCGCAGAGGTACTGCAGCACAATGGACATCAGCAAACCCAATTTTAAATGCTGGTGAAATGGGGTGGGAGTCAGATACCAATAAATTTAAGATTGGTGATGGCACAAACCACTGGGCAGATCTTGATTACTTTATTGACCAATCCTCCACAGTAAACCCTGCATTTGGTTCTAGTATTGTTTTTGAAGGCTCAACTGCAGATGCATACGAAACAACTCTTCAGGTTACTGATCCAACTGCAGATAGAACCATTACATTGCCAAACTCAAGCGGAACTGTTGTTCTTGCAGACGGTAGCGGTAACGTAACGGTTTCTGGTAATTTAACAGTACAAGGAACAACAACTACAATTGACTCTACAACAGTAAATGTTACTAATTCGTTTGTTTTTGAAGGTACTACAGCAGATGCTTATGAAACAACACTTACAATAACAGATCCTACTGCAGATAGAACAATTCTTCTTCCAAATGTTAGTGGTACAGTTATTACAACAGGAAATGTTTCTACAGATTTAGGAGCAAGTCTTACTGAAATAGGATATCTATCAGGGGTTACTAGTGCAGTTCAAACACAAATTAATGCAAAGGCTTCAACCTCAAGTCCAACATTTACTGGAACAGTAACTTTGCCATCCGACACATCAATTGGTGATGTTTCTGCAGGTGAAATAGGATATGTAAATGGAGTAACCTCTTCAATACAAACTCAATTAAATAACAAGGCAGAATTAAATAGTCCAACATTTACTGGAACAGTGTCACTTCCAACAAGCACTTCTGTTGGAGATGTTTCAAGTACAGAATTACAATATGTAAATGGTGTAACATCTGGAATTCAATCGCAACTTGATGGAAAAGCATCAAATGTTCATACACATCTTTTAGCAGGCGGAGCAACTGATGTTACTGCTACTGCATCAGAACTTAATATTCTTGATGGCGTTACTGCATCTACTGCAGAAATTAATATTCTTGATGGTGTTACCGCTTCAACTACAGAATTAAACTATGTTGACGGTGTTACATCAGCAATTCAAACACAAATTGATGGAAAAGCCTCATCTTCACACACACATGCACAATCTGATATTACAAATCTAACAACAGACCTTGCTGCAAAAGCAAGTCTTTCTGGAGCAACATTTACTGGTACAGTAACTCTTGCAGCAGATCCATCAAATGCTCTTGAAGCAGCAACAAAGCAATATGTTGATGCAGCAACTGCTGGACTTAATGTTCACGAATCAGTAGATGCAGCAACTACTGCAAATATTAATCTTTCTACAGATGTTGAAAATGGAGATACCCTTGATGGTGTAACTCTTGCAACAGGAAATAGAATTCTTGTTAAAAATCAAACAACAAAGTCTCAAAATGGTATTTATGTTGTTGCAGCATCTGGCGCACCAACACGTGCAGCAGACTATAACTCATCACCAGAAGTAGATGCTGGAGACTTTGTCTTCGTAGAGGCTGGTACAACAAATGCAAAGACTGGTTGGGTACAAACAAACGTAATTACAACAATTGGAACTGATGATATTGAATTTACTCAATTCTCTGGTGCTGGTTTAATTACAGCAGGAACAAACATTTCTGTTTCTGGTAACCAAATCTCTGTTATTAGCAATCCTACATTCTCAGGATTAGTAACAGCATCTGCATCAGGTGTAGCCTTCTCTGACGGCACACAAACAAAAGAAGGCGTTCCTTCAAGAACACCAATTATTCAAAAGACAGATTCTTATACTCTCTCTGCTCTATCAGAAAGAGATAGTTTGATTGAAATGGGTAAGGCAACTGCTCAAACTCTTACTGTTCCAACAAATGCTACAGTAGCATGGCCAGTAGGAACTTCAATCAGCATACTTCAAACTGGTGCAGGACAAGTAACTGTTGCTGGAGCAGTTGGGGTAACAATTAATGCAACACCAGGATTAAAACTACGTGCACAATGGTCATCTGCAACTCTTCTAAAGAGAGCAACTGATACATGGGTACTGTTTGGTGATCTATCAGCATAAAAATGTTGGTATAATAAATAAAGAAAAAGGAGTAACATGTCAAAAAATATTGGTATTAGATCTTCAGCACAGGATAACTTTTTACAACCAGATAATGTTACTTCTTTAACAGCAACAAATGTAGGAACAAGCCGTCCATATTTAGCAACAGCAAATACAACATCTGCTGCATCTGCATCAGGAACTGGCGGATCAGTAACACTTTCTTGGTCTTTACCAGGAACTTCTCCTGCAGCAACTTCATATGAAATTTCAACAACGCCATCCACCTATACACATGACACTGGTTCATCTTCAACATCGTATACATTTCAAGGATTGGCATCTAATACATCTTATACATTTACAGTAAAAGCAAAAAATGCTTCTGGCTCATCAAGCGGAACCACATCTTCTTCTGTAACAGTTACAACAGTTCCTCAAGCACCACAAAGCGTATCTGCTACAGCAGGTGTCAATCAAAATACAATTAACTGGACAATTGGTGCAACAGGTGGTGCTGCATTATCTAGACACAACGTTACTGGTTCTGATGGTTCTGCATCTGGAAATCTTTCTGCTTCTGCTACATCAACAACCATTTCAGATACTGCTGGAACATCTCAAACATATACTATTACAGCAACAAATGCTAATGGAACTTCTTTAGGAGCAACAACTAGTAGCATTACTACTCTTTCTCCATTTTTTCCACCGTTCTTCCCACCATTCTTCCCACCGTTTTTCCCACCATTCTTCCCACCGTTCTTCCCACCGTTTTTCCCACCGTTCTTTCCACCGTTCTTCCCATTGTTTGAGTACTCAGTTGCAAGTAATACTGGAGTTAAAACAGTTCAAGGAAGAAAAGAAGCAAAAGACATTGTTGTAGGAGATGTTTTGCTTGCAATGGAAATACCAGCAGATCTTTCAACAATTGAAAATAATGACTGGCTAAATTGGTCAACAGAAAATCTTGTTTTAAATGAGACAAACTTAAGAGAAACAACTGTAGTTTCTGTAACATCAAGTCCAGCAACTAAAATATATATAGTTAATGGCGATGCATACTCACCAACACATTATATTTTAACTAAAAAAGATAATGTTGCAAAATTTATTAGAGTTGATGAGATTGATGATACGTATATGATATTTTCATATTCTGATCTAGGATTTATTAATATTCAATCTTTAGATGTAGTAGATTATGAAGAAACTGTATATAGTATCAACTGTGAGCCATATGATAACTTCTTTACAGAAAATATGCTTGTATTTGATACAAGAGACCCAATCTCAGAATAGTTGTAAAAGTCTCCTTTAAATAGTTATTATGCTATAATTAAATAAAGGAGACTGAATATGATTGAAGTAGATGAGTCACAAAATCCTTGGTTTACAAAAGATAGATCAGAGTCTGCATCTTTAAGAATGCAAGATAAAACATTTAATAATATTAAAGTAAGCAATCCAGGTCTTGGATTAAACATTTATCATAATGCAATTTCAAAAGAAAATTGTGATAAATATATTAATATTTTAGAAAATAAGTTAAATGGACAAACACAATATACATGGAATGAAGCACAAGTTACAAATTCAGAAAAACCAATAAAGTTTGCAAGAAATTGCTCTGATTTTAAATACAATATAGAATCTCTTGGACCAAAAAACAAAGATAATATTGAATTTATTGATATGTATCAAGAAATTTATAATATATTAAAATCCTGTATTGATGATTATACTTCTTATTGGGGAATCAATGTGACATACTATGAAGCATTTAATTTTGTAAAGTATGAGGGATCGGGTCAACAATTTAGAATTCATGCAGATCAAGGACCAGTTTATAATTGTACAGTTTCTGCAGTAATATATCTTAATGATAACTACGAAGGCGGAGAATTATATTTTCCAAGACTTGATAAACTAGTTTATAAGCCAAGTTTTGGAGACATTGCTATTTTCCCATCAAATTACATATATGAACATGCTTCATTAGATATAATTTCTGGAACAAAATATTGTGTTGCTGTTATGACAGATTTAAATGATAGTGCTCATAAAGAAAGGAACTATAATGTTTAATCAAACATGGACAAATAAAGAAGATTTTGGAAATGGAATTGTTGTATATAGAGATGTGTTAACAAACGTAGATGTTGTTGATAGATTAGAAAATGCATTAAAAAATTCTGACAACAAGTCATATGTATGGAGAGAAGCACTTGTTGGATATGCACAAAGAATGCCAGACTATAGAGATTGTGTTGATTTTAAGTATAAAAAAACAGACATACAGGGAGATAGAGGAAAAACTGCAGAAATATTAGAAGGACTTTGGGATGATGTTTATAATGCAAAACTTCCAGCAGTACAAGATTACTGTAGACAATTTAATATAGGTGGAGAGTTAAAATATTGGGAAGCATTTAATTTTATTAAATATGGTCCAGGTCAACACTTTCAAGAACACCACGATCATGGATTTTCATATAATTGTGTTGTTTCTTTAGTAGGATATCCTAATGATAATTATGAAGGTGGAGAACTTTATTTTAGATTACAGGATTTAAATATTAAACCAAAGGCTGGAGATTTATATATATTCCCTTCAAACTATATGTATCCTCACAGAGCAATGCCAGTAACAAGTGGAACTAAATATTCAATTGTTACAATGTTAGACTATAGTTCAAAATTTCATAATCCAAAATTTTATCAAGAAACCAACGATTAATGACTGTAGTAAAGGCAGAAATAGTTAGTGGTTCGGGTGTTTTATTAGAACCACTATCAATAAAAAGATCTTGGATGGATAACGTAACCAATGCTCATGCATATAATTGTTTTCCAGTCTCTTTGGCTAATGGTTTAGGTTGGGGAATTAGTTTTCCAGAAGACATTTCTTTTATCTGGGATGGAGTTGATACAGATAGGGAAGAAGGTCATATTAAAATATTAAGTGGTAATAAGTTTGTTAATGAAAACAGAAGAAGTGCAACGTTAAGTTTGGAAACTAATATTAGATTTAGTACTGATGAAAATATTACATTATTAACTATGCCAGTTCCAAATTTGTTTATTGATGGAGTTATTCCATATACAACTTTAGTAAGTACATCTTTTTATCCAATGACATTCCCTGCTGCACTTAAAATAACAAAGGCAAACTCTGTAATAACAATACCTGCTAAAACTCAAATTATTACTATCTTACCGATTTCTACTAAAGAAATAAATAATTCAGAATTAGAAATATATGATTTTTATACAACATTAGAGCAACAAGAAAAAAATAAAAACTATGGAAAAGTATCTGGAGAGTTTAATCAACGAGGAGAGTGGACTCATTTTTATAGAAACGCAACAAATGAAAAAGGAAATAAAATAGGAAATCATGAAATTAAAGCCTTTAGATTAAAAACAACAGACAAGAGAAATTATGGAAATTAAAAAAATAAAATTTGTTGCAAATAGAAATTGGCTAAATAAAAACTCTGACTTTAAACCAAAGCCAATTATATCAACAATACCAGATTGGTATAGGAAAATGGATCGTTTTGCAAAAATTCCAGGAACTAATAAGTTTTTTATAGGGCCAGACAAAGGAAAAATTCCAACATGGAAAGCATGTCCTGCTGTTTTTGATATTATGGGTACTGGATATACATATTTAACTCCTTGTGACTTAACATTTTTTATTGATAAAAATAATAAAATAGCAGTCAGCATTGATGATAAAAGTTATAAAGATTTTTGTTCTTCAAGATTGCCTATGCAAGATTTTATAACACCAACAGGGTATAGAGATGAACATTTTGCCTGGTTTCCAGATTGGGGAATTAGTCTGCCAGAAGGGTATAGCGCTTTATATAGTCAACCATTTAATAGATTTGAATTGCCATTTTTAACTATTTCTGGAATTATAGATAATGATAAAATAGATTTGCCAGGAAGCATGCCATTTTTTATATCTAAAGATTTTGTTGGTATTATTCCAAAAGGAACTCCGTTTGCTCAAATAATACCATTTAAAAGAGAAAATTGGGAAAGTGAAATAGAAACATTTACAATTTCAGAAATAATTAAAAGAAATAAACAAAACAGTGAAAAGTATAGAAAACCAGATGGTGGTATATATAAATCTAATGTTTGGGAAATGAGAAAATACTCTTGATAGGTGGTATAATTATATTATGAAAACTCCAGTAAACATTCACTCAAAAGATAGATTTTCTATAACCCCTTCAGGATTTTTTGGATCCTCTTCTGATAATATTGTAGAACTTGAAAATTTTATGACTGAAGAAGAATTATTAAAAATATCTAGTTTTGCAAAAAATATTAAAGAATGGGATTATACTGAAACAAGATATAATGAAGATGGAACCATCATATATGATTCAGAATATTGGAAAGATCGTGTTGCAAATAGCAACACAATAAATAAACAAGATCCAACAATATATCCTATAATTGAAAAAATGGTAGAAAGATTAAAATTAGTTATTGATGATTTTTTTAAAGTAGATGCTTGGGCAACAAATCCAGCAATTGTAAAATGGCTTCCAGGACAATTTCAAAATCCTCATGCAGATAAAGAGTTACACGAAGGAGAAAATGCTGGAAAACCAAATGATTTTCCTTATTATGATATTGCAAGTTTGTTTTATTTAAATGATGACTATATTGGTGGAGAGTTATATTTTCCAAAACAAAATATTAGATTTAAACCTAAAGCAGGTGCTGCATATTTTTTCCCAGGAGATTTAAATTATATTCACGGTGTTTCTACCATAGAAAGTGGAATTAGATACACATGTCCATTTTTTTGGACAATTAAATCTCATAAGGAGTCAAATGTCTGAAATTAAATATGAAATTTTATATCCAAAAATTCATTTATACAAAGATTTAATTCCACAACCAGAAATATTAGTTCAAATGCTTAAAGATTCAGAAAATAATCCAGGAAGCAGTAAGGTCTTTCGTGGTTGGATTCCTTGGTCAAGATTTGGAACATATTTAGATCAAACACCTATACCAAATTCAATATTATTACAAACACCAGAAGAAGAAAGAGACGAAAAATTTTATAACGAATTTAAATATGCAAATATAATTTGGAATGCTTTTCATACAGCAACAGATCATTTTTTAAACGAATACAATGTTTCAAAAGGCGATGATTGGTTAATCATGGGGCCATCATATTCTAGGTACTTCTATGATAATAATCCTAGATCAGATGAAAATGTTATGATTCATCATACTGATTTTGTAAGAATTGAAGCAGACATGCCAGGAAATAAATTTGCAATTACATGTACAATGTATCTTAATGATGATTATGATGGTGGAGATATAGATTTTATTATTAAAAATGACAACGTTCCATATAAACCTAAAGCAGGAGATGTTTTAGTTTTTCCATCTGGTCATCCAGACGTTTTACCAGAAGGTCACAATTATTTACATGGTGTTAAAAGAGTAAAAAATAAAGATAAGTATTTAATTAGATGTTTTTATCAAATTCCATATGCTGGACATCCACACTGGCTTGAAAATGAAAAAAAATATGGTAAAGAGGTTTGGGCAGAAATGGAAAAACAAAGAATAAAAGATGGAAGAAGATATCAGTATGAGTCTTAAGCAATGCACTTGTGGAAGATCGGCATCATATCCATATTGCGATGGTACACATAAAATAAAAAAAAATATTAATATTGTAGAAGATAAAACAGAAAAAGAAAGCAATGAATAAAGATATTGATGTTTTTTCTAAACTAGTTATTCAAGGTTTTACAATAAATCCAATTAAAGATAAGCATAGTTTTAAAGATATAATATTTGGATTGTGTACATGTTATAAAGAGTTTCACATTTGTGACTATGGAGAAAATCCAATAACTCACAAAAATTATTTAGGAAAATTAGTATTTGATAATATTTTTGTTGACTATATTGATAATAAAAAAAATGGAATAATTTCTTTTGTTGTTTTAGAAAATGGATATTTCACAATAACTTTAAAGTATGATGTATATCCAGCAGAAATAGTTTTTGATTTATTTCTTTATGAAAAAATATTAGACATTAGTATTATTTTAGATCATCTATCAGCGCCTCCAACAAAAAGTGATGGATTTGGAATGTTTGATTATACATATAGTCTATCATATATTACAAAAAATAAAAATATTTTACAAAAAGACCAAAATCAAGTTTTATTATCAAATGAAGGATTGAGTAATAATTTAAAAAACAAAATTAATCATGATGAAACATTAAATGAATTAAAAAACATTGAATGTTATTTTTGTAATAATAAAGCAACAATTAATATATTTTTTGATACACCAAGAAAAGTTGTTATGGCATGTGATATTCATAAAAATAATGGAAGTACAAAAGAAATTGAATTTAATGGAAAATATGATCTAGAAGTTATAAAAATAAATGGTATAGAATATGGTAAAAATGTTAAATCTGTTGAATAATATGGTATTATAAGGCATATAATATAAATAAAAGAAAAGGTGGTATAATTGTATTATGTTTAAAGATGACCCAAATATTATAAAACTAGACGAAGGTATTTTTTGGTATAAAAACTTTATATCAAAAGAAGATGTAGATTTTATTAATTCTAAAACTCCAGGTGTAGACCTAGGAAATCATTGGTTTGATGATATTGAGTTTAAAGTAACAGATGTAATTCCAGAATTAGTTCCAATATGGAACAAAGTCTCAGAATTTCTTGCTCCAGAATATGTTATTCATCCAATGTCAACTTTGTTGTATTTTGGCGAAGGAAAACAGATGCTTCCACATTGCGACAGCCCTGGAGAAGATATGACAGAAGAACTTACAGTGCCAGATGTATGGGCAACATGCTGTGTGCTTTCTTGGGGTGCTTGTGTATATTTTGGAGAATTTACTGGTGGAGAAATTTATTATCCAAATCAAGGTATAGATGTTCCAGTACAGCCAGGAGATCTTGTAATACATAGTGCTTTAAAATCTCATGAGCATGGAGTTCGTCCAGTAAAAACTGGGGTTAGATATACATTTTCTAATTTTTCATTAAAACCAGAAAAAAATCCAGGATCATTTTATAATTATGGAACATCAGAAAATGAAGATCGTCAAAAAAATGTTGGTCTTTGGCTTCAACCATTATTTAAAAATGAAAAATCTGTAGTTATGCCAGAGTTAACAAAATATAAAGCATAAAATGTTTAACAAAAGTTTAAATTTTAAAAAAATATTTAAATTTATTTTTTGGTTAATTGGTGTATAATGATATTATGTTAAATCAAATTATAAATGTTATAGATGAGTCTAAATTTATATATCATCAAAATCAAGATATTGAAACAACAAGGCTTGGCATTCAAACAAATAAGATTGTAGAAATTCCTAACTTTGTTAATAAAGATATAGTTCCAAAAATGATTAATTTTTTTGAAAAGTGTGGAATTGAGTGGGGAGATATTGCATTTTATGGATCTTCTGGAAAAGGATTGATTACAGATAGTGAAACAATGAAAAAATTTAACTTACCAGATAATTTTTTTAATGATCTTAAAGATAAATATCAAGAAGCAGTAGAAAAAGTTTTCGGAAGAAAAGTAAGAGCAAACACATCTCATGCACAAAAATGGGATGTTGGTGGTTTTGCAGCACCACATTCAGATAATTCAGATCATGATGGCAACCCAAACGCATTTGAAATTAATAAATATGTAGGAATCCTATATTTGAATGATGATTACGATGGAGGAGAATTATATTTTTGTGATAAAAATAATAACATGAACCCTTATCTTTCATTTAAACCAAATGCATATTCTTATTATGTTTTTCCAGGCGGAGTAGAAAATATTCATGGTGTAAGTGAAATTACAAAAGGAACTAGATATACAATGGTTTCATTTTGGGATTATGCAGAAATTGAATATGATAAAGAAACTTTAGATAAATGGAAAGAAGAAGAAAAAAAGGTTAGAGAAGAACAGGCTAAGCAAAAAGAAGATTGGGCAAAAGGAATTAAATGATAGCAACAGAAATTTATGATCGTATAATTTATTACACAGATTTATTTGATAAAGACAGCGATATAGTTAGTTTAATTGAAAATGATGAAACAAATATAGATGGGGTTTTACCAAAATGGATAAACTGGGGTCCTAGTGACCAAAAAATAATTTATGGACAACAAAAAAGAATAGACGACAAAACTTTATACAAAAACAATATTATAAAAAATATTTATGATTCAATAATTAAGTGTTCAAAAGAGTATAGCAATAGATATGGTGTTGACATTGGAAATTTAACACCACTTTCTATTAGTAAATACTTTGAAGGTCAGTCTATGGGATCTCATATAGATTCTTATAGTGATACTCCAAAAGAAGTTTTATCAATAGTTTTATATTTAAATGATAATTACAAAGGTGGAGAGTTATATTTTAAAAACCAAAATATAAAAATTAAACCACAGTCAGGAAGTTTGATTGCTTTTCCATCAGTAGATCCATACTTTCACGAATCTTTACCAGTTAGTTCTGGAATAAAGTATATAAGTCCAGGATTTTGGATTAAAAATTAATTAGTGTTTTAATGGATATAAAACTCTACCTAATCTATAGATATAGAGTTTACAAAAACTAAAAACTCTGCTACAATTAGGTATCATTTAAATTCAATTTATTAGGAGATTTTACTTATGTCAGATGTTTTTTCTTTTCGTCTTTCAGATGAATTTGTTAACAA
>Ga0129333_10006780_pt1 | contig 10833 bp, 9 predicted proteins | sample CPB6_08_DNA_FD_94474 | JGI IMG/M metagenome (GOLD analysis project Ga0129333, IMG submission 94474) | Freshwater to marine salinity gradient microbial communities from Chesapeake Bay, USA - CPBay_Sum_0.6_0.8_DNA | ecosystem: Environmental > Aquatic > Marine > Coastal | place: USA: Chesapeake Bay...
AAAATTGATAGATACTATTAACCTACAAAACTTTGAAAACGCTCGATCGATTACACGCTCAGAAAAAAAATTTTTCCCACCCAAAAATGACTCAAAAACCTCTAAGTACTCGCACGACCAAAAGAGAAGAGTTTTCATATATCTTCATAGTACTCAAAGAACTTCTGAAGATGCTCACAGAGAACTTGACAACTCGCAGAAAACCTGTTAGGATAAATGCGAAACATCAATAAGATTATGAAAAACTTCGTTATTGCTGGTGCGATGGTTTCGACAATCGCATTTCCTTTGAGCTCTCACGCAATAGCTCAACAATACGCCACCGAATGGTCAGATAAACCGCATGGCGCAACATATTATGCAAAGGATGGCACCAGAATCCATATTACTCCTGGTCCTGGAATCGATGCCAAAATGAAAGAAGTGGAGGCACAACTTGCACAATATGCACCTCCCGCTCAAGTACAATACCACCCTCCGAGTTTCTTCCAAGGATCCAGTGGTCCTGTCGTTGTTCCACCTACTGTGATCAACAATCAACCCAACAAGTGTCGTCAAAAACGCATTAATCTTCTACTGGTGTTTGACGTTGAATCCTCCGATTGTTGATGGAGCAAGTCACTCATATTCTAGTTAGTGAGAGAGAATGCACAATCGTTGTATTTGGCAACAGAGGATCTCAGAAACATTTAAAATTTCACCAAGTTGCCTTTTACAACGCTTTAGAGTATTTACAGCAACGTATGCATAGGCAACATATTTTGTATTTTTACTGACTATATAAACTCAGTTATGTTTAACATCATGATACCCAAAGTATACGAAACAACTGTAGAATACAACGAAGATTTTGATGAATATTTTCTAACTATACCAGATGATCTAATTGGATCACTTGGATGGGAAGAAGGAAATGTAGTAGAATGGAGAGTGAACAAAGATGGTTCAGTTTCCATAGAGAAAGTTGACGATTTTTTTGACGATAGCGAAGAAAATGACTGAAGACAAGACAATACAATATAAAATCATTGGCAAAGATGGCAATGTTATTGATGATCAATCATTCAATGATTATGACAAGCTTGCCGATCACATGCTAAATTTAGCAGAAAAATGGTACAATGGACTCTATGATGCTGACGATACGTTAGAAATTTCTACATTTGATAAGACTGGAGATCTTCTTTACACAGACACAGCAACATTTGGAGAAACAATGAATGACGAATCAAATTTGGAAGACGAGCTTAAGCAACTTGCTGAGCAACAATCGGGTCGAGGATTTGGAGAAGAAACTCCAAAATCTAGAAAAAAGACTAAAAAACGCTGAAAATCGTCTAGCAAAACTTCCAGATCCATTCGTTATACTATACAGACCTCCAAACAAGGAATATGTAAAGCTTAACGAGGCTTTGGATACCTTGTTCAATCGTCTAAATAACATTGAACAACAACTAGAACCATGCCAGGAATTGCAAGACAGCAAGACACAGTAAACACTGGACATGGATGTGACGCCACTACAACAATTGCACAGGGTTCTGGCAATGTTTTAGTAAATGGAAGGGGTGCCGCGTACCAAAATGCACCTTTAACTAGTCACACAATTCCATCTGGAGCGCCTCCCGTATGTGTTGCACATACTGCCCAGGTTAACGCGGGGTACGGAAGAGTTCTCGTAAATGGGAGACCGATTGCAAGAATAGGAGATTCAGCAGATCTCGGTCAGATTTCTAGTGGATCTGGCAATGTCTTGACAAGCGGATAGAAATATTGTATACTATTGAAGTTATTGAGGTAACAAATGGCAAAATCACCAAGTTTCAACAAGTCAAGTTATGTCCCTGGAAAGCCTAAATGCACTCGTCAAGGTCGCAGTAAAAATACAAATCTTGCTGCATCCGCACGTAATGGACGCAAAAAACGCTATCGTGGTCAGGGAAGGTAAAAAATATTGATTTTTAACGCCATTTTTGGCGTTTTTTTATGGTTTGACGGGATAGCAACCCCGTAAAAAGTTCTGTTTTAATCAATTTTGAGGAAAAACAGATGGCAATTCACCAAAATCCAGATAGAGACACAAAATATATGCAAGAAATGTGGGGTACAACTAGTCTAATTACTGATTATACTCCAGATATCGGACGAACTCCGTCAAAATTTAAAAAAAATGATCCTCCAACAGATAGAATGTCTAGGCAATGTGGAGGAAAGGGTGGATTTGATGATTATGTTGAGCGTTGGCATCAATAATGGGGTATAAATAATAGAAAATAGTATATTTCTATGCCCGAAAGTAGGTCGTTTAAAGATCTTAGTATTACTTTTGATAAACATCCGATCACTGATGACCTCATGGTGGTCAAAGATTTTGTTGCAATTAAAAAATCTATACAAAATTTATTAACTACCTACCCAGGAGAACGTTTTTTCAACCCCAATATAGGCAGCAGAATTACTAGATTACTTTTTGATCCAGTTGACTTTATTAATGCTACCTCTATTCGTTCTGAAATAGAGTATACAATTGGTGCTTTTGAACCAAGAGCACTATTAAATAATGTTTCGGTTGATCCGAATTACGATGAAGATGGGTATGACATTTTAATTGATTATTCTATTATCGGATTAGAAGAAAAAACAGATAGTATCAATCTCTTTTTGGAGAGAACTAGAGGATAATGGCATACAATCAATTAACAAGTTTAGACTATTTTGATATTAAAAATGCTCTTAGAGATTATCTAAGAGCAAATTCGGATTTTTCTGATTATGATTTTGAGGGGTCAACCCTTGGTATGTTGCTAGATGTTCTAGCATACAACACATATTACACATCTTTTAATGCAAATATGCTTGTCAATGAGTCATTTCTTGACTCAGCAACATTAAGAGACAATGTTGTTTCTCTGGCAAAACAACTTGGTTATACACCAAGATCAGCAGTTGCATCTGCATGTGCAGTAAACTTAAATATTACTTTAACTGGCAATCAACTACCATCATCAGTATTTCTTAAGAGAGGAAATGCTTTTCTAACCAATGTTGATGAAACATTATACCAATATGTGTTGTTGGATGACGTACAAGCACAGGTATTACCAGATAATACCGTAAATTTTCAGAACTTAAAGATATACGAAGGCAGTTATATTTCAAACAGATACACAGTTCCTTCATATACTGGATCATATAGTATCGTATTACAGAATGCAAATATTGATACATCATCTATTCGTGTTAATGTATATGAAAGTGCTACATCTTCATCATATCAAAAATTTGTTCAATCAGATAATATTCTGAACGTCGGTGCATCTTCGCCAGTATACTTTGTTACCGAGGTGGAAGATGAAAATTATAAAGTTACTTTCGGTGACGGCGTTTTTGGCAAGAAGTTAGTTACAAATGAAGTTATTGAAATTAGTTATTTGACTACAAATGCTTCTGCTACCAATGGAGCATCTGTATTCACATACAACGGAATTATTACGGATGTAGCAGGAACTGGTTCTTTTACTACTACAGTAAATAGTGTAGTTTCTTTAACAAAATCTTTTGGTGGTGAAAGCATTGAAAGTATTGATAGTATCAAAAGAAACGCACCTGCTTCTTTCGGAGCTCAAAATCGTGCCGTTACTTCGTTAGATTACGAAGCAATTATTAGACGCATTTATCCCGCGATTGCCGATATAATTTCTTATGGAGGTGAAGAGGAAGTTCCTCCAGAATATGGAAAAGTAAAAGTGGCAATTAAACCAAGAGATATTAATTTCTTGAGTTCTTATACGAAAAATCTTATACTACAAGAACTCAAAAAATATGCAGTTGCTGCAATTACTCCTGAGATTGTAGATCCATCTATCATATTTGTTGAATTATCGTCAAGAATTTTTTACGATCAATCACAGACTAATTTAACTTCGGATCAAATAAAGCAAAAACTTATCTCAAATTTAACGAACTATATTAAATTATCTGACACAGAAAAATTTGGCGGTAAGTTTAGATATAGTAAAACAATCAGCACTATTGATTCTTCGGACAATAGTATTAAATCTAATTTAACAGATGTTTTCATGAGAAAGGATTTTTATCCTTCGTTAAATAGTAATACTTATTATGAATTTTGTTTCAATAATCCCTTTGATGATGACATTGATGTACAAACTCTGACTTCAACTGGTTTTGTTGTACAACAATATCCAAATTATATTTGTTATATTGAAGATAGAGATAAAAAAATTATATTATATAGATTAAATCCACAAACTGGGGATAAAATTATCCTAAATGCGGAGCAGGGAGAAATTGATTATGAAAAAGGAGATGTAAGATTATACAATCTCAATATTATTAAGGGTTCTTTTGCTGACAATAAAATAGAAATTCGTCTCCGCCCACAATACAACGATATCATTGCAAAACGTCAAGTATATCTTGATGTAGATATCGAAAAAAGTTCCTTTACTCTAATTCAAGAATAGAAATAAATGGCAACTAAATTAAAAAGTCTATCTGCTCTCATAGATCATCAATTACCAGATTTTATTGCATCTGAGTATCCGAAGTTTGCTGCTTTCATGCAAAAGTATTATGAGCAGCTTGAGTTGCCTGGTCAACCTATTGATTTAATTACGAATTTAACTAAGTATCGTGATATTGATACTTATACCCATGATTTATTAAATCAGCAAACGAATTTAACTCAGAATGTTTCTCCATCATCAACAACCATCTATGTTGAGAGTACTTCATCTTTTCCATCGACAAATGGATACATTCTAATAGGTGGGGAAGTAATTTTTTATAAAACAAAAACAGATACGTCTTTTTTGAATTGCTATAGAAATGTTAGTTCTACAACAAGACTTGGTGATCTGTACAATAAAATTGATTTTAAAACAGTACCTAACACCGAAGTTGGTCAAGGGTCTCAAAATTTATTAGGATTTTTAACGGGAGACATTGTTGTTAACATTAGTCACCTATTTTTATATTCATTAGTTAAAAATTTTGAAAAAGAATATCTATCATCGTTTCCAGAAGCAAACTTAAAAACGAATGCAGATAAATCTCTTCTAATTAAAAATATCAAAAGTTTTTATGCATCAAAAGGAACAGAATCTTCTGTAAAGTTTTTATTTAATTCATTAGTTCCTTATGATGGTCCAAACGAACCTACTATATATTATCCAAAAGACTCCACATATAAATCTTCAAATGGCGAATGGATTCATAATTATTCTCTTAAAGCAAAGATAGTAGGAAATGTTAGTGATATCAAGTATCTCATAGGTTCCAGAATTATCCAAAAAGAAGACCAAAATGATTCTTCTATTGGTTATGCATCTGCAATAATTGATAACATTATTGCAATAGGAGAAGATTATTATGAAATTATTCTATCTGAACAAAGTGTAGTTGGTCAATTTTCTGTAATTGCAGAAACTTATCTAACAACAAATTTGTTATCAAATGCCTCAGTAAATAAAAGAATTAATGTATATTCGACTTCTGGATGGAAGACTCCGACTGGATCTTTAATCGTAGGAACAGAAGAAGTTGCATACAAATCAAAAAATGTAAATCAATTTGTTATTTCTAGAAGAGGTTCAACACCAGGGACATATTTTGCTAATACTCCTGTTTATCAGAAATCCAATGTTAGTTTAACTTATATTGACCAGAATAATCAAGTACAATCCAGATCTCTCTTAATTCTAGGTATCTTATATAATTTAAACCAAAGTATTCCCACCCCATACTCTGTAGTTGGTGATAATCTTGAAGTATCTAATTCTGGATTTGAAAGTAAAAACCCTATCTTATTCAATAAGATAACAAATTCTATTCGATGGAATTTAAATGAAACCAATATATTTTCTTCTATTCCATCTTTATCTGAAGTTTTTGTAAATGTCTCTGCAATTTATGAGGACGATCAATATTACTATATTGCTTCATCTGGATACCCAAATCACAGCATAGGTAAAAATAACTGGAACATTACTTTTGAAGATCAAAAAAATCTAAAACTCATAAGAAAATATCCGTCAAGAACTACTGAAGTTTATGAAACTTCAACAAAAGATGTTGGGGTATTGATTAATGGAGTTCCTATTAGAGGAGTCAAAGATGAAGAAAAGATTACCTTCGGGGAAATTGAAAAATTTAATGTAACAAATAAAGGATCTGGATATCTAAACCCACCAAAAGTATTAGTTATTGATAATGCTGGTGTTAGTGGAGTAGCTGAAGGTAAAGCAGTTTTATCTGGTGATGTTGTCGATAGAATTGATGTTGTTGCTGGCGGGGCAGGATTTTTTCCACCAGTTCCGACTATTATCATTACATCTGGTAGAGGAGCAACTGCAGAACCAGTAATCACAAATGGAAGAATTACTAGTATTAGGATAACGAATCCTGGAGAATACTATACAACCCCACCAAAAGTTATTATTAGAGATTCATCGGGGAAAGGAAGATTTGCTAACTTCACTTCTGTTATTTCAGAAGAAGGTCAATTAATTGGTTTTGTTAAAACAGAAGAAGGCAAATTTTATGAAGTTTCTTCTACTACAGTAACTATAGAATCAGTTGGTTCTGGAGCTACAGCAGTTTCTGATGTAAGGACATGGACAAAAAATAGATTTGAAAAACTAAAATCTAATTTAGATGATAGTTATGGATATTATTTTTTAAATAATAATATTTCACTGGGATATGGATACAATTATGTTGCTAATCCTAAACGTCTCAGAGTAGCAATTAATGACAACTTAGATAATCTTGGAAATATTCCAAATAATTTGAGTCATTCACCGATAATAGGATTTGCATATGATGGAAATCCTATCTATGGACCATATGGATACCAGACTCCAACTAATTCGAATTCTGCCATAGTCAGAATGACTACTAGTTATAAATTGAAAGTTTCTCGTCCAGGTGGACCATCTGTTACATCATACCCACTTGGTTCATTTATTGAAGATTATGAGTATCTCCATAGATCTGGAAGTTTAGATGAAAATAATGGAAGATTTTGTGTTACTCCAGATTATCCAAATGGAACTTATGCATACTTTTTAACTATTGAATCCGATAATACTCCAAGTTATCCATATTTTATAGGAAAAAATTATTATTCTATTCCAGTAGATTCTAATTACAACAAGACAATCTCTCAAGACGATTTACCTCAAAATATTCAAAGATTGAGGACAGCAAGAACTAAAAATAATGGAGATGGAATAACAGCTTTTGTAGAAGAAGTTAAAAGTGGTTCTATATCTGGAGTAGACGTTGTTAGTTCTATACCAAATTTTTCAGTGGATGGTGCTCTAAATGTAAACTATTCTGGAACTAACGGATCAAACATTTTAGCAAAAGTATCAAGTGTTAAGGGCAAATCAGTAAACAGTTTGTTATCAACGTTTGGCATCTACAAATTTTTTGATTATTTTACTGCCACAATTGATGCAGAATTAATTTCTACTGGGGTAACTAATTATCCACTAAATGTTGCTTCATTGGGATTTTCAACTACAATCAATGCTAAGGATATTCCAGATTATAATCTCAGCACTATTGACGTTTTATTGCGAGATAATTCTATCCTAGTACTTCTACCTCCTTCATTAGATAAATGTGTTAGGATTTCAACGGAATCTCCTTGTTATCTGTATGATGGAGATATTATTACACAATCTGGAAACTCTGCTACAGGAAAAGTAGTTGGTGATGTATTCAATTCAAAAACTATTGTGTTGAAGGAAGTAACAAAACGTTTCGAGAACATCAATAGTGCTGGAACAAACACTCTTTTTGCCACTATAGAAGTAATTAATCTTGTAGTAGATAAAGTTTCTAGTTATACTGCTGGATCACAAATTTCCCAAACAAATGGAAAGCAGTCTATTATTTTATCAGTATCAAATGACAATATTAGACTAGCATCAAATACCTTTGTTTCAAATGAACCTGTTATATTTTCATCTCCTTTTTCTGGTTTAAGTACAGAAAAAATTTACTACGTAATAAATCCAACTCCAACAAGTTTCCAAGTTTCTTTGACTCCTAATGGTTCTGCAATTCTTTTACCAAACGAGTCGTCTCCTGGTGCTGTAGTTTTAAACCAAAAAGCATTGGGATTGGTTCTAGAATCAACCGAAGAAAAAAATACTTGTAAGGTTAGAGTCTTGAGAGGCAATTTTGAAGTATCCTCGGAATATTTCTTAAAACCAAATGATTTGAGAGATACTATTGGTAGTAGAATAGTACAAAAAAATCCATTAAGTTATGATATTAAAGTTTTAAGTAATACCGACAAAATTGCTATCTTAAAAACCAATGATTTACATAACGTTTCTGTTGGTGATTTAATAAACGTTGACATTAGACCAGATGATTCTAATTCCACAACCACAATTTATGTTAGAAAGAGAATTTACCAAAAATTAAAGTTAAATATTCCTTTTTATAACAAAGTATTAGTTGACAGTGGAATAGGTAGAATTATAACATTGAATAGTGGTTCAGATTATGCTTACGACTCTTCAGGAAATGCTACATATACAAATGTAGAATTAGTATTTGCAGATCAATCAAAATGTAGGGGAGAAACAGGATTAATTGTTTCTGATATATCAAGTGCAATTATTGGCAATCCTGGCAATTCTAATAATGCTAGAGCAACTATTAGAGTTACTAATGGTTTGATCACATCTGTCACGATCACTTCTAAAGGAAGATTTTACAAGAAAGGAGATATTCTTACAGTACAACCAAATTCTGCTTATAGAAATCCAGCATCTTCATCAACAAGATCTTTGCTAGTAGAAGTCGATCACGCTGGGTTATCTTCATCAAATACAAAAATTTTCTTGAACGAAGTAACTTCAATATCACAAAATGATTTGTTGCAAATAGGAACAGAAATTGTTAAAGTGGTGGCAATTTCTGCTAACGATAATTCTATTGATGTCATTAGAGCTCAAAATAATACCGAAGCCTTAGACCATATAGATTTAACGTCGATAAAATCCTATTCTCCAAAATATTTACTGAATTTTAACTATCAAATAGGATCTACATCATCAGATCCAGTTGTATCATCATACAATTCAGAATCAAGAGAGTTAGAGATAACATTTGATTCTAATAATACTCTAACAACCATAAATCCTCTAAATTCGTCCAGCTTTTTCTATGATCAAAATACTCCTAGGAAAATAGTTAGCGTAACAGATATTTTAGAGTCTCCTCAATATAAATTTGAATTTTCTTATGATAATATTAATTGGGTAAAGAATCCAATCATCCCAGTACAAAAATATTACAAATATAAATTTGATACTTCACATCCATCTTTATCTGGGAGTTTTCTAGAATTTTCACCAAGCGGAAATTATAATATTATTACTACAGAAATTGAAAAGAGTTCTAATTTACCTGGATTTGCAAATTCTTTCACTACATTAAAAATAGGATTTGGTGCTAATATTTCCTCCAATAATTTTATCGATAAGAAAAATACAGAATTTACAAACTATTATTATTTTGATAAATCTAATACTATAAATTCCGAGAAATCTTACTTAAAATTAATAGAAGATCCTCTTCAAGGAGAACATCAAGTTTTTTACACTACTCCTTTTGAAATGGTCTATGAGGTATCAAATTACCCTCAACATTCTGGAACAGGCACAATAAAATATACAACTACTTCAAAAAATGCTATTGGAGAGATAGATTCAGTTAAAATTATAAATTCTGGATCTGATATGATTAAACTTCCAGTTGTTTCTGGCGTTGAACCATCCACATCTAATCAGTGTAAGGTAGAAGTTTCTTGGAATCAAGATACAGGTAGTATTATTGGCATTGAAATTATCAATCCTGGATCTGGATACTCCAAACCCAAAGCAGTATTATCTGCTGGCAATGGAATAAATTATGCCTTTGATGTTAGAAAAAATATCGATGGTAGTATTGCTGCCGTAATTTTATTGAATGGTGGATCTAATTTTACTATCAAACCAGAAATATCAATTATAGAGACTGATGTGAAGTTGTATTTCTATAGTAAAGAAATAGGCATTCCAACTAAAATTTCTGTAATAGATAATGGTAAGGGATTTAATAGTGATTACACAACTAAACGAAGAATTAACACAAGTAAAATCTTAGTTTTAAAAGATTTCCCAGAAAATGCGTTCTTTGAAAATGAAATTGTAGAGCAATATGATGGTACAACTAAAATAGCTAGTGGATACGTCACAAAAAATGGATGGAGAGAAGGTAGCAACATTCTACGATTGAATAGAATTCAAGGAGAATTTAAAAACAATCTACAAATCATTGGTAAATCACAAAATAAAACTGCTATTGTATTGTCTTCATTTATTGGAGAATTTGAATATGATGTTAAATCATATTATGATAATTTAGGATATTATGCTTCTGATCGTTCAAAAATTAGTTCTTCATCGCAGAAATTAACAGATTCATATTTTTATCAAGACTATTCATATGTTATTAAATCTCGATCACCCATAGACATATGGAGAAGATTGATAAAATCTTCTACCCACCCAGCAGGATTTAAATTATTTGGTGAAGTATCAATTGATTCTATAGGTGTTGCTAAAATTAGTAGCATACAACCAAAAATTGATAATATTTCAACCATTCAACTTTGGGATCCCGAAAAAAATAAAATTACTGTAGAAAAATCATACAGAACTATTACCAATGTTGTCTTAACTTCTTCTTTTGTAGATAAACAAAGAGGTAAAGGATCTCTATTTGTAAATACTTTTGATGATT
>Ga0129333_10006781_pt1 | contig 10832 bp, 9 predicted proteins | sample CPB6_08_DNA_FD_94474 | JGI IMG/M metagenome (GOLD analysis project Ga0129333, IMG submission 94474) | Freshwater to marine salinity gradient microbial communities from Chesapeake Bay, USA - CPBay_Sum_0.6_0.8_DNA | ecosystem: Environmental > Aquatic > Marine > Coastal | place: USA: Chesapeake Bay...
CCGTTGGTCTAATTCTCGTGTATCTCCAACTACAACAGCGGGATTTCCACCGATAATAGCGAAATCTGGAAATTCCCCTTTTACGTAACTATAGGCCTGGACAAGACACCCTTTACCCATTCTAGTCCCAGGCATAATCGTACTATGCGGTCCAATGAACGTAAATTTTCCAATATGCACGGATCCTGTTAAGTAACCCAAGAGGTTGGTTCCTGCGTAATTTGGACCATACAATCGAATGGAGCGATGGCTAGAGTGTGTGGTAATAACACAATGCGTCGTCACTTGTACCCCTTCCTCTATGTTCAATCCATGGCTGGCTTCAAGTACGTTAAAATGACCAATATACACCCTTGGACCGAGAAATAAGGATTTTGGATGATCGATAAACGTGTGAGAAGAAATACGCGTTCCCTGGATTCGGCGGCCTGCTCCATCCTTTATGCCATAGAGCATTCGCGGTGGATTGGGGGGGAAGAATCTATTCCAAAGACGTTTTATGAGGCTTGGTTTAACCAACATGTTGGTTCAAAGATATAAAAATCGCTTTATTCAATTTGGTTTGGGGAAAACTCCTTTCATTATGGAGTAAGTTTGCTTTTGATTCTTTTACCTTTGTTCCGATGTTGAACCCTCCTCTTCGAATCGTTCATTTGAGCAGTGCTCATCCTGACCATGACGTCCGTATTTTTTTTAAGGAGTGTTGTACCCTAGCTGCTGCTTTTCCTGAGGTGGAAATTCATTTAATTCTCGCGGGAGTTCAGGAGCGTAAGGAATCTGGCGTATTTGTTCATTCGGTTCCCAAAGGTTCGGGCAATCGCATTCAGCGCATGAGAAGAACCGTCGACCATGTATTAAAAAAAGCCATAGCATTAAACGCCGCTGTTTATCATTTGCACGATCCGGAATTATTGCGAATCGCTGGTGTCCTACAAAGGCATGGGGCAAAAGTTGTATTTGATTCCCATGAGGATGTGCCCAAACAAATCATGGATAAGCCATGGATTCCCACCCCTTTTCGAATCCCCCTTTCCCGTATGTATTCCCTCTATGAACGGTGGCGAACTAAACCGTTAGAGGCCGTTGTTTCCGTAACGCCTAAAATTTGCAATCGATTTCGAGCGTTTCATTCCAACGTGGTTATGGTGGCTAATTTTCCATCTAAAACAGAGTTTAAGTCCGTAGATTTTAGCGTTAAGCGTCCTGGACATTTTTGTTATATAGGGGGCTTATTTGAAACCCGTGGCATCCGTGAAATGGTACAGGCCATGGATGGAGTAGAAGCTACCTTGCATGTTGCTGGGTTATTTGCTAATTCAGAATTAGAGGCAGAGGTGCGTCAAATGCCGGGTTGGAATAAGGTGGTCTATTATGGTCAGGTAAACCGAGATAAAATTCAAGAAATTTTATCAATTTCAACGGTAGGATTGGTTACCTTGCACCCAACTCCTAGTTACCAAGAGGCTTATCCTATAAAGCTTTTTGAATATATGGCCAGCGGATGCGCAATTCTGTCCAGTGATTTTAGTGAGTATCGTAGTTTATTGGCCGGCGTGAATGCGGCGCGATTTGTTAATCCCTTAGAGGTTTCTGAAATTCGCTCCTCCCTTTGCTATTTTTTAGATCATCCAGAAGAGACATTAGCCATGGGGCATGAGGCACAAAAAGGATTCTACTCCAAGTATAATTGGGAAACTGAGGCGTCGAAATTGACTGAACTTTATCATAGGTTGTTGGCCTCATGAGTGTATTAAAAATTCATAACGCTCTATTAACGTACTTTTTTGGTATTTGGCTGATCTTTCCAAAAACAGCCGGAGTATTAATTTTACTCATTCTAGTTTGCAACCTAGTCGGTTGGCTTCAAAAGGAAAATACGTTCAAGAGCACTTGGAAGTTCTTGCCTTGGTATCTTTTGTTTGCTGCCTATGTCGTTGCCTCCTTTCTATCGCCAGACCTTGGACTAGGATTGAGTGAATTAGAAAGAAAACTTTCATTAATCGCCTTTCCCCTCATCTTTTCGTTTCAGTGGAAGGTACCGATTCGTTTGAATCGAATCTGGTTGATACATGTAATTGCATGCCTAATTTTAGTGGTTCTTGCCTTTTATGATGCTTGGATGTGTTCTCAGGACATGGGACATATTGTGCGATGTTTTAGCACAAGTTATTTTTCACAAATCCATCATCCAACCTATTTTTCCGCCTTTTTAATTTTTGCAATAATTGGTTTATTATACAACGAGGTGGAATGGTTCAATGGCCGTTCTCTTGGATTCAGAATCATCCTCATCGCATTGTTCAGCGCAATCCACCTAAACGTGGGTAGCCTAGGCGGAATCCTTTCACTATTATTGATTTTTAGCATTTACTTCTTTCATCAAGGGGTTGCCCGTTGGGGTCGGATGAAAGCCCTCGCACTCGGAGGTGTCGGTTTTAGTGCCCTTTTTCTAATGGCTTATGCGAACCGTGAAATTCGGGCCGATATACAAAACGCGGTTTCCTTTACGGAAGCATACCTTCATAGCCCATCCGACTTTGTTCAAGGAAGACACGAACCGTTACAGGGCAATGAAGTGCGGTTAATCTTATGGACGGCAAGTTTTAATATAGTAGGTGAGCATCCTTTTGGCCTCGGAATGGGGCAATTGGATCAAGCAATGGCTAAACAGCTAAATGAATGGGGTTATCCGCAACAGGCTAAAAAGAATTTTAATCCGCACAATCAATGGCTCCAAATCACAAACGAATTAGGGATTTTAGGGCTTTTAATCGCAGTGATTCTCTTATGGTTTGCCTATCAACACGTACCCCAAGACTACAAACCCATATTTACCTTATTTTTACTTTGTTTTGTTGTGCTATCATCCTTTGAAAGTGTACTACAGCGCCAGTCGGGAATTGTATTTTTTCTGAGTTGGATGGCGGTATTTATTGCTATGGCTAAACCAAATTTTGATTCGATTCGCTCATGAAACCAGTTCTTTCCGTAGTTATACCTTGTCTAAATGAGGTTCGTTATATCGAAGGGTGTGTTGGTTCTCTTCTTTCCAATGGGTTTTCACCCGATCGTATGGAAATTTTAGTGGTTGACGGCGGGTCCACTGACGGTACCATTTCCGTCTTAGAGCGCTTGTCGTTACAGTTTCCGCAAGTTAAGGTCTTGAACAATCCATTGCGTATTACCCCTCGCTCATTGAACATGGGTGTTATGGCAGCTCAGGGAGATTTTACCCTGATTTCCAGTGCCCATGCTGCCTTTTCTTCCGGGTATATTCAAACGCTAATGGACATTATGAATCAGAAGCCCGATGCGTTAGGTGTCGGAGGTATGATGCATACCGAGGTAAAGAATAGCACCCCGGTCTCAGAGTCCATACGAACCGTTTTAATGCATCCTATCGGTGTGGGAAATGCGAAATTTAGAACAGGTGTTAAAGCATTGGTGACTGTTGATACGGTTCCTTTTGGTCTATACCGTTCATCTTTATTAAAAGCGACAGGGGGTTATGACGAACGTTTAATTCGTAATCATGATATGGAACTTTCAAAGCGGCTATGCCGACAGGGAGGAAGCATATACTTATCGCCTAATGCCACGTGTACCTATTTTGCTCGCGAAGACTATATGTCCATGGCAAAGAATAATTATAATAATGGTAAGTGGAACTTGAAAACAGTCTGGCTTACAAAGACCTTTTCATCCTTGAGCCTACGGCATTTTATTCCGCTTTTGTTTTTAATGTCCTGGACCATTCCAATGGGTCTTGCATTGCTGTTGGGTCGGCCCTATTGGACACTTCCCTCACTAGCCATTATCACGGTTTATGCGCTCGTGCTCTTGGCAGTATCTTGGATGGCTCGAAACGGTAAAAACAGGGTGTTGCAAACCCTCATAGCATTCATTTTACTTCATTTGTTTTATGGGCTTGGCTCCTTCATGGGTTTACTCAGTTTACCATTTATGTCACGAGAAAAATGAGTCTACACGAAAAATACCGTTCCGTATTGGCCTCGTACCTTGGCGTACAGGATGAGCAGGTGTCCTTGTATTGGAAAGGTAGGGTTGCGCTGTATAGCGTGCTAAAAGCCATGGAAATTGGTCCTGGTGATGAGGTCATACTTCCGGGATTTACCTGCGTCGTTGTTCCAAATGCGGTCATGTACCTTGGTGCCACACCAGTATACGTAGATATTAATCCTTCAACCCTTTGCTGTGATGCAGCCACCATCAAACAAGCCATAACACCCAAAACCAAGGCTATTTTGATTCAAAACATGTTGGGACTAAGCGATCAGGTGGATGAAATCGTTGCCATCGCCAAAAAAAAGGGAATTTACACCATTGAAGATTGCACCCATGGATTTGGCGGGTCGTATCGTGGAATTTTAAACGGATTGCGCAGCGATGCTTCATTTTTTTCAAGCCAATGGAACAAACCTTTTTCCACGGGAATTGGCGGTATGTTGGTGCTGAATAACCTACAATTAATTCCCACCGTTGAATTGGTAACGGCTCGTTTAACAAAACCAGGAAGGAAAGATCGTTTAGTTCTATGGGTACTTTTGTGGGCAAGGACGTATCTGCTCAAAGGATTCACCTATTGGACCTTACTACGAACCTACCGATGGCTGAGTAAAAAAGGTTTGGTTGTGGGATCTTCGAGTGCCATAGAATTACAGGGAACAACGATGCCAACGGACTATTTTAAAGGCATGAGTTCGATTCAATGCCGCGCTGGAATTAAGGCGGTAAGCCAACTTGAGGATATTTTACTACGTAGAAAGGAGAATGCCCTGAAGGTTCACCAATGGCTCATTAAAAACGAGAAAAATAGGATTCCAGATGACTTACTTCAACAACACGCTTTTTTAAAATATCCGTTGATGGTGAAAAATAGGGATCAGTTTTTACAAATTGCCGAAAACAATCGCTTGCCCATGGGGGATTGGTTTATTTCTCCTTTACATCCCATTAAAGAATCCCTTCTTCCATGGGGCTTAGATACAGGGAAATTACCTAACGCAACAGCGATTAGTCAGAAAATTGTTAACCTTCCATTGGATGGACCTGTCTCAAGATTGATTAATTTTCTCGAACTTTACAAAAAAGAAATCGAATAATATGCTTCCTTTCTCCCCCCCACGAATCGATCAGACGATCATTGATGAAGTTACCGATACCCTGAGAAGTGGTTGGATTTCAACGGGTCCTAAAACCAAACTTTTTGAAAAGAAAATTACCGAATATGTTGGTTGTAAAACTACCGTTGCCGTTAGTGCCTGGACCACTGGTATGGAAGTGGCACTGCGCTGGTGGGGCATTGGCCCTGGAGATGAGGTAATTATTCCAGTGTATACCTATTGTGCCAGCGCAAACGTCGTTTTGCATACCGGAGCAAAGGCTGTTATGGTAGATATCAATCCCGATGATTTTAACATCAGTATAGAGGCCATTCGGGCAGCAATAACCCCAAATACGAAAGCTATAATGCCGGTTGATATCGCAGGTCTCCCCTGTGATTTCGATGCTATAAAAAACTTAGTCGAGGAAGCTAAACCCTTATTTTCTCCCACGAACGAAGAACAGCGTAAATTAGGTAGAATCTTAATCGCTTCGGATGCTGCGCATAGTTTTGGTGCAACGTACAAAGGGGTTCAAATGGGGGCTGTTGCGGATATCACTTGTTTTTCCTTCCATGCCGTAAAGAATTTAACCACTGCTGAAGGTGGGGCCATTTGTTTTAACCTTCCAGATGCTTTCGATCATGATGCGCTATATCAATTGTTTTGCATTAAAATATTACATGGACAATCTAAGGATGCCTTGGCAAAAATGCAAAAGGGAGCGTGGCGATACGACGTAATTGAACCGGGCTATAAATGCAATATGACAGACCTTCAGGCGTCTATTGGATTAATAGAACTCGCCCGATATCAAGAAACATTAAACCGGCGCAAAGAAATCTTTGAACAGTATTCGAGTGCTTTTTCCTCCTTCGAGTGGGCGGAGAATCCAACGAGGGAAGACGCAGACCGTGTTTCTTGTTGCCACCTCTATCAGTTGAACATAAAAGGCATTACGGAAGCCCAACGCGATGCAATTATGCATGAAATTTTTGAGCAGGATATATCCGTTAATGTTCATTTTCAGCCATTAGCGCTCCTTACGGCGTATAAAAATTTAGGATATCGCATTGAAGACTATCCCGTAGCCTACGATAAATACGCTAGGGAAATATCGCTACCCATTTATTTTGATTTAACCAACGATCAAGTAGCTTCCGTGATAAATGCCGTTAAAAAAGCATACGACATCGTAATGGGATGAAACGATTAATGGACCTCTTCACGGCTCTATTGGTCTTGGTACTTTTCTTGCCTTTTGGTATTTTGATATCCTTGTTAATTTTGCTAGAATCTAGCGGTGGAGTGTTTTACCGTCAGGAACGAATTGGCCTTAAAGGCAAACCTTTTTATCTGTTGAAATTTCGCTCCATGCGGCCAAACGCAGACCTCCAAGGTAAGCTCACCGTTGGAGAGCGCGATCCACGAGTTACCCGCATTGGTTTTTTTATTCGGAAGTTTAAGCTCGACGAATTCCCTCAATTCATCAATGTTTTGAAAGGTGAAATGAGCGTTGTGGGACCTAGACCTGAAGTCGCGGAATATGTTGCCCTTTATAGCGACATTCAAAGGCGTGTATTGGATGTCAAACCAGGTATAACCGACGAAGCGTCCATTACCTATTTTGAAGAAAACAAGTTGCTTTCTAAATCCACGAACCCTCAAAAAACCTACATCGAAGAAATTATGCCAGAGAAAATACGCATCAACCTGGCATATCAAGAACGCGCGACAGTTTGGACAGATTTAGGCGTAGTTTGGAAAACAGCGGCACGAATGGTAAAATAAGGATAACCCAAACATTTTGAAATGAATAAAGCAACGTTGTTTTTTATAATTACCCTTTTGTCTACTGTGGTAAAGGGTCAGTCTACCGTTTCGGATTCCATAAATAGGCGGATACGATTTAAAAACCATCTTGGTGCTCAGTTGGGTGGCCCGAGTTTTCTTTCCATAAATTACGAGCATTTTTTTAATCAAAATTGGAGCATAGAATTGGGGGCTGGGTCTGTCTTGGCGCTCTCAGGAGTTCATGTTGGAGGCCGGTATTATCTTGGGAAACGAGAGGAGCCAACGAATTTCTCACCGTACCTCGGGGCATCAATAGGTGCTGCCGTATTGATTGGCGGGGGTAGTTCGGGTGGAATCGATGGATACGGCACAGCAGTGGGGTATGTTCCGCTCGGAATTCAATGGATGACTAAAAAGGGGTCCGCTATTTCGTTAGAAGTCGCAGGGATGTACTTGGACAACGAGCTCATGCCTATGGGGGCGATTAGGCTTTATGCGCCCTTAAAACCGCGTACCCGACAGGCTTCGCAATGGAATCGAGAACCGGAACCAAGAAAGGAATCTTACAAAAACACCGGGAGGTATCAATTTGGACTAAACTTAGGGTCCTTTGTAAAACCTGGGTTTTTATTACAAGGGACGCCAGATTTTTATTTTTCCTCCAATGCCCATGCTGATGTTTTTTTTCAAAAAGATATTAGAGAGAAATTTGCGCTACGAATTCCTTTAAGGATCGGATTTAACGCTGCGTTTAATTGGCAAAGTAAAATCAACGAAGTGCTTTATCGATCGGGTAATAAACTCATCATTGGTGACCTTGGCATTGAGCCCCTTTGGAACTTTTATCGAAAAAATAAGGGGGTAGGGTATCTTGCCGCTTCACTTGTTGGGGGGGTAGGTAGAAATGTTAAAAAGGCGTTGATAGGGAATCAATCCTCCGGAGATTATCAATACCAAAGTACCGGAGGGACCTATCCATATGTTAAATTCGGAGGTTCTTTGGGCGCGCAATGGAACCTTTCGCCATGCATACTGCTCGGATTGGAATATGGGTTTTATGTGGCCAATAATGTGCAGAATCCTGGATCATGGGATTCTTCGTTTGAGCCTTTTTATAAAGGCATTTCCGGAAAATACTTTGTAATCTATCGATGGGGTAAAAAATAACAGAACACCCATCCTCAGGAGTGGACTCGGATAAGGTGCCTATCCTACTAAATAAAGCAGACGCTGACTTATCCCAGTTAATTTGTCGTACCTTCGCCCCTCATTTCGTAAAGAGCACAACACCAACGCGCTTACATCGGTTAAAAAATAAACATGCAATTTAAGGATCTAAACTTACACCCTTCGATACTGAAAGCAGTAGAGGAAGAAGGATATACTACACCAACACCAATCCAGGAACAAGCGGTTCCGTCGGTACTTATGGGACGCGATGTCCTTGGATGTGCTCAAACTGGTACCGGTAAAACAGCGGCGTTTGCAATGCCTATTTTACACCAGCTCGAACAAAGGAATCTTTCTGGGCCAAGGAAAATCAGCGCACTAATCCTTACTCCAACAAGGGAACTTGCCATACAAATAGACGATAGTTTTAAGACCTATGGTAAATACCTTAAGGTACGAACCTTGGTGATCTTCGGTGGCGTTGGACAGCAACCTCAGGTAGATGCCTTGAGAAGGGGTACGGATGTATTAATTGCTACTCCTGGACGCCTTCTCGATTTGGTCAATCAGCGCCTTCTCGACTTAGGCCATATTTCCTTGTTTGTTCTCGACGAAGCGGATCGCATGCTTGATATGGGATTCATTCATGATGTGCGAAAAGTACTCCAATTGCTTCCGAATAAAAGGCAAAATCTGTTTTTTTCTGCAACCATGGCACCCGATATTCAGCACCTCGCAGACGCCATATTAATCCGTCCGGTTAAAGTTGAAGTTACCCCGGTCTCATCCACTGCAGAAATGATAGATCAATGCGTTTATTTTGTAGATAAAGCCAATAAAAACGCACTCTTTCTATCGATTGTTGAGGGAATTAACGCGCCTTCTATGTTAGTCTTCACCCGAACCAAATACGGTGCGGATAGGCTTGCCCGATTCTTAGTTAAAAATGGGATGAAAGCAGAAGCGATACATGGTGATAAAAGCCAAAACAATAGGCAGCGTTCCCTGAAAGCGTTCAAGGACAAGACCATTCGTTTTTTAGTAGCTACAGATATCGCTGCGCGCGGTATCGATATTGAGGAAATGGAAATGGTGATTAATTATGAAATACCGAATATACCCGAAACATACGTGCATCGAATTGGTCGAACGGGTAGGGCAGGACGCAGTGGTAAAGCTATTTCGCTATGTGATTTTGAGGAAAAGGCCTATTTGAAAGATATTGAGAAAATTATTCATCAAAAAGTTCCGGTTATCGATAACCATCCTTACCCTATGGAAATCTTCGAGGTTATCAAAAAAGAGAAAACTCCTCGGCCTACTTCTGATCGAAATAAGTCAATTGCACCGAAACAAAGGGAAGGCACGCCGTTACCCTTGGCTAAAAAAGGAAAATCCTCTTGGTTTCGTAAACGAAAGGCATAACGTATCAGTGAATTTCTATGGTGTACCGATGCTCCCGAATTTCACCATGGGGTAGGGAAAGTATCCCTGCTTTTTGGACAAGGATTCCTTCGGTATCCCATGCATCAGCCCATCCCCACCACGGTTCGATGCAGAAAAACGGAGCGCCTGGTTTGGTCCATAATCCTACAGCTGTCCAATCCTCGCAGTGCACGGTTAGCAATTTTGGTCCATTTTTTTCGCCAAATCCGATGGAACGAAAGGGAGGATTTTTGACGACTATCGCATCCGATTGAAATAAATCCTCCGACAGCGGGAAGGCATGATTTAGCCTTAATATTTTCGTATTTCCATTGTAATAATTCCCGGTAATTAAATGCTGATCCACTGTAAATTGGCCATCAAAATAGAGCGTATGGTTTTCAAGTTTTCCGGATACGTGAAATCCCGGATGTCCACCAATGCTGTAGAGAAGCACATCGTTATCTCGGTTTGTAATCCTATGGTTAACCTCAATTCTATTGTCCTGCAACGTATAGCATACATCGAGCGTAAATGCGAATGGATAGTGCCCGAGTGTGGTATTGTTTTCTTGCAGTCGATAGGTAATTGAGCATTGGTTTTCATCCATGACTTGAAAGATTTGATCGCGCGCAAATCCATGTTGCCGCATCTCGTAGGTTTTCCCTAAATGGTTGTATTGGTCATTGATTAACCGTCCAACGATTGGAAATAATATAGGGGAGATTCGATTCCAATGCGTTTCATTTTTTCGCCACAATACGTTACCGTGGTTAACATGAATTAACCCTTGAAGCTCGGCACCTAAAGGAGAAATTACGGCCTCTAGTAGATTATTTTTAAGTGTCTGCACGGTTTAGAATATTTTGGCTACCATGCTGTGTATTCACCAGCACGGTTTAGAAATCCTTGTCCATGAATTTCGGTTTTTGATTCCGTTGGCGTTGGAAAAATGGTTTTACCCTGAAGCGTTACCTTTCCACCTTCAGGAACAGCGATGATAAGCGTTAAGCGTTGGTTTCGTAATTTATCCATTTTAGGAAAGGAATAAGTGGGGGATACCCGTACCGCAGAATCTTTTACGACGATCGGAAAGCCAATATTTCTAGCCTTACGTATCGCAGATTCATGCGTTGATCCTGTGGCATGCAGCTGTTCGGAAATCTGAAAAAGCGAATCAGTCGTTCTTTTGAATTGAATTGCAATTCCATCCATAAAAATTTGGTTGTCCTTAATAGTAAACCATTCCGTTTCTCCATGTCCATTAATTTTAATTCCAGGAATGGTTGAATGGGCTCTATCCTTGGGTTGGAGGATAAG